>FUFK010059054.1_pt1 | contig 16895 bp, 3 predicted proteins | sample 1021851 | NCBI WGS metagenome assembly FUFK01 (sample SAMEA51879418, study PRJEB19060) | metagenome | reverse complement strand
AACAATATATCCTTTAGGAACATTTATTGACGATTACACGTTTACTGATGGTTCTGGATCATTAGATAAGAATAATGGTAGATTTTGTGTTACACCTGAATATCCTGAAGGGACTTACGCATACTTTATTACAGTTGATGGTAATGGTGATCCATTATTCCCATATATCGTAGGTAAGTGTTACTATTCATTACCATTAGATTCTAATTACAACTCTGAGATGACTCAGGATGATCTTCCAGTTGGTGCTAATAGACTAAGGACATCTGGTATATCTAAAAATGGTGTGCAAGCAGTAGCAAAAATTGAAGATGTAACAAGAGGAACTGTATCATCTGCTACAATTGTAAGTAGTGGATCTAATTTTTCTGTTGGTGGTGGATTAGTAATAGATGATAGTGATACAGAGGGATCTGGTGCTGCTGGTGAAATAGAATCTGTTAAAGGAAAAACAGTATCATCGCTAGAATCTCAAACTACTAAAGCATTATATGTTTCTCTTGTCAATAATGCTTATCTTTTTGATGGAGATACTATTACTCAAGCAAACACTGGTGCTACAGGTAAAATAGTTGGTAATGTGTTTACTGCTAAGAATTTCGCATTACGTGCAGTAACAGGAACTTTTAATAGTACAGATGTACTATCATCTAACACAAAAGTACTCAATTTAATTCTTGACAATCAATCATCATATACTAAAGGTGCTATTTTATCCCTTAGTGATGGTGTGGCAGCACCAGTAGCAACAGGTGAAGTTCTAGAAACAACAATAGACCAAAATAATGTCAAAATAAAAGTTTTGACAGGAACATTTAGTGTTTCTACAACTTTATTCCTAACGAGTTCTAATTTAATTAATACAACAGGTTCAAAAATTGTTTCTCTATCATCTCTAAGTGAAAATCTTCCTGTTTTTAAAATACAAGACAACGTAGCATTATTAACTACATCTTCTGCACATGGTGTTGGTATTGGTGAAGAAATAAATGTTGATGTCAATCCAGATGATGCATCATCTACAACAACATATTATGTAAGGAAGAGAGTTTATCAAGAAGCAACCCTTAAAACGTCAGTTATAGCAACAACTCTCAACGACGATAGTATTGGTAGATCTAGTATAGTAAATGGTGGTGGAGATTACACTGCTGGTTCATATACTGGTATTGCATTGTCAGGTGGTGCAGGTTCTGATGCTAAAGCAACTATAGTTGTTTCTAGTGCTGGTGTTGTTAGCAGTGTAATACTAACTGATAAGGGAACTGGATATAATAGATTTGATATTCTTACAGTTGGAGCAACAGATTTAGGTAAAGCAAACCCTTCAACCAAACCAGATCTTAAAGTACGTGTTGATCATGTAGGATTTGCAGCAGAAAACATCGTATTAAATGTTGCTAATTCTGATAATATTACAGTTAATGATTTTTTACAGATTGGTAGTGAAATTGTAAAGGTTACTGCTAAGAATAGTAATGCTCTAACTGTTGCGAGAGCACAGAACTCTACTACAGCTGTAGATCATTTTAACGGTGCTACTGTTTCTGTATATAATTTTGGATATAATATTCCTCTTAATCATCCTGTAGGTAATACCACTAATGATGCTAAGGTTCTTTCATATGATGCATCTACTCAGAAAGCAATATTTGTATGGGATTATGATCAGACATTATCATCAATCAATCAAATAACTCTATCAACAGTATTTTATGATACTAGTGCTGATATAAAATTAATACAAATAGAATCTGTAACTGATCCAGATGTTTACTTTGAGTTTTCATCAGATAATACTACGTTTGTAAGAAATCAAATTATTGATATTAAAGAATACTACAAGTATAAATTTGACACATCTCATATATCAATGAGTGGTGTTGGTTTTGATATATCTCCAAGTAGAAATTTCAATCTTGTTACACCAGAAAAAACTGTAGATGTAAATAATTCATTTGTTGATCTTAAATTAGGTTTTGGATCAAGAGTATCTACAAACACATATAATGAAAAACAACCAGTAGTATATACAAAATATTATTATTATGATAGAGATGGTTTAGTTAACTCTGAAATGTCTTATTTCAATGTTGTTACTGACCCTCTACAAGGAACCAAAAATTCATTGTATGTTACAAGTACACAAATTCTTTATTCTACTGAGACTCAAGCGTCTCATGATGGGACAGGTATTATATCTTATACATCAAAATCTCTATTCTCTATTGGTGAAATTAATTCAGTTAAGATTACAAATATAGGTGGCGATTATAAAAAGATACCTATTGTAACTGGTATTATTGATAATGATGGTAATGTTGATACTAATGTAGGTTGTTTCTTAAACAGTANTGATATTGGTGTACCTAGAAGTATAAAAATTCATAATAATGGAGGATCTTATCATAGTGATCAAACAATAAAGTCTAGTATTAGATCTAACTATACATTTACTCTATCTAATTTTGTTACTGATGGATATAATGTTGGTGAGTATGTTGTACAAAAGTCAGGATCAGTTGAAATTGCTAGAGCGAGAGTAACTTCATGGAGAAAAGGATCTAATTTATTAAACGTATCAAATGTCACAGGAATATTCAGAGAGAACCAACAAATTATTGGTTTGGCAGGTGGTAATACCGCAACTCTTGATAATATCAATTATACAGAGTTTACTCCTGTTATTAAAACTTACTTTGATAATATTGGAAAGTTTACTTCTGATGTTGGTAAAATTAGTGATCAGAATCAAAAAATTCATGATTCATATTTCTATCAAGATTTCTCATACTTAATCAAATCAAAGACTCCAATGGATTCTTGGAGATCTTTAATTAAAGAAACAACTCATCCAGCTGGTTTTAAAATGTTTGGTGAGGTTGATGTAGAATCTGCTGCTACAACACCAATGAGTAGTAACACAGTCACTACACACAATAGTTTTGTAGAACTCAAGACAAATATTACTGTACAGAGTACAACTAAACAAATTACTCAACATCTAGTATCAGCACAGACAACTACTATTGAAGATGGTGTTGGATCTGTTGCAAAAGATGCTACTAATACAACTGAAATTAAATCAACTCAAATTAAATTGAGTGCTCCTTTTGATGGTGCNTTGTCCAANAATGGTAATCTTTCNGGAACTAAAACTTTTGGTATNCTTGATATGAACAACAATGCAGTGACTCCATATAATGCACAAGCACTGTTGATTACACTTGATGGTATATTTCAAGAACCTGGCGTTGCATATACTGTTTCTGGTAGTAACATAACATTTGCACAACCACCTCTAGGTCCTGCAAATAAAAACAGTCAGGCAATACCTGGCGTTAAGTTTTATGGAAAGAACTATCAGTTTAAGAACGATACATTAAATGCTAAGTATTTTAGAAAAATTAAAAACATATTCCAAAAGAGTGGTAGATGGATTGATGCTGCTAATCAAATTGAACGTAATAGAGTATACTTACAGTCAGAAACACTTGGTTATATAAAAAATAAATTTCCTAATGTTACATGGGGTAAAGTAGAAACTAAGTGTTATAGAGACATTGGACTAGTAGCAGATGCACTTGCAAACGACATAAGATTTGGTGGCAACTACTACACTGTCACTGCTATTGAGAAGTATTTCAACAACGATATATTAGATTATATCATAGGAGAATTACAAGAGACCACAGAAGCATATGAGCACCTTGTAGGTCTTGCAAAACTAGCAATCAACAACACTCTTCCTACAGGAACTTANACTACTGTTCCTCCATANGCAAATACAAATATTATTGTAGATCCTGATCCTAATAAGTGTGCTGATGTNGTATCTGCACTAACAACTCTTGGAGATATTATAGANAAGACACTTGCTGGTGGTGTAGGCACTATACCAATTTCTTATCCTGATTATATTGATGGTAAAAATAAAATATTTGAATTGTATTATGAAGATGGTACAGGTTTATCAACAGATCCAAATGAAAATCTATTGATAGGTATCAGTGGTGTTATACAACATGACTCTGCTTATAGTATTGATAGATCATCTGTTCCAAATAAAGTCGTATTTACAAGTCCACCTATATGGAGTCAAGGGGTAAANACAAAGACATTACAAGAAGGAGTTGCAGTTGATAAGTTCTTTGCACANAGNATAGGAAGTTATCTCAGATGTGAGATTGATAAGAATGATATTCCAACAGGGTCTAGCGGTCCTTTCTTGATTTTAAATAGTGCTGATAAGGAAGTTATCAATATATCTGATCCTCAGTTTGCTCTTGTCTTTATTGATGGTGTATTACAAAGAGATCAAGACTCATATAATATTAACGGACCTACTATTAAGTTTACAAAAAATATATTCCAAGAAAGTAATATTGAAATACTATATCTCTATGGCAGAGACATTTCACAAAGTATTACTCTATATGATTATGAAAGAGGAGAATATTTTAATGAGATAACAGTTAAATTTACTGGTAGTGGTGGAGACTTTGATGCATTTGAAAATTGGTGGGGTAAATTTAATGAGACTGATATGGTTGCATATCAAAAAGTTGGTGGGATTAAAAAATTTATTGGTAGTCTAAAACATTACTACATTTCTGGTAATGATTTGATAATACAAATTGCAGGTTTCAACCCTGATGTTGATAGTAGTGATATATTCTTTTCTGGTTTAGATGACTATAGTGATGAAATATCTCTTTCACAATCACGCACAGTCACTGTAACTACAAATTCTGATAACACATATAAAATGCAAAGAAATGCATCTAGATGGTTATATGGAACTAAGAAAGCAGATGAAGCGTTCTACGTTAGAAAGAATGGTCTTGCTAATTTGAACAAAGGTGATCTTATTAAGATTGATGGTGAAAATGAGTATAGAACTATTAATGAGTTACCTCAATACTTTGAACCTAAGACTTATCTACCTGGTGACGACCCTTCTAACAGTTTCTTTGGTTCGGTTGCCACTACCAATTATAATGGAGAAGAAAAAGGTATTGGGTTTGCAGTATCATGCACTATCTCAAATGGTTCGGTTGACACTATAACGTGGGATAAGAACATTCCTGTATCAGGGTATACCAAAGCACCTATATTNNATTTTGTCCCTGTAGATCAAGCAGGTGGAGGTGCTAGAGCAGAGGTTATTGTTGTTGATGGTACTATTGTAGATATTGTATTAACAAATGGTGGTTCTGGATATACAAAAGCACCAAGAGTTGTTGTTGCGAAACAATACTCTATTAAAAAACAAAATAGAAAGATTGATTCGTTTGTAAATTTAATCTTACATAATCAATTCTCTAGTGTTGCACAACCAGGTCCTGTTAATGCAGAGAGTTCCTTTACTAAAACTAAATCGGTAGGTGGAGTTCCAATAGGTAACGCTATTCTTAGTGAGATGATTTCTCCTGCTGCAATTGGAGGTACTGTAATAACAGTAGAACTTCCTTCTATTGCACTAAATCAAGCATCAACATTTGTTGTCAGACAAGAACTACTTTATATCCGTCCACCAAGCACAGGAACTGCTGATGTAAAATTAACAGATTCTAATATAAAGGTACGTCTTGAACTAGATAGAAGTATTCAATCTCAACCACTTCTCTCAAATCAAATTTGGAAGGTGACTGTATATCAATTTGGATTTACAGATTATCGCTTCTGGTCTACTCCACCTAGCGGTTTTGCTAATACAACTTTACGACCATCATTCCAGATGTGGGAGAATGCTAAATTTATGGATACAGGAAACGTGCTACATAATGGTGTATCTGTTTCCGCATATACAATTGAGGAGTTTGCACGTTGGGGATTTGATCTAGAAGACTTTGCTAGTTATCCTGGATCAGGTATATCTGATGCTGGATATGCATTCAATGTTGGATACCCAAGTATAAATTATTATTTGGGAAGGATAAACCAAAACTTAAACAGTAGTGATACTATTGTTTATGCAGAAAATACTACTGATTTTCCTGCATCAGGAACTTTACAGTTAGGAAAAGAACAGATCACTTATACTGGTAAACTCAGTGATCGTTTTACAGGATGTGTGAGAGGGGTAAATGGTACTACCGCACAGTCGCATGATATCAGCGAACCCTTCTTCAGAAGTGCGTAATAAATACGTATAAATAAACCAGATTCAGTCTTATAAAATCACGAGCTTAGACAATGGCAGCTATTATTTCAGAAAAGTTTAGAATCTTCAATGCGAAGCAATTCTTAGAGTCGCTTAGTGAAGCGTCAGCAACCAACATGTATTTCTTTGTTGGTCGTCCTCAAAAATGGTACGCTTACCTAGAAATTTACAACGTAAGTGGAACCTTCCAAGTTGGAGAAACAGTAACAGGTGGAGGATTAAGCGGAACAGTTCAAGAAGTTCATCCTAACAGTCTTCTTCTTGCTGTTACTAACGCTACATCAGCACCAGCATCAGGATCCACAATGACAGGTGGTACTTCTTCTGCTACTGCTAAAGCATCAACGTATAGGTATGCTACCGAAGATGCTCCTCCTGCTCCAATAGACAATCAAATTGAAAAAGCTGCTGTATATGATGATATTATCGCTGCCAAACGTATCACATCTACATTTGCTCGTCTTGTTGCTCCTCGTTATAACTGGAGTTTGTCAACAAACCCTAAGTTTGATATGTATCGTCCTAATTACTCTCCTACACCTGGTGGAGGTGGAGCAATTGGTGTGCAGACTGCATTAGGTAGTTCCGCATTATCTGGATCNAAGTATTATGTAATGAACTCTAATTATGAGGTGTTCAAGTGTTTATATAACGGACAGACACCTGCTAATCCAACAGGTATTAATGCCACATATGAACCAAAGACATCTCCTACTGCTGGTCAAGGTACATATGCAAATGGTTTATTTACTGAGAGTGCTACTGGATATATTTGGAAGTATATGTACACTCTAAGCACTGCTGATGTTATTGCATTCTTATCAAGTGATTTCCTTCCAATGGGAACATATGCAGGTCCTGCTGCTGTTGATGGTGCAGTTCATATTGCTGTAATCAAAGACGGTGGTGCTAATATGCCTACATCTGGAACAGTTTATGTTCCTGTTGATGGAGATGGTACAGGTGCAATTGTCAAGATTACTACAAGTGCTGGTGGAGCAATTTCTAGTGCAGAAATGTATGCAGCTGGTACTGGATACACATATGGTAATGTACGTTTAGTTAATGGCAATATTTACACAGACACTGGATTAACAAATGCTGCTACAATTGCTGCTAATGCTACTGGTGCTGTTGAAGTAATCATGTCACCTGAAGGTGGTCATGGTGCAGATCTTGCTGCTGAGTTCTTTGCTAAGAGAGTTATGACAAATATTCGTCTAACTTATGCAGAAGGTTCTGGAGATTTTCCTGTAGATAATGATTTCCGTAGAATCGGAATTATCCAAGACCCATATAATTATGGTACTACAACTGTTGCTTCTGCAAGTACTCTTCGTGGTACTGCTGCACTTAAATTAACAGGTAGTGGTGATTATACCATTGATGAAGAAATTTCACAAACTGTTAGTGGTGGTACTGCTAAAGGTAGAGTTGTTTCTTGGGATTCAACCAATGGTATTTTAAAATACTTCCAATCCCCTGATCTTCATACACACAATGGTAAAGTTCTAGCATTTGATCATGCTACAAATAACGTGACTGGTGCTACTTCATCTACTGCACGTCCTATTGATGGAAACCAAGATACAGCACTTGCTGACATCTCTTTCACAGACGGAAAAGCAAACCCTGAGATCGCACCTAACTCTGGAGATATAGTATACATAGAGAACAGAAGACAAATTACTAGAGCTGCTGACCAAATAGAGGACATCAAGCTCGTAATTGAATTCTAAATTACTAAAAAGAGAAAAGTGAGATGCCTCAGAAGACGAACCTTAATGTAGCTCCATACTACGACGATTTTGCACAGGATAAGAACTTCTACAAGGTACTCTTTCGCCCTGGTTACTCAATCCAAGCGAGAGAGTTAACCCAGTTACAGTCTACCCTCCAAAATCAAATTGAAAGTTTTGGAAAGTATGCCTTTAAACAAGGTGAACTTGTTATACCTGGTGAAGTTGCTCTTAATACTAAACTTAATTTTGTTAAGTTATCATCTGTATCAGAAATTCCTACTAATGTAGATGGAAATATAGTTTACAAAAAGTATGATATTTCGTTACTGAAAGGACAACAACTTAAGGGTTTAACATCTGGTGTTGTTGGTAGCGTAGTTGAAGCATCTAAAGCAACAGAAACTGCTTCTGATGTTGTTTATGTAAATTATATTAATAGTGGTAATGCAGGTAATGAAGAAACATTCCGTCAAGGTGAGACTCTAGAAGTTGTAGACGGAGTAAACACACCACTTTTAGTTGTTGGAACCGATGGAAGCGTACTTCCTACTAGTATTTCTGTTACTAATCCTGATACAGGTGAGGTCTCATCGTTAATTAGCGATGCAATGGGATTTGCTTCTGCTGTTAAAGTAGAGGAAGGAATTTATTTTGTAAATGGATATTTTGTAAGAAACTCTTCTCAATTGTTAGTAATTGACAAATATTATGATCAACCATCTGCAAAGGTTGGTTTTAAAATTACAGAAAGTATAGTCTCATCTGAGACAGATGAGTCTCTTTATGATAATGCTATTGGATCAACTAATTATAGTGCACCAGGTGCAGATAGATTAAAAATTGATCTAACATTAACACAGTATGGTTATACTGCGACTACAGATAAGAATTTTATACAATTATTAACTATTAAGTCTGGTGCTGTACAGAGTCAAGTAATACCAACAGACTATAATCTTATTGAGAATACTCTTGCAAGAAGAACATATGATGAATCTGGAGATTATGTTGTAGATGATTTTTCCATTGACATCAGAGAGTATTTACAAACAGATGGTAACTTAGGTGTGTATTCTGCTGATTCAGTGACTGGATTAGTTAATGGATTTACAACTACAGTAGCATCAGAAAAATTACTTGCAAGTATAGGTCCTGGTAAGGCATATGTCAAAGGATATGAGATTGTTAATAAAGAAACAAAAAATCTTGTAGTTAATAAAGCAAGAGAAACTTTAAACAGATCTGATATTCGTTTGAAATCTAGTGGATTACCTACTTACAAAGTTAATAATACTTTTGGTACAGTACCACTCAATGCAGAAGGATCTGATTTAACCTCTTATCCTAATATATTTTTATGTGCTAATTTTAATGATGGTTCTATTGGACTGAATAATACTGAATCAGTAACAGATGCAAAACAAACTACAGATCGTCGTGGTACTTTCTTTGATATTGACACAGGTATAAAGACAATTTACATAAAAATTGATAGTGGTGTAAACATTGATAATATTGGTGGTACAGCTACAACTGATAATGATTCAAGATTAACAGCAATATCAAATCTTTGGTTTGTTGTTAACAGAACTAACGCTGGTGCTCCATCAGTAGTTGCAAATGTATCTGCAATTGGTTTATCTATTGTAAGTAGAGTAGAGGTTGACTCTAATACATCTAACACATTTTTTGAGGTAACAGTTAGTGGTAAGAAGAATTATCTAGATGAGTTTTTCGTTGAGTATGATGGTGGAGATTCTGATAATAATAGAAAATTATTTTTATCAGAAAATGATGCAAAGAACTCATCTGCAACTGAGTTTGGAACAATTGTTGATTATAATGAAACTATTACTCCAGTTATAGGACTTGCTAAACCAAGTAATGTAACTCTCATTGAAAAAGGTTCTGGATTTAATTCAGATATAGATGTTGTTGTTTCTAAAGGAAGACAATCTAATGGTAGTGCTGTCTATAATACTACATTTGGATTATCTTATTTTGATCCACAATTCTTTACTAAATTAAGTCTAGACGAACCTATTTCTGTTACAGGTAGTTTTAGTAATGGTCAGTATGTTTATGGTCTTCAGAGTGGTGCGTATGGTGTTATAGAAGGTGCAACTGATAAGGCATATACAACAACTAAAACATTAATGGTTAAAACACTGTTTGGAACTTTTCAATCAGGTGAACCAATTAGAGATGAAGGAAATAATACTTTAAGAATTCGTAAAGACAATACAATATCTCATTTCATTGTTGCTTCTAGAGGAGCAAATTATAACACAGGAACAAAATTAAGAATTGATGGTGTTGATTATGATATATCAAAAATTAATTTAACACTAGCTGGAAATTCAGTTATTAGTGCTACTATTGTAAATAGAGATCTTGTCAATGTAGAATACTCTAGACCTCCTATTGTTACAGTGGTTAATCCTAGTGGTGGTGCAGGTTCTGGTGCTGTAGTAATTCCAGTTCTTGCAAGAGATTCAGTAGTCACATACACACCACAAAATGTTAAATCATTCTTCTGTGAGTTTGGTTCTGGTAATGCTAATAAGTATACTGCTGATATTGAAATTAACAGAGAAAAATATGCTGAGGTTACATCAGTAACTGATTTTACATTTAGTGGTGAACTTGGTAAGAAATTTATAGAGTGTAATGGATTTGGTGGAGATACTTCTAAATTCTTACAACAAGGAGATTTGATACAATTTACAGATACAACTGACACTACTATTCGTGCAATTGTTCAACAAGCTACACAACCATCTGGTGTGTTAAAATCTAGAATTTATTTGGATAGATCTTTACCTGCTGCTGTAACAAATGGAAGTGTTGTTAGAGTAAGACCTGATATTAGTAATTTTAATTCTGGTTCTCTTCTTTACAAAACTGGAACTAATCAAGTTAGTTCTCTTATATCAAGTGCTGATGATTCTAAAATTGCATATTATCTTAGGAGAGATTTTGTAAGCACTGGTAGTGGACTTACAAATGGTGGATTTACATTTGCTGCACAATTAGATTTTGGTACACAAAGATTTGTTTCATTTAGTGAAAGTAATTTCTTAATTACTATTCTTGATCCTGGTACTACATCTGGAACTTCTCTCATATCTAAAGGAGACGTATTATACATTACATCAGATCAAGTAAGTATTACATCATCTATTGATGCTGCAAGTGGACTTACTTCTGGTAGTGTTACTTTAAATCTTCCAGATAATTATTTCGGTCCTGCGTCTTCAACATATACTGCATTTCCTAAGTTTAAATTAACTGCTACTTTAGAAGTTACAAAGGCAAAACCAAGACTTAAAACTTCTATTCAAAACAAAAGAATTGTTATAGATTCTGTTGGTGATAGAGTCCTTCCTTTAAGAGGAACTGATTATGATACTACTAGTACAACTGTATCAACATACGCTGATGTATACAATTTAAGATATGTTTACATGGGATCAGCATCTGATGCTCCTACAGTAGATAAGAATGGTACTCTTGTTAGTGGTACAGACATCACAAATAGATTTACATTTGATGATGGTCAAAGAGATACATTATATGATGTTTCAAGAATAGTATTGAAACCTGGTGCTGATGTTCCTTCAGGTAAAATTGTAGCTGCTTTTGATTACTTTGAGCATACAGCAGGTGATTTCTGTGTAGTAGATTCTTACTTACATGAAGCTGGTGTTACAGCAGATAATATTCCAACATATAATTCACCTGCATTAGGTAATGTTAATTTAAGTGATGTTATTGATTTTAGACCTAAAGTAGATAGTGCTGCTATTATTTCTGGATTCCAGAATAGTGCTACTACTAATGCAACTTTATTAGGTGCTGCAAATACAAGATCATTTACAGGTAGTGGTGGTATTGTTTCTAGCACACCTGCACCTGATAGTGGATTAGAATATACATTCTCATTTACACAGAAACAGTACTTAGATCGTATTGATGGTGTCTTCTTGAATAAGAAGGGGGATTTCATCATTAAGGAAGGTAACTCTTCTCTCAACCCATCTAAACCCGATCCAGTTGGTGATGCTATCGCACTAGCATATCTCTATATTCCTGCATTTACACAATCAAATAAAGATGTAAGAATCTCTCCTGTTGATAATAAGCGTTATACAATGCGTGATATCGGTAAGTTAGAGAAACGTATTGAGAGATTAGAATATTACACAACATTGAGTATACTTGAACAGCAAGCACTCAATATGGAAATTATTGATAGCACTGGAAATAATCGTTATAAGAGTGGTTTCATTGTAGACAATTTTGAGACACATAAGATTGGTTCTCTAAGATCTGTTGATTATAAGTGTGCTATTGACACACAACAGTCTGTATTGAGAGCACAGTCTAAAGAAGATTCACTCAAGTTAGAAGAAGTTTATACTAGAGATGATCAGAGAACAACTGCTGGTTATAAAAAGACTGGAGATCGTGTAACTTTACCATATACAGAATTAAAATTACTTGGTAATGATTTTGCTACTAAAACAATAAATCCAAATCCATTTGTTGTACTTCAATATGTTGGAGATTCTTTCATAGGACCTAGTGTAGATTCTTGGTATGATAATTCTACTGCACCATTAGTAAACGATAATAATACTAATCTTTATTCTATATTCCTAGCAAAAGATAGTATTAGAGATTCTCTATCAAGTCTTTATAATTCATATAAAGTTAATTGGATAGGTGCAAATAGAGCATTCTTCAATATTGGATCTTTTGCTGAGACTAATAATAATCTTTCTAACTCAAGTGTTGCCAATGCTTCTGTTGGTAGTTCTTCTAACATCAGTCCTCAAAATAATGAGGTTGGTAAGGGTATCAATACTAAAGGTGTTGGATCTAATGTTGTTGCAACTTCTCTATCATTCTTTGCAAGAAGTATTCCTGTTAAGTATGTAATCAATCGTCTAAAACCAAATACAACAGTGTATGCCTTCATGGAAGGTCAGAACATTGGACGTTGGGTAAATCCTGATGCAAGATATACAGGTATTGCTGGTAATTCACTATCTGCATTTAATGGATCTATTACTACAGATGAGAATGGAAATGCTAGTGGTATTATTTTAATTCCTTCTGGAAAAGCACCTAGAGAAAATACTACATGGACTGGTAATGTAGATACAGTTCTTTATGATGATGCTTCAAGTGAAGTTAGATTCACTACTGGTATTAAGACAATAAGATTTACATCAAGTTCAACTGATGCTGATAAGAACGCAGCAGAAACATATGCTGAAGTTAAATATTATGCTACTGGTGCGATTCCAGATAATCCATCTTCTATTATTTCTACATCTCCTGCATTCTTTAAGTCTAACGAAGGAACACAGTTAACTGCAAGTAACACTGCTAATCCAATTAGACCTAATCCTCTTGCACAAACATTTAAAGTAGAAAACTTTGATGGTGGTGTATTTACAACAGGTGTTGATTTGTACTTCTCCACTAAGAGTGATAGAATTCCTATTAGAGTATATCTAACAGATGTACAAAATAGTAAACCTGGTAAAAATATTATTCCTGGTACACAAAAAATTCTTTCTCCAGATACTTACTTAAAGGTGGTTGCTAGTTCTGGATTAACAGTTACAAAAGGTGAAAAAGTAACTGGTGGTACATCTAATGCATCAGGTCCTATTTCTAGAGTATTTGATAAGAACAATATTGAGGTTACTCCATCTTCTGCTGGNGTATTTTCATTAACAAATGAACAATGCTATACCTTAGTTCTTAGCAATCATACTGGTGTATCTTTCCAACAAGATGAGACATTAAGTATACCTTCTTTGACACTTGCTAACAACACTAATAACACAACTAATACTCTTAAGATAGCAAAAGATTCTGGTAGAGTAACTGGTCTAGCAGTCACTAATACTGGTTCATCTTACGAGTCTGCTATCATAACAATTGAGAGTCCTCAGTTACCTGGTGGCGGTACTGCAACTGCAACTGTTAGAGTTGGTGGTGGTAAAGTATATAATTCTGAGATAGTTCTTTCTGGTTCTGGATACACTGAACCACCTGCTGTTGTTATTGCAGGTACAGGAACAGGAAATGCTGGTGCTGTAATATCATCTTCTATTACAATTGATAGTCCCGCAGTTAGAATGGGTGTTGCTATTGATGATGCAACAACTAATGCTGTTAATTCTACAACTGCAACTAACTTTGCTTTTGATTATCCAGTTTACTTAGAAAATGATACTGAGTATGCTCTTGTATTAGAAACAGATTCTGTTGATTATCTTGTATGGGCATCTAAACTAGGTGAGACAGAAATCGCAACTAGTACAACTGTTACAACACAACCTTTACTTGGATCTCTTTATAAGTCTCAAAATACTAATGATTGGACTGANGATTTATTTGAAGATCTTAAGTTCAAAATTCATCGTGCTAAATTTGATATTTCAAGAACTGCATCACTACTTCTTACAAATGAAGAACTTGGATATGAGAAACTTGACGTTGATCCAATAGAAACTAACGCAGAAGCAAATACTGGTGCTACATCATCTCTATTTAAAAATAATAATTTCAAGATTAAAATTAACCACTTTGATAATGGATTTGAAGATTCTGGAAAATCATATGTATTCTTCAAATCAGCAACTAATGTTGGTGGAGTTACTGCAACTAAATTAAATTCTGAATTATATCAGGTAAGCAATAGTGGTATTGATAGTTATGTGGTTACCACATCTAGCAGAGCATCTTCTAATTCATTTGGTGGTGGTACAAATGTACTAGCAACATATAATAGAAAATTTGAAAAAGTTCATGCTATTATTCCTAATCTTTCATTCTCACAAACTAAGATTGATTCTACAGTTAAGACAACTAATATCAAACCTGTAGATGATAATGTAGGAACATTTACATCATATACACAATCAGATTATGAGAAGACATTCTTGAATGAAGATTTCTTCTTTATTAATCAAAAAGTTATTGCATCAACTATTAATGAATCCATTAATAATATTGATAGATCTATTACATATAAACTTGATCTTTCAAGTACAGTTGATTATCTATCTCCATTAGTTGATCTTTCTAGAGCATCACTTAAAACTATTTCTAATAGAGTTGAATATCCTGTTGGTAAAGAAGATAGATTTGGACGTAGAGATCAAATTCTTGAGTTCTATCCTGTATATCAATTCTCAGTTACTAATACACATAGTGGAGTTAACTTCACAACTCCTGGTTCTAATGTACAAGGATTAGATACAGTTACTGGTGTTACAAGTAATGCTTCTGGAAAACTTGTTAAAGTTGATGGTGCTAATTTAACTGTTGTTGTTAAGACAACTAATACATTCCAAGCTGGTGAGACATTGAAGTTTACTACACAAACAGCATTGAATGATGATGGCACTAATAAGGTTACTGTTAACAACGCTTCTATAACACAAATTGTTCCTCAGTTCCCTAACACAACAGCAGTAAGTAAAGTAATTGCTAGAAGTCCAGACGGATTTGCAAACACTTATGATAACACAATTGATGCTGCTATTATTTTATGGGATAGCAAGGCAGGTCAATTAACTGTTAAAAATGATAAGCAACCAATCAATGATGATTATACAAGTAAAGCAACTGGTATTGCTAATGATCCATTTGCTAGAAATTCAGTTGTAGGTTCACAAGCAACTGATGTCTTCCGTGTAGATGATTACCTATCATATACTGGTCAGACATCTGGAGAAGAAGGATTCATTCAAGTATCTAAAGTTCACTATACAGATGGTGTAGATTTCATATCAGATATCAAATCTAAGAATAGTTCTAACATCGCTAAGTATGTAACTAAAGAAGTTGCAATTCAGAATCCAGCAACAGGAATCAATGTCAAAATTACTGCTAATACAAGTGACATAAACAACATAGGACTCCTATATAGAATAAAGAAATCTTCATCTCAGGAGAATTTTGAGGACATTGAATGGGTATACTTTAATGGTACAGGTTTACCAGATACTGATACAATTGCTACCTCAGAAAACTCTATCAGTGGTATTACTGAGAAGCAATCATCTTATCAAGAGTTGAGTTATAGTGTTGAAGATCTTCCTGAGTTTCTCATAACTAATGTTGCAGTGAAACTTATCATGAAATCACGTAATCCTGCTTACGTTCCTAAGATTCAGGATTTAAGAGCCGTCGCATCATACTAATTAGAGGATCATACAATGCCACAAAGAAATGTAGCAACCAATTTTACCTTTGAGCAACAGAGACAAGANATTAATTTACTTGCTGCTGATTTCTGGACTCATAAAACAACAACCGATACTGCTGCTCCTACTTATTTGAAGCATGATGGTTCTAATGATTTTACTGGTCAGACTCTAGTAGTTCCTAATGCCTTTACAATCAACTCTAACGGTGGTGCAGGAACTGTTACGATATCTGGTAACCTTGATGTAACAGGAACTACTACAACGGTCTCCTCTGCCAATCTAGAAGTTACTGATAAAAACATTATTAATTTCTAAAGGAAGTACAACTGATGCTCAGGCTGATGGTGCAGGTATTACAATTGATTCTGCTACAGATATAACATTCAATTTTGTTGATGCTAAGGATGCTCTTGTAAGTAGTATTGGTCTTGAAGCAACTACTTTCTTAAAAGCACCTTATGGACAGTTCTTAGGAAGTGGGACTCCTACTACAGGTCAAGGTGTTGAGATAAATGCACCTGATACAAACACTGGACAGATCAGTTCTTATGATAGAGCTAATACTGCATACAAAGAATTAAGAATTAAAGGTTCTTCTGTTGGAATTTATGGAGGAACTTCCAATGCTTTAGTTGGTAGTTTCAATAGCACTGGACTTGCTATGGAGTCTGGTAAGACTATAACTTCTGGTAATATAACTATCTCTACAGATACTGATGCATCATTTTTTATTAATACAACGAATGTTAA
>FUFK010061205.1_pt1 | contig 16897 bp, 21 predicted proteins | sample 1021851 | NCBI WGS metagenome assembly FUFK01 (sample SAMEA51879418, study PRJEB19060) | metagenome | reverse complement strand
AGCAACCTTACAAAAGGTTCTACATCAGGTAGTTGTTCTGCTGTTGTTATGGGTGACTTCTCACAGGCAATATTAGGATTATTTGGTTCTGGTATTGAAATTACAGCAGGTGAAGATAGTGATGACTTTGCAAAGAACCTTGTATCAATAAAAGGTGTAGTTGCATTTGATGTTGCTGTTAGACACGCACAATCATTTGCTGCAATCTTAGACGTAACCACATAAGTGGTTTAATATAAGGGGTGTAATAGCCCCTTTTTTTTTATGAAAATAAAATGTCTAAAAAATGTTTGTGCTAGTGGCAACAGCCTAGAAGCAGGTCAAACTTATGATGTGTCAGAATCAGACGCAGAATTATTAATTTCAATGGGTAGGGCAGAAGTATATGTACCAAAACCAAAAGTAAAGAAAACTGTTACTAAAAAGTAAATGGCATTTGTAGAGGACAGTACAACACAATCTGCATACCTTAATGATTTTGGTGTTAGTTGTACATCAGGTGGTACTACAGCAAATGGAATATTAGAACAACCAGATTTAGTATTAGCAGGTAATCAAATTGTCAGTACAGATTATCAGTTAACAGCAAAGACAAGTGATTTTGGTAGTTTAGTTGCAGGTGCATCTATAACAGTTGATAGTGTTGCTTATACAGTTAGAGAAGTTAGAAAGCTAGATGATGGTACATTCTGTGAAATTAGTATACAGAAAACATGACTACTAAAAGAGAATCTATCATGGCAAGACTTCTTACAGTTCTTGCAAATACTACAGGTGTTAGTACACGTATTTATAGAAGTAGAACAGTACCTTTAACAAGAGGTGAATCACCTGCATTAATATTAGAACCTGTTAGTGATACTGTAGAACAAAATACATCATTACCTACTCTTGACCATTTTCTAACAGTAAGGGTAAGTGTAATAGTAAGAGGTGATGTACCTGATAATGTGGCAGATGCAACTGTAGAAAGTTTGCACAGTAAAATAATGGCAGATTTAACAGTTAATAATCTTGCAATAGATGTACAACCATCTGATACTTCTTTTGAATTACTAGACGCAGATCAGCCTGGTGGTGTTATTGGTGTGGAATATATAGTGCGATATAGAACAGAAATAGATGATTTAACGCAATAGATGGTGTTTCTTACTAAAAACCTATATTATAGAAACATACTGATTAAATGTAACAATGCCTAAGCTACACAGAAAAAGAAGTATTTTAGCTAAAGCAGAATCTAGTTATGGAAGTGACCCTACACCTACTGGTTCTGCTAACTATGTACAGGTAATAGATTTAAACATAGAACCTATTGTAAGTGATGAAGTCAGTAGAGATTTAATAAGGCCATATATGGGTAACTATGAAGTAATACCTGCTAATACAAGAGTAAATGTAACCTTTGATGTAGAAATGGCAGGTAGTGGTAGTGCAGGTACAGCACCTAAATATGGAGCAATATTAAAAGCGTGTGGTTTATCTGAAACAATTAGTGGTGGTAATACAGTTACTTATGCACCAGTAACAACACCTTCAGACAGCGTTACATTGTTTGTTAACTATGATGGTATAAGGCATAAAGTAACAGGTGCTAGAGGTACATTCAGTATGAATTGTGAAGTAAACAATATTCCACGTATTTCTTTTTCTTTAACTGGTATTTTTAATGCACCTACCGATACTGCTTTACCAACTGTAACAGTAAGTAATCAGGCATCACCCTTAATATTTAAAAATGGCAGTACATCTAACTTTTCTATATTTGGTTTTGCAGCAGCTTTACAATCATGGAATTTAGATTTTAATAATGAAGTTATCTATAGAGAATTAGTAGGAGGTACAAAAGAAGTTTTAATTACAGACAGAAGGCCATCAGGTACAGTTGTTATTGAAAATCCTGCTTTATCAGCCCATAATTTTTTTACAGATTATACTGGTACTTCAACTGGTACAAACACATGGTTACATGGCACTGCTGCTGGCAATAAAGTAACTGTTTCTTGTCCACAAACTGATTTAGGACAGCCTACTTATGAAGAATCAGATGGTATAACAATGCTATCACTACCATTTATGGCAACACCTACAGCATCAGCTAATAATGAATTTAGTCTTGTCTATACATAAAAAAGGGTATACCCTAGTTAGTAGATACTAAATTTTTATGCCTTTTGTACTAGATCAAAGACCTTTTTATAAATGGAAAGTAGATATAAATGTAGTTGTTGATGGTAAGGAATCTACAGAATCATTTATTGCCTTATTTAAAAACGTAACGCAATCCAGATTTAAGGAAATGATAAAAATGGTGGAGGAAAAACAGTTAGAAGATGTAGATGTAGCAAAAGAGGTACTAATGGGTTGGGAGGAAATGGAAAACGAAGATGGTACAGATGTAGAGTTTAACAAAGCTAATTTAAATAAAGCATTAGATGTTATGGGTTTTGCTACTGCTGTAGGTTTTGCATTTATGGAATCAAGTAAAGTAAGATTTGAAAAAAACTAATACAGGCAGGTGAATATTGGGCTGTTGGTTCAACTGTCGTAGATAAAACAGCAGAAGATGATGCAGTACTAGGTGTTAAATCAGAAAAAAAAGATAAAAATAATAATTTTTATGTATTAGAGGATAATTGGCAATATCTAGAAATGTTTTTACGTTGTCAAACACAATGGCGAATAGGTTTAAATGGAATTATTGGTTTAGACTATACATCTGTGTTAGAAATGATTAAACTGTATAGTAAAGATAAAATTGCTATGCTTGAAAACATACAGATTATAGAAGCAGCAGCATTACAAGCAATAAACAAAGATAAATGATATGGCAAAATTTGATTTAGTAGTAGCAGCAAAAACTGTAGGTACAGCATCTATAAAACGTCTTGGCAACTCTATGCAAGGAGTAGCAGGTAGAGTTAAAAACTTAACTTTATCTATGAGCGGTTTAAATAAAGCATTTGCAAGTTTAGGAATAGTAATTGGTGGAGGTGCAACATTAGGATTATTAAAAAGTGCTATTGATACTGGTGATAGTTTTGGAAAATTAAGTACACAGACAGGCATAGCTGCAAATACATTATTAGCTTATACAAACGCAGCTAAATTAGCAGGTATAGGACAGGAAACAGTAGATAAAGGTTTAAGAAGGTTAGCTCAATCCATGAGAGAAGCAGATCAAGGTGTAGCTACATATAAAGATGCTTTTGATGATTTAGGTATTTCAGTTAGAGATAGTGAAGGAAATTTAAAATCAAGTGAAGCATTATTAGGTGAGCTTTCAGATAGGTTTGCTGACTTACCAGATGGTGCTACAAAAGCTGCAATAGCTATGGAGATATTTGGTAGATCAGGTGCATCTTTAATACCTTTTTTAAATATGGGATCAAAAGGTATAAAAGAATTTAATTATCAATTATCAGATGACTTTGCACAAAATGCAGAAGCTTTTAACGATACTCTTACAAGAATTGGATTTGGTGCAAAAGAGGCTAATTTTCAATTTGCAGATGCATTGTTACCAACTTTAAATGATTTAGCATTGCAATTGGAAGGTTTTTTGAATAATAAACCAGCACTTGATGAATTATTTAAGGGGTTAGAAGTTGGTTTAAAAATAGTTGTGTCAAGTGCATTTGCAACATTTGCAGCAGTACGTTTTTTGACTAGAAGTTTAAAAGATCTTGCAGAAATTGTTGGTTTTATAAGTATGGGTCAATTTGGTGAGGCATTTAAAATTATGCAAAAAGGATTTGCAGATACATATAAACAAGCTATTGAAGATACAAAAGTATTAGCAGGTATTATTAGTGCTGGACAAGAAAGTATTACAGAAGGAAATAATAAAACTACAAAATCAGCAAAAGAGACAGAAGAACAACTTACTCTTACTTTTGGTTCAATAATGAGAGATAGGTTGAAAACCTTTAAAGATAGTATTAAATCAGTACAAGAAGCAATGGCAGATGTAGTTGTTAAGGGAATAAAAGGAATGGAAGATGCTTTAGTTAATTTTGTTATGACAGGAAAACTAAATTTTAGAAATTTAGCAAATTCAATAATTGCTGATATGGCACGTATTGCTATACAACAAGCTTTTACTATACCTTTTACTAATTTCATTGGAGGTTTTTTTAAAAATGCAAACGGTAATGCTTTTGTTGATGGAAAAATACAAAAATACGCATATGGCGGTGTTGTAAAAAAACCTACTATATTTCCTATGGCTAATGGCATAGGTCTTATGGGTGAGGCAGGTGCAGAGGCTATTTTACCTCTTAGTAGAGGTGCTAATGGTAAATTAGGTGTTCAGGCTACAGGAGGTGGTACTACAAACGTAGTGGTAAATGTAGATGCCTCTGGAAATCAACAAGTGCAGGGTGATGACACTAATGCTACAAAATTAGGTGAACTTATTGCAGCAGCAGTTCAAGCCGAAATTGTAACTCAACAAATGAGTGGAGGTTTATTAAGTTAATGGCAAGTTTTCCAACTACAGTAAATCCTTCTTATGGATTAACTCAAACATCAAAGCCTAATATACGTATAGCACAATTTGGCTCTGGATATTCACAAAGGTCTACTTTTGGTATAAATCAAAATTTAAAAACATACAGTTTGCAGTTTACAAATATAACAACAACTGAATCTGAAGAAATTAAAACTTTTTTAGATAATCGTGCAGGTGTTGAATCTTTTAGCTATCAAATACCAAATGAATCAGTAACAAGAAAATTTATTTGTAGAGATTGGAACGAAACTATACCATATCCAAATAGAGCTACAATAGTTGCTGTTTTTGAGGAGGTTGCTGAAGCATGACAAGTACACAAATTGCACCATCGTCATCAAAAATTAGTGAGGAAATACAAAAACTTGAACCTTCTGCACTTATAACTTTATTCGAATTAAAATTAACTTTTGATGTTAATGGTGTAAATCAGACTTTTTACTATCATGCTGGCACAAATGAATTAAAAAGTAATATTGTATTCGGTGGTATTACATATGCAGCAGCACCTGTACAAGTAAAAGGTTTTGATAAAGTCACAAAAGGTACTTTGCCAAGGCCAACTTTTACAGTTGCTAATGCTGATAATGCAATAACAAATTTAATGCTTTTGTATAATCCTCTAAATGCAGAACTAAAAAGAATACAAACACATAAAAAATTTTTAGATGCTGTAAATTTTTCTAGTGGTACAAACGCTACTGCTGATCCTACTGCAATAGCACAGACAGATGATATTTGGTATATAGATAGAGTTGCAGCGGAAACACCTGATGCTGTTACTTTTGAGCTAACTGGTAAAATTAATATGCAAAATTTAAGATTACCTAGAAGGCAAATTGTGGAACATTGTCCTTGGCTCTATAGAGGTACACAATGCGGTTACAAAGGTACAAAATGTTTTGACATAAATGATAATCAAATATTTGGTAGTAATAAGTTATCTCTAGATAAATGCGGTCATAAATATTCCAGTTGTTTATTACGTTTTTCTGGAAAAAAAGATAAAGTACCGTTTGGTGGATTTTTAAATGCCAGATTACAGATGTGATAATGTTCAAAGAAAAAGCAAAACAACACGCAATAAAAGAAGCACCAAAAGAATCTTGTGGGATTGTTGTTGAAAATGTTTATTATGCTTGTAATAATATTTCAGATACCCCAGAAGATAATTTTGCAATACATCCAAAAGACTTTTTAAAAGCTAGATCAAAAGGTAAACTTCAATATATTGTCCATTCTCATCCAGAAGGCGGTGATGCAAGCGAGCTTGATAAAAAAGCTTGTAAAGCAACAAAGATACCTTGGTACGTTTATCTTTTACCAGAGGACTCATGGCAAATTATAAATCCTTAATTGGAAGGCAATGGCAGTATGGGGTTTTTGACTGTTATTCAATAGTGCGTGATTATTACAAATTACTTGGGATTGATTTACCTGACTATGAAAGACCCGAAGATGTAGAAAGTTGTGAAAGTATCTTTTTAAAAGAATCTAGTAAACTTAATTTCACAGAAGTTGATATAAATTTAAGAAAACCTAATGATGTCTTAATAATGAAGATATGGACTAAAGAGCCAATGCACGGTGCTGTTCTTTTAAAAGATGATATGATACTACATCAAAAATTTGAGTCTTTAAGTTGTTCAGAATACTTCAATAGTTATTATAGAAAAAGGACAGTGGGGTGTTTTAGATATGCAGCATAAAATTCTGCTGCTGGATGAGTTAGGTGATAGATGGGGTAAAACCCATATTTACCATGATCTGAAATCGCCTTGTGAAGCTGTGAAACTGCTTTTTATAAATTATCCTGATTTAAAAAGTTATTTTGCTACTGCACATGAAGATGGTATTAGTTTTACAGTTGTACAAGCTGGTGAATTTTTAGGATATGAGGATTTAAATTTACCATTAGGCCAAAATGATTTAGTTATAACACCTGTTGTCACTGGAAGTCGTGGTGCTGTCAAAGCTATAATTGGAGTTGGCTTAATAGTTGCAACTGGAGGTTTAGGAACTGCATTAGGAGTAGCAGGTGCTGGCTCTGCTGCTTGGTTTGGTACTGGAACAACTTTTTTAGCAGGGTTTGCTGGCAAACTTGGTGTTGCTCTTGTGTTGTCTGGTATTTCTGATATGATTTCGCCACAACCTCAACTACCAAGTTTTGATTTTGATGCACCTTTATCAGGTTTTACAGGTGGGCCTGGTGGTATTACAAGAGGATCAGATGGATCACAAAGTTATGCTTATACAGGAGCAGCTAATACTGTAGGTCTTGGTAAAACTATACCTGTAGTCTATGGTAAAGCATTAATTGGAGGCCATATTTTAAGTACAAATATAGAAATAGCAAACGAATCTGACCCATTAATGAAGTTTATCAGACCGCCAAGTTTAGATTCTGTACGTCTAAATGGTGAAGAATTAAAAGGTAAATATACAGAAGCTGGTGGTTTAGAGGCAAGAATATACAATGGCCCAAAAAATAATGCGAAAGGTACTTCGTTTGCTATGACAAGTGATTTTATAGCTGATTTAGAAGAAGGAGGCGAACAAAAAGTTGTAGAAGATTTAGGTGGAACTGCTGAAGGTGAAAATAATAGTGTAAATAATACAAAAGATTTTCAAATACTTTTTCAAGTTGCTGGTCTTGTTGACTTTGTTGGCAACAATAAAACTACAAAAATTGATGGTTTTATAACTTACAGAATAATTATTAAAGAAAAAGATTCTGAAAATTTAGTATTGAATAATCAAGCCACTATACAAGGGTTAACTTTTAAATCACAAAAATATAACTATATAGCAAAACTTCCATATCAACATATTAGTGGAAAAAATACATATCAACTTTTTGTTCAAATTATTGATAGTGGTGTTAATTTTAGTTCTGCTGTATTTAGAATAAGACAAGCAGGGTATAACTTAAAGAAAAAGTAATTATGGCGTTAAACTCTACATCTACAATAAAAATTATTGACCTACTCTGTGAGGGTGAAATTGAAGGTATTGTTGAGGGGAAAAGAGGTATATTTTTAGATGAAACACCTGTAAAAACAGGTGGTGTTTTAAATGTTTCTGATGAACATTTTACATATGATTTTAGAACAGGAACAAAAAATCAATTACAATTATCTGATTATCAAAAAGGAGGAGCATCAAATCTAACTAGTTTTTCTGAAGAGATAGGTTCTAATTACAGTGAAACAAAAAATGCTGCAAATGTAGTTACTGCCAGAGACTATGGTGGAGGAAAGACAATAAAACAAATTACAGATGAACAAACAACTTCTGTAGAATTTCTTTTTACAATTCCAGCTTTATTTTGTACAGCTATGGAAGGTGTTGCAAGAGGTCAATTATTTAATGCTAAAACAAGAATACAAATAAAACTTAAACAAAAGGGTTCTGGATTTAATGAAGTTTATGATAAATCTTTCACTGGTATTAGTACATCTGACTACCAATTTAAAACACCTCGTATTCAATTAGATGGCGAACCACCTTTTTTATTCAAAATTATCAAGGTAACAAATAAAGAAAATGATTACGAAGTCAAAAAAAGTGATTTTGAAGATTTAGACCCAAATACACCATTAGAAAATACAAGAGCAAATCGTGTCATTCTTACATCAATGATCGAAAGACAAGATTTTAAAAGTCGTTACCCATTTACAGCGTGTGTAGGTGTATCGCTTTCAACAGAAGCCTTTTCATCACTGCCCACAAGAGCATATTTAATAAAAGGAATGAAAGTAAAAATTCCACATAATGCAACTGTGAGAAATGACGGTAGCTTAAGATTTAATGGTTCTTTCAATGGAAGCTTAAAAACTGGTAAACATTGGACAACGTGTCCTGTATGTATTTTCTTTGATATGCTTACAAGTGATAAGCATGGGGCAGGGGATTTTGTAACAGCATCAAATATAAGTTGGGTTGATTTGTATCCTTTAGCTCAATATGCAAATCAACAAGTAGATACGCCAGACGGTAAAGAACCAAGATTTGCAATAAATACTGTGATAGCTGCACAGAATGACGCATATAAGGTTTTACAGAATCTTGCTAGTACTTTTAGGGGTATGACATATTGGGCTGCGAATACAGTGAATGTAGGGGCAGATCATGGTAATTTAGATGGTTCTGATGTTGATCCAGTGCATCTTTATAACAATGCAAATGTAATTGGAGGAATATTTAATTATTCTGGTACGTCTTTAAAAACAAGATCAACTTCAATTAGAGTAAGATATAACGACCCAGATAATTTATATAAACCTAATGTAGTTGTTGTTGAGGATTACGATTTAATTACAAAATATGGTTATCAAGTCAAAGATATAGTGGCATTTGGTTGTTCTTCTAAATATCAAGCACAAAGATTAGGTACTTGGATGTTAAAAAGTGAAGAGCTAGATGCAGATATTGTAGTTTTTCAAACAGGTTTGGATGGTTTAGCTGTATTACCTAGTCAAGTTTTTGCAGTAGCAGATGAAATGAGACAAGGTGTTCAAAGGGCTGGAAGGATTGCTTCTGGTGCTACAACCACATCTATTGTTCTTGATAAAGATTTATCTTCAGTACTGAGTAGCGATCCAACTTCTTTTACTTTGAATTGCACATTGCCAGATGGTTCTGTTGAATCAAAAACGATAAGTGGAGTTTCTACAACAACTATCACTGTTAGTAGTGCTTTTTCTACCGCTCCACAATCGCAATCTGTTTATACAATTACTTCTAGTTCATTGCAGCATCAAAAGTTTAGATGTATTGATGTGATAGATAATAATGATGGAACTTACACAATAGAGGGTGTGCAGTTTAATGATTCTATTTATGCTGCTGCCGATACAAATTCAGATTTAGTTTTGACTGATATTTCAGAGTTTGATTCAACACCTCAACCACCAACAAATTTACAACACGCAGTAGTAGTTATTAATTCACCTTAATTATGTCAAGTAGAGCAATTTTTAGCTGGTCAAGAGGATTAAATGGGCCTTCAATTTCATTTAATGTCAAATATAAAATTGGTAATGGATCTTTTAAAACTGCTGATACAACAGATACAACATTTGAAATAGATAATTTAAAACCACAATCACAGGTTACTTTTAAAGTCAGGGCAGTTGGTGTTGCTCCTAACAATAAAAAATCTAAATTTGTAACAACAATAATAACTGTTCCAAAAGAATCAATCCCTATTACAGCATCACCAATAGAACCAGAAATTTTATTACCACCAGATCCTACAAATGTCTCTGTTGAAGCTACCACTAAAAATGAAGCAATTATTAAATGGAATATACCCTCATCCTACCCAGGTAATAGGGAAGAATTAGTTGCAATTATTAGGCATTCAGCTTTAACCGATGGCACAGGTGTATGGCCTAATAGCACTTTACTTAGAAAAGTTGCTGCTGTTACAGACTATTTAATAGTTCCTTTAATGAACGGAGAATATCTCGTTAAATTTGAAGATAAACAAAATAATAAATCAGAAAACGCTGCAAGTGCTGTCATAAATTTACCAGAGGAATTGCCAAAACTTTTAGTACAAACAGTACGAGAAGATCAAGGAATAGCACCTTTTGCTGGTCAGCGTAATGATTGTTTTTACTCTGATGAATACGATGCGCTTGTTTTAGATACTGATGATGAGATAGATGATAAAGCAGATTTTGAACAAGGTTATCTCCAAAATATTGATTTTGGTGGCACGCTAAAAACATCAGGTGAATATTTTTTTCAAAATACAGTTGATTTAGGCGGTATTTTTACAGTTCAATTTAATAGGATTTTAAAAATTAGAGGTTTATATCCAAACGATACTATTGATCTTCACTTTACAAATATTGATCAATGGTCTGATTTTGATGGTGCGTTGCCTGATGAAACAAATGGTATTTTAAATTTTAGAAAAAGTAATGACCCTTTTTCAGATGATGAAATACAGGATGAAAATAGTGAATTTTTATTATTAGAGGATGGAAATAAATTTGATCAAGAAGATTCTAATACTTATGGTGAATTTGTTCCCATGGAAAATGGTAGATTTACAGGAAGGGTTTTTCAATTTAAATTAGATTTAAGTTCTGAATATAATGATCAGACTCCTTTAGTTGATGAATTGGGTTATCAATTATTATTTGAAAACAGAACAGAAAGTAGTTCTTTCAGTAGCGGTACTGGTGCAAAGGCGGTAACTTTTAGTAAAGCCTTTTATCAAACACCAAAATTAGGCATAACAGCTAGTAATATGGCTTCAGGTGACTATTATGTAATTAGTAGTGAAAGTCGTACAGGCTTCACCATTACTTTTTTCAATAGTTCAAATGCAGCTATTGACCGCATTTTTGCATATCAAGCTAACGGCTTTGGTGCGGAAGGTGCTTAATCTCTCAAATCCATTGGTATAACTAAAAATGAGTACACACGACTACTCACTCTCAAATCAATCAGGGGCCAGTTTTAGATCAGACCTCAATAATGCTTTAGCTGCAATACTTTCTAATAACAGTAATGCTTCTAGTCCTAGTACAACTGTCGCCTATATGATATGGGTTGATACTAATGCTAATAAATTAAAGATAAGAAATAGTGCAAATGATGATTGGGTAGATTTAATAAATTTAGATGGTAGTATTGCAAGGGATATAACACTTACAGGTGCGTCTGCAAATATAGTTTTTGATCAATCAGATAATGCTCTTGAATTTGCTGATAATGCAAAGGCTGTTTTTGGTACTGGTTCAGACCTTACCATCTCGCATGACGGTAGCAACTCAATAATCAATGATGCTGGCACAGGTGAGCTTCAACTTCAAAGGGCTGGTAATACAATTTTATCTTTAGGATCTACAGGAATTGAAATAACAGACCCAAATGGGGCAGCAGAGGTTAAACTTACAGGTTTTGAAGGTTCTAGCGCACAAGTTACTTTGATTGCTGATGAGGGCGATGATAACGCCGATACATGGACAATACAGAGTTTTGTTACTGATAATACTTTGAGATTTTTGAGCAAGGCTTCTGGATCATTAGTAGAAAAATGGCATATTACCACTGATGGAAAAGTTGAACAAACAGGTGATTTGCTTTTACCAAGTTCGAGAATTGGTGTTGGTCTGACACCTCAAACAAGTGATGTTGCAACAAATGTTTCGGCTGGATTAATACAAACTGATGCCAACATTGATATAAGATACGCTGGTACAAATACAGATCCTGCTGGTGCTAGATACCTTAACCTTATTAATACTGATACTACTCTTGTAGCAAATCAACCGATGGGCGGAATACATTGGATTGGAAACGATTCAGACGCTCCAAGTAATATTAATTGTTCATTTACTGCCATAAATAGTGGTAGTGGTGGTGCTTCTGGTATTTTTCTTTTTAAAACTGGTGGTAGTGAAAGAATGAGGCTTACACATGATGGGGCGTTGTGCATAGGAGTGACTGCAAAAAATGCTTCGGGTAACAGAATGACGGTACATGATACTGCCACCATGATTCATTTACAAAAACTTACTACTTCAAATTCTTCTTGTTTTAACGTAATACACGAAAGAGCAGTAAGCAGTACTAAGGGTAACTTATTTGTTTTGCGTAATTCTACTGGAACAAGTGTTGGTGGTATAAAAATTACAAATACAGCTACAGAATTTAATACAACTTCAGATTATAGACTTAAAGAAAATGTAGTTGCCATCTCTGATGGTATAACAAGATTAAAAACATTAAAACCTTCAAAATTTAATTGGATTGCTGACTCAACAAATACACCTGTTGATGGATTTATCGCTCATGAAGTTTCATCAGTTGTTCCAGAAGCTATATCAGGAGAAAAAGATGCAGTAATTACACAGGCTTTGATAGATTCTGGTGATGCACCTGATGGAGAGATAGGAGATCCTATTTATCAGGAAATTGACCAATCTAAAATTGTTCCTCTACTAACTGCTGCATTACAAGAAGCTATAGCAAAAATTGAAACATTAGAAACTAAAGTTGCAGCCTTAGAAGCTGCTTAGTAAAATATAAAAAACATTAAAAAACATGACTAATCCTATTGATTTAGTAAAAGAAGAAATTAAAACTATACAAGAACAACTAGAAATTGATGTAAAAAAAGTTTCCTTATTGCAGCAAGAAATTAAAGCACTACAGGAAGAAGCACAAAAAGCTATTAATGAAAAGCAAGCACAAATTAATAATGCAACACAACCAATTTTAGAAAATCAGGGATCTTTAAAAAAACTTACTGAGTTATTAAACAAATTAGAAGGTAAGATAGAAGCAGCAACAGATAAATAAATGGCTGATAGGAAGATCACAGCACTTACTGAACTAACCGCACCAGTAGCTGCTGATGTTTTTCCTATAATTGACGTTAGTGAATCTGCTAATGCTAATAAAAACAAAAAAATACAACTTACAACAATATTAAAAGGCATACCAAATGGAACTGTATCGGCTCCTAGTGTTGGTTTTATTGATGATAATGGTGCTACTGGATTTTTTAGAGTTGCGAGTAATGAGATAGGAATATCTGCAAACCAATCATTAATAGGTTCTTTTACAAATACAGGATTTCAATTAGGATCTGGAACCCCTGCTGCACAGTTGCATTTGTTTAGTACAGATACAACAGATCAAGTAATTATTGAGAATACTTCGGACAATGCGGACAATGCACCCGATCTTGTTTTATTTAGAAATTCTGCTTCACCAGCAGCAGATGATAACTTAGGAAACCTTGTTTATAGGGGCGAGGATGCGGCTGGTAATCCTCACGACTATGCAAGTGTAGTTGCATCAATAGAAACTACTACAGACGGTTCTGAGGATGGCATATTAGATATTATGTCCAGTGCTAGTGGGACGTTAGCCTCAAGAATAAGACTTAAAAATAATAAAGTTGGCATTGGTGAATCTGATCCAATATATCCAATGCACTTAACAACAACTCTTACAGGTCAAGCTTTACAACTTCAATGTGATGCTGATGACGCTGCTAGTGGTGCAAACCTTATGTTGTATCACAGAAGAGGAGCTAGTGGTGCTGGTCAGGATAATGATGTCATATCAACTATTTTTTATAGAGGAAAAAATGATGCTGGCACACCAGAAGAGATTGATTTTGTAGGTTTAGAAGGTGTAATTACAGATGCAAGTGATGGTACAGAGGATGGAAAGTTAAATCTACAAGTTATGACTGCTGGTACATTAACAACTAAATTAGCTATTGATGCAACTGGTATAAATATTACGGGTACGGTAACTGATGATGGTGCAGTGCATGATGGCAATGTAGATTTAAACGGAAATATTGATGTTAGTGGTACGTCAACACTGAACAATGATGTTACTTTTACAGGTGCATCTGCAAATATAGTATTTGATAAATCTGATAACGCCTTGGAGTTTGCTGATAACGCTAAAGCTACGTTTGGAAGTTCAGCAGATTTCGCCATATTTCATAATGGAACTGACTCATTTATAGAAAACTCAACTGGTAATTTACATATAAGATCTAAAACAGGAGAAGAAGCAATACTACTGATACCTGATTCTGCGGTGCAAATTTATCACGACAATGCTATTGCTATACACACCCAAAGTTGGGGTAATCAGTTGTATGGAACTTTGCAAGCTTTAGGAGACATTGAACCTTTTTTAGCCAGTGCAGATACAACTACAGCCATAAGATTTAAAAACAATACAGGAGAAGCTTTAAAAATTATTCATCAATCATCTAATAGTTTTATAACTAATAATGTAGGTTCATTATTTATAGAAGCTAAAAATGGAGAAAAAGGTATAGCAATTATTCCTGATGGGAGTGTGGAACTGTACCACGATAATGTGAAGCGTTTGGAGACATCTAGTAATGGTGCAGCGTGTCATGGCAGATTAACAATGCATGGGGATATTTTTTCAGCAGATAATCACCAATTAATGCTTGGCAATGATGCAGACCTAAGTTTGCTGCATAATGGCACAGATTCAAAAATTACAAATAATACATTTAGTACTTCTGGTAATCTATTGATTGAAGCAAAAGGTGGCGAGACAGCAATAAAAATAATTCCTGATGGGGCTGTGGAAATATACCATGATAATGTGAAGAAGGCGGAAACAAGTGCGACAGGCATAAATGTAACAGGTACAGTAGTTGATGATGGAGCTACACATGATGGTGACGTAACTTTCACTGGTGCAAGTGCAAATGTAGTGTTTGATAAGTCTGATAATGCTTTAGAGTTTGCTAATGATGCAAAAGCTGTTTTTGGGGATAATGGTGAATTACAGATTTTTCGATCAGGAACAGAAAGTTTAATTCTAGAGAATCAAGGTAATAATTTAAATTTAGCTGCAAATAGAGTTGCTCTTTTAAGGGCAGATAGACATACAGTGATGCTAATGGCAATAGCAAATGGGGCTGTGGAGTTGTACCACAATAATGTGAAGAAGGCAGAAACCACCAGTTCGGGCCTGACGGTGACGGGAACAGTTACGGAAACATCTGATATTGCTTATAAATCTGACATAAAGCCAATTACAAACACATTAGATAAACTACAACAAATAACAGGTTATAAATATAAATTAGATAATGCCTCTATTGATTCGATGGGTGTAATAGCACAAGATGTAGAAAAGGTATTTCCAGAGCTAGTTCATGGTAATGAGGGAAGTAAAACTCTACAATACAGTGGACTTATTGGCGTGTTAGTAGAAGCTGTAAAAGATTTATCAGCTAAAGTAAAAAAATTAGAATCTAATTAGATTTTTCTGTCATTTGCCTTGTCATCAAGCTCATGGTGACGTAAAGAGGAGAGAGGGCTACAATAAGCAGTAACACAAGTACACTTGTAAATGAAAGTGCTTTTAGTATCGCAAATTTTACCATGCTAAATAAAATCTCATCTGTTTTATCTATTTTATCTTTTGTTATCAGCGTCACAACTATAGCTGCTGGATATGCAGGTTATCGTTACATAACAAGTCCACAATTTGAAGCAATGATGATGGAAAAAGTTATGGAGGGTGTAAGCAAAATATTACCTAATCAAATAGATAAAAAAATGCCTAAAGTAACTGGCCCTATGTTGCCTTTATGACTGAATTACAACGTACACCTAGTCGTATAAGAACACGTTTCATAGCTGTTTTAGCATTGATAACATCAGGAATTACATTTGGCTCGGGGTTTATGGTGTTTTTATATATGAAAAGTCCAGCTTTTGAAGTGCAGTTAAGAGGTCAAATTCTTAAAGATATGGACTGGATTGTTGAAAATGAGTTTGAAAAACAAATACAAAAATTAAAACCAAGGTCTATGGCAGATGCAAATGATCCAAATAAATGGTTTTGGGATTATATCGAAAAACAAAATAAAGATCACATAGAATGGGAAACAAAAGGTAAGTGGGAGCAATGAACTGTTGGCACTGTAAAACTGAACTAATCTGGGGTGCTGATGCTGATATAGAAGAAGATTTTCAACCTGTTTTATATCAAGAGTATTCAATGGTTAGTAATTTCTCTTGTCCTAAATGCGACTCATATGTAGAAGTCTATAAAAGAAGAGATGCGTACGATTAATGGTATTTGGATTTTTTAAAAAACTAATTAAATATTACATAGACAAATTAGTTGATTGGATGCGTATGGTTAAGTTTGATATAGAACTAGAAAATCAAATAAAACAATATCACAATAGTTTTGAAAAGAAACAAGAACCTAAAATAAGAGAAGTTGGAAAGTTTGGTGAAGATAGTTGGTCTATTTCTATTGGAGATATAGATGACAAAGATACCAAAGATTGAAATAAAAGAAGTTTACGTTCCAAGGATAAGGCTATGGGAAGTACAGCCACCGATATTAGATATTATTTATAAACCAGTTGTTGATATTCCAGGATGCGTTGATGCTCATAGAAATAATCTGACAGGACTGATAAACGAAGATGAATTAGGCACATATCAAGCTTGTGGTACGTTTGATATTCCTAGTTTTGAACCGCTTGAATATAACCCTGCAAACTTTCAATACACCGCACCAGCAGAGCAACAAGAACAACAACAAGAACAACCTCCACAACAGAAACCTCAGATAACACAAAAGAAAAAAGATGAAGAACTAGAAATCCCACCCTGCCCTAGTAACAAAGAGCAAAAAATCGGTGATTTTCGTAACGATAAGAAGCTGGAACGTGTTATTGGCTATGAAAGAGGGCAAAATGGGATTGAATGTATCACTTTGTATGAAGACGTACCGTTCATCTCCCAATACATTCCAAGTTTTAAGCAGTTTACTGGGGTTTTTAGTCTTGCTTTGGTCGGCTGTTCTGCTCCGATCATTCTTAAT
>FUFK010062762.1_pt1 | contig 16901 bp, 4 predicted proteins | sample 1021851 | NCBI WGS metagenome assembly FUFK01 (sample SAMEA51879418, study PRJEB19060) | metagenome | reverse complement strand
GTAAAAGTGAAGAAATTCAAGTATCCTCCTCGTAGAAAATACTATAACATACACACATACGGATGAAAAACGTCAAAAATGCTCATATGGGCGATCATTTACTCGCTGAAGTGTATAATGTACCCTTTGAAAGATTAAATGATGCAAAAAAGATTGAACAAGTATGCGAAAGTGCTTGTAAAACTGAAGGTTTACAGGTTTTAAACACATATATGCATCAATTTGACCCTTATGGGGTGACTTGTACCGTTACTTTAGGTGAAAGTCACCTTTCTTGTCATACTTGGCCTGAAAAAGGATGTGTTGCAATCGATATTTTTACTTGTGGAGCAAAAAATCCACGTTCAGTAGCATGGTGGTTGCTAAATTATTTTGATTCTGATGACTATAATATGAATCAGCTAAATAGATAGGTATAAATAGATAAAAATCATCGTTTAATGGCGATTACACGAATATCAAGAGCATTTAAGGATATAAGTCTGTCTTTTAAGAGGCACCCAGTGACAAATGATATTGGTGTGCTTAAAAATGAGAATGCGATTAAAAGATCGGTAAGGAATCTTGTTCAAACAATTCCAAATGAGAGATTTTTTAATTCTACACTTGGATCTGATGTAAGAGATAGTTTATTTGAAAATGCACCCGGTTTTATTGACTTTGGTACAGCATCAATCATAGAAAGACAAGTTCAGACAACTATTGAAAACTTTGAACCAAGAATTGATAATTTAGACGTAACCGTTGAACCAAGACCAGACACTAACGAATTTGAGGTCTTTGTATTCTTCGATATTATTGGACAAGAGTTCCCAGAACAAGAATTTTCATTCATACTTAAAGCAACAAGATAATGCCAGTTACTAAATTTACTAATCTTGACTTTGATCAGATTAAAACTCAAATAAAAGACTATTTAAGAGCAAATTCAAACTTTACTGACTTTGATTTTGAAGGATCTAACTTTTCAGTCTTAATTGATGCACTGGCATACAATACATATATCTCTGCATTTAATTCCAATCTTGTTGTAAATGAGTCTTTTCTAGACTCGGCAACATTAAGAGAGAATGTTGTATCTTTGGCAAGAAATATTGGTTATGTACCCCGTTCAAAAACCGCAGCAAGGGCATCAATTTCATTTAACGTGACTGCGAACTCTACAAGTTCAGAATTTAAACTACAACCAGGCCTAGTGTGTGTTGGTAGATCAAATGACTCAGATATAGTGTTTTCAATATCCGAGGAGATCATTGCGACCACAACAGTAAATAGTGGCATAGCAACTGCATCATTTGGATCTGCGACTTCACCGATTGATGTTTTGGAAGGAACATTCTTAACATCACAATTCATCGTTGACGGGTCTTTAGAGCAACGATTTATCTTAGATAATGCAAATATCGATACTTCATCTATCGTCGCTTATGTGGGCACTCCGGGGGTACTAGGCAAGCAATATAAGATGATTGATAATATAGTGGGAATAAGTTCAATATCAGACACATATTTAATTCAGGAAGTTCAGGATGAGAGGTATGAACTTTTATTTGGCGATGGTATTTTTGGTCGAAAACCTGATAATGGTGCTGTTATAACTGTTCAATATATTGTTACTTCTGGATCTTTAGGTAATGGGCCAAGTAATTTTAACTTTGCTGGTAATTTTTTAGGAGATAATGGTCAAGTAATTACTCCTTCTACAATTCCAACAATTAATACAACTTCTGCAGCATCTAATGGAGGCGACATAGAGAGTGTTGATTCAATTAAGTATTTTGCACCTAGACTATATTCATCACAGTATAGGGCGGTTACAGCAAGAGATTATGAATCAATTGTAGCAACCATATATCCAAATACTGAAACTGTATCAGTTGTTGGTGGTGAAGAAGTTGATCCACCACAATTCGGAACAGTGTTAATAACGATCAAACCAAAAAATGGTGAATTTGTATCAGATTTTGATAAAACACAAATTTTAACAAAATTAAAAAGTTACTCGCTAACAGGTATAAATCAAAAAATAATTGATTTACAAGTTCTTTACGTTGAGATTGAGTCTTTCATTTATTATGATACAACAAAAATAGCAGCGATAAATGATCTTAGATCAAAAATTACATCAGCACTCACTACATATTCAAAATCAGGAGATGTAAATAAGTTTGGTGGTCGATTCAAGTATAGTAAAGTATTGAATGTCGTTGATAATATTGATAAAGCGATTACATCAAATATTACAAGAGTAAGAATTCGTCGTAATTTAAATGCTCTTGTAAATCAGTTTGCTCAATATGAATTATGTTTCGGCAATCAATTTAATGTAAAACCAGAAGGATTGAATATTAAGAGCACAGGATTTAAAATACAGGGAACAATTGAAACTGTATACTTTACTGATATTCCGAATGCAGATAAACTAACAGGAACAATCTCTATTGTTAGGAAAAATGCAAGTGGTGAAACAATCGTTGTTGTAAAATCAGCTGGAGTAGTTGATTATGTTCATGGTGAAATAAATTTATCCACAATAAATATTATCTCGACAGATAAACCAAATAATATTGTTGAAGTTCAGGCATTCCCTGAGTCAAATGATGTAATTGGATTACAAGATCTATATCTAGATTTTAACATTCCAAGTAGTCAAATAAATATGGTTAAGGACACAATTACATCAGGAGAACAAATATCTGGTGTCGGTTATAAGGTCACATCAAGTTACTCTAACGGAGAACTATCAAGAACATGATTGGAACTGGAATAGACAAACGTATACAAGTTCAACAAATTATAGAGCATCAACTTCCTGAGTTTATAAGGACAGAAAGTCCTTTAGCGGTTGATTTTCTTAAACAATATTATGTGTCGCAAGAATATCGAGGTGGTGTCGTTGATATTACTGATAATTTAGATCAATACATCAAGCTTGATAATTTAACTCCTGAAGTGATCGTAGGTGTCACAACACTTACATCTGGGATTAGTACATCAGATTCAGTAGTAAATGTTTCCTCAACTAAAGGGTTTCCAAATGAATATGGACTATTTAAAATTGACGATGAAATAATTACATATACAGGAATAACTACAAATTCATTTATAGGATGTGTAAGAGGATTTAGTGGTATCACCTCTTATACCGATCCAGTTAATAAAGGTGAACTTTTATTTTCAACAAGTATTGCAGGAATTCATACTGCAACTTCTAACGTTCAAAATTTAAGTGTCTTATTTTTGAAAGAATTTTATCAAAAAGTCAAATCATATCTAACTCCCGGATTAGAAGATACAAAACTAAACACAAATGTAGATATTAGTAATTTTATCAAAGAGTCTAAATCATTATACAAATCTAAAGGAACTGAAGAGTCATTTAGAATTTTATTTAATGTTTTATACGGAATTACTCCAAAAATTGTTGATTTAGAAAATCGTTTGATAAAACCATCATCCGCTGAATATATTCGGAGAGAGGTTGTTGTTGCAGAGAGGATATCAGGTGATCCAAACAAGTTAATAGGACAAACAATTACAAAATCCACAGACTTGACTACTTCAGGATCAGTATCTGAAGTTGAAATTTTTAGTAGGTCTGGTAATTTAGGCATCACAACATATTATAAATTAAATTTATTTGTAGGTTATGATGAGAGATCTGCAATTCAAGGAACATTTACAATACCCGGAAAAACAAGAGTTATAGAAGATGCACCTACAACTGCGACTATTTTAACTGTAGACTCAACAGTTGGTTTTGGTACAACCGGAACTGTAGTCACAAATGGTGTTAATGGTATTAATACAATTACATATACTGATAAATCAATTAATCAATTTTTAAATTGCACTGGTATTGGTAATTCAATACGATCTACTGACGATTTAAGAAGTGATGAATTTATATTTGGTTACGAAAACGGTGATTTAACAAAGAGAGTTGAATTACGAATTACTGGAGTATTGTCTGACTTTGAACTTTTACCAAGTNAAGGTTCAAGTGTAACTCTTGAAGGAGAAAAAATAACAGTTAAAAATTTAGGTGAAGAAATACCAAATCCAACACTTCCAAGTGATAAATCAAGAAAGACAGTATTTTTTAATTCGTGGATTTACAACACTGCAAGTCGAATCAAACTTGATATCCCTGCTGCTACAGCAATTAATGCAACAACAGCATCGTTTGACCATAAATCAAAAATTGATAAGTCTCAATTAAAAACTGGTGATAAAGTTTCTGTTTTTAGAAGAGGTGAATTTATACCTATTTTAAGAAATATAGGAGTTACTGTAAATACTAATGATATTGAATTATCAACTCCATTATTAAATGATGGTATCACAGAGTATGATATACAAAGAGAACTTGTAAAAGCAAAAGCTGCATCTGATATTGATCTACAGTTTGGTAACAATATAATTACGACTGATGTTCAAAATACTTATAATGATGAAGATAGGAATTATTATGTGGCATCATCATCGATGCCCTCATATTCAATTGAAAAGAAGGTCATTAAAGAAACACTTGGAAGTATCACTGGTGTAGGAACAACTGCAGTTTACTCATCTACTGGAATACCGCAAGTTGATTTTTTTGGAACTGGATCTGGAAATTTTCAATTGTTAGAGAGAAATCTTACAACTGGGTTATATTCAAAATTACAATTTAATTCTGCTGTTGATTTTATAACAGGTGACGCGATAGTATATTTACCAAATGAAGTTCCTCTAGTTGGATTATCAACTGGCACAATATATTATGTTGAGGTATTAGATGGTTCTTTACCAAAAAATGTTATTAGACTTTATCCATCAAGATCGTTTATTACTGTAACTAATGTTGAGGCATCAAACCCACCATACATTGAATTTGATAATACAAATCAGACATCATCCACAGCAGAACATAAATTTATTTTACTTAGACATAGAAATGAGCAAATTGGTGTACAAAAAGTTTTAAGAAAGTTCCCTGCAGAAGTTAATATCAAATCTGGTGAATCTGTTTCTACAGAACCGGGAACAACTGGTATTCTAAAAAATGGTGTTGAGGTTGCAAACTATAAATCTCTCGATAAAATATATTTTGGCCCACTTACTGATTTTAAAATTTTAAATCAAGGTAAAAATTTTGACGTAATTAATTTACCAACAATTAGCATACCTTCACCCGGAACTGGTACAACTGCAATTGTTCAACCAGTCGTAAGTGGTTCAATAAAAGATGTTTTAGTTGATCAGCAACATTTTGATGTTGAAAAGGTTATGTCAGTTACCATATCGGGTGGAAATGGATCTGGAGCAGTATTAAAACCTGTTGTTACTAAAAGACAAAGAGAATTAGAATTTGATGCTAGATTAAAAAATGTTCAGGGAGGAGTTGATCAAATAAATGATATCATTGAATTTAAGAGACCTCATAATTTAGAAAATGGAGAACCACTTGTCTATAGCAATAATGGTAACTCATCTCTTGGTGTTGGAACTTTTCTGGGTGCAAATACTGCTCAAAATAAAACATTAGTAAATGGTGCAACTTATTACCCACAGGTAGTTGGTGTAAGTTCAGTTTACTTATATGAAAAATTTAGTGATTATACTGCTGGTATTAATACCGTTGGATTTACTGTTGAAAATACAGCAGGTACACATAAATTTACCTTCTTAAATTTAAAAAATCATCTTAAAGCAGTAAAAGTTATTGATTCTGGTTCAAATTATACTAATAGAAGATTAATTGTAAAATCTGTAGGAATACACACTGTTGATAATTCAATCAATTTTGAAGATCATGGATTTAATACAGGCGACTTAGTTCAATATGCACCATCAAGTGGTAATGCAAGTCATGCACCAGTTGGACTTGGTATTACAACACGTTATCGTGTTTTAAAATTGGATAATAATAAATTTAGACTTATTGATGTTGGTATTGGTGCAACAGACCCAAATTCAAATTATCTACGAAAAAATTTCCAAAGAATCTCCGAAGTATTTACTTCAAGTAATCATGAGTTTTTCTATGAACCAATTGTAGTGAGAGTAGACGCAATATATTCACCAGTATCTGCTGGTCGCACAGAGTCTTTAGTTGTTACACCTAAAATACGTGGCCCATTAATAGATGGTTATTTACATGAACCCGGAACTAATTATGGATCTGAAATTCTTAATTTTGAGAAGAAACCAAACATAAAAATATTGAATGGTAAAAATGCTGAATTGAGAGCGATTGTTTTTGATGGTAAAATAATTGGATGTGATGTGATGTTTGGCGGTAAAGAGTATACATCTGCACCAGACTTAGACTTAGTTGGTATTGGAACTGGAATAGGTGGTAAATTAAGAGCAGTAGTAACTGATGGTAAAATAACTGATGTTAAGGTTATCAATCCGGGTATCGGATATACTGTGTCTCCTGAAGTAAAGATAACACCTAATGGTTCAGGATTTATAGTAGACTCTGCTGTAAGAGATTTGACTGTAAACAACCTTGTTCGATTTGGTGATGAAATATTATTAAGAGANGCAGAAACAAANCTACANTATTCAGTAGTNGGATATTCNAATAAAATACANGGTGCTTTTNNTGATGTAACNACNACACCTCAACTTCACTCTCCAATTATTGGATGGGCATATGATGGTAATCCAATATATGGCCCTTATGGTTATTCAGAAGGAGATAATAGTAACTCATTATCCAGAGTTTTAAGATCTGGATATGAATTAGATCCTACACAAATAGTCAATCGACCACCAACTAGTAGTTTTGCTGCAGGATTTTTTATTGAAGATCATAAATTTACAAACTCTGGAGATTTAGATAGTAGTAATGGTAGATATTGTAAAACACCTGATTTTCCAAATGGAACATATGCATATTTTGCTGGTATTAATTCTACTACTGCAGAACCACAGTTTCCATACTTTATAGGTGATGTTTATAGATCAGATCCTATTACTGATAATTTTTCTCTTACTCAATCACTTTTTGATTTTAATAATTCAAATTTAACTCGTAATTCCCTCCCATATAAATTAGATGATGATAATGCTGATTATAATTTTGCAATTGAATCTTATGAGATAAATCAACAAACATCAATCATTGAATCAGTTACAAGTGGAAATATAAGTAGTTTTCAAATTGTATCTGCTGGAAGTAATTTCAAAGTTGAAGATAGTCTTAATTTTAATAATTCTGATACTGATGGTGGTGGTGCAGCTGCAAAAGTATCAAGTGTTGAAGGAAAAGAAATTGATAATGTTAGAGTAGGAGTAACAACATATAATGATGTTGTATTTGTTCGTGGTGGAGATGGAGCAGTTTCTGGATTTATTTCTACATCACATACACTCAATACTAATGATACTGTTGTTATATCTGGAGTAACAACTAATATTCCAAATCTTACAGGATCTCATAAAATTGGTGTAAATTCTGAAAGCACTGTTTTATATAAAGATGTACCAGCAAACGCAACAGCAGGTATAATNACTGACATTTATTTGGCAAGAATTCCAAATTCAGTATCAGCAGGAAGTAGTATTGGCATTGGAACTGAAAAATTATTAGTATTAAATGCATTTAAAGACAGGAGTATTTTAAGAGTCAAGAGAGGAGTTGTGGGTTCTGCTAATACAGCATCTCATATTTTGGGTGCATTAGTCCAAACAATTCCACAAGTAATTCAGATAGAATCACAAGATATAGGACAATTTGTATCTAAAAAGAATGATATTGTATATTTTAATCCTGCTGAAGCAGTTGGTGTTGCTGTAACATCTGGTAGATCAGTATCAATTGGAAAATCGTATACAATTGGTGAATTAGCAGAAGTAATTTCAATTCCAGCAAAAGGAATATTTTTACCAAACCATCCGTTTAAAGATAATCAAGAAGTAATTCTTAGAAAACCAACAGGTGCTGCAACACAATTTACTATCGGTCTAGGTGATAGATTCCAAGTTGGTGCTGATTTTAATCTACCATCTTCTGGAAATAGTCAAACTGTTTATATAAGAAAATTCTCTGATGACGTTGTAGGTCTTGCTTTGACTGTAAATACGACTCCAGTATTCTTTAAAACTGGTAATTTTGATAATTTTGAATATTCAATTGAATCAAATTATCCTCAAGTTAAGAGTAAAGTAGAGAGAATTACCGTTACTGTTGGTATTGCAACTGTTTCAGTAGGTTCCACATTGCATGGTCTTCAAAATAATGATAATGTTGAATTAGAATTGTTATCAACACAAACAAAAGGTGTCGGTGCAGGTGCTACATCAGTGGTTGTTAAGTATAGTGCTCAAAATGATAAACTTTTAATTAATCCAACAATATTTACAAACTCATCAGTTAATACTGATTCGATTAATATTGCAAATCATGGATTCAAAACAGGTCAAAAATTATTCTATGATGGATCTCCAGCGACAGGTTTAACATCACAAAGATCATATTTTGTTTATAAAACTGATGATAGTAATTTTAAATTAGCAGAAACTCGATATGATGTTATTAACGAACCACCCAGAGTTGTAAGTATAACTGCAAATAGTGGTGGAACTCAAGAATTATCTCTTGTAAATCCTCCTTTAGAAGTTGTAAGAAATGATAATTTATTATTTTACGTTTCAGATCCATCTTTGAGTGGATATAACTTAAATTTTTATTTTGACAGTCAGTTTAAAAACAGATTTGTATCTGCAGGATCAACAGTTGATTTTGGTGTAACAGGTGTTGGAACTGTTGGTGTCGGTACAACTTCTACAATTACCTTAAATTTTGATAAGTCAAATCCAGAAAAAATATTCTATACACTTGAAAAAACAGGATTCATTAGCACATCTGATCCTGATGTAAAAAATGCATCACAAATTACTTATGTTGATAGTGAGTATAGTGGAAAATATGTTGCTTTTGGTGTAACCACCGGTGGATTTAATATATCACTTAACGATGTTCCAGAACAAGGATCATATACAGCTGGTGCTGCATCAACTATTACATATGATACTTCATCATTAACTGCCATTGGTGGCATAAGTAAAATTAATTTAACTTCTGGTGGATTCGGATATAAGAATGTTCCCGGAGTTTCAAGTGTTACATCTGCAAATGGAACTGGAGAAAATATTTTATGTTTATCTTCTAATATAAACAATATTAACACAGTTAGAATTACTGATCCCGGATTTGATTATCATTCTGATAAAACTTTACGACCTGAAGCTAGACTTTCCCCAACTGTAACATTAATTAATTCAGATTCAATTACAGATATAGTAATTTCAGATGGAGGTGCTAACTATACTGATGCACCTGATCTTGTAATCGTAGATCCTGATACTGGAAATTTAACTGGAGATCAAGGAGTTATTGAATTAAACTTATCTGCAAGTTCTTTAGGAAGTGTTAATATTTTAGAATCACCAAGAGGACTCACATCTAAACCTCAAATTTTAAGAACAATTAACAATACAAATGGATACCGAGTAACTGAAGTTCAAAGTAGTAATAGTGGTATTGTAACTTGTATATTAAAAACACCAATTAATGGATTTGCAACTCCACAATTTACTGCTGGAGAACAAATTTTTGTTGAAAATATTGGTATTGGAACAACTGGTAATGGATTTAACTCCGCAGATAATGGGTTCGTATTTTTCAATGTTACTGAATATAATAACACCGATCCAGCAATCGTAAAATTTGAATTGCCAAAAACTGCTACAAATCCCGGAATAGCTGCATCTACACAAAATTTTGCAACAATTATTAAATTTAGTGATTATCCAAAATTTACAACAACACAAAAAACTTCAGAATTTAGAACTGGAGAAAAATTAGCAGTTAAAGTCAATAATGTATTCATAAGCACCGGTCTTCTAGTTATTGATAATCGTCCTGATGAGTTTATTAAAATAGAGGGAAGATACGAAGTTATAGTTGGTGATGTGATTCGTGGGGAAAATTCTGGAACTATTGCTACAATTAACTCAATTGTTAACAATAAGGGAAGATTTACGATTGATTATTCATTAAGACAAGACAAAGGTTGGAATGATGAGATTGGTAGATTGAGTGAAGACTTTATGGTTCTAGCAGATAATAATTATCATCAAAATTTATCATATACAATTCAAAGTCCTAAAACTTTTGACGAAATAGTTGATCCTGTAAATAGACTACTTCATACTAGTGGACTTAAAAACTTTGCTGATACCGGTATATCATCAAGAGCAAGTGTTGGTATTGCAATCACGAACGCAACTGTGGTTTCAGCAGATGTTATAACTGAACAAAGAGTTGATGCTATTCATAATTTTGATCTCGGTAGAGATATTGATACAATCTCAAATGGGTCAAAATCTAAATTTATTCAACTTGTTAATACAAAATTAGCAAATTTTGTAAGATGTAACACTAATAGAGTTTTAAAGATAGATGACATCAGTAATGAATTCTCTGATAGTGAAGCAAATTTAACTGGAAATATATCTATTCCTATTCAAGAGACTTTTGCTAGATTTTTAGTACAATCAAGAAACATTAGTAATGGTGAAATTCAAGTAGATGATGTAGTTATTTTTAATGATAATACAGATACATTTACATTTGAAAAAAATAGCATTGTATCAACCGCATCAACAATCGTTGAAGTTGAAGGAAAAACTGTTAATGGTAGTAGAAATTTAGTTATCTCACCTCTTGATCCAAATAATGATGATATTGATATCAAGGTATATAAAAATAGTTTTAACGAGCAAAATTTAAGAAGTGGTACACAAGCGATTGGATTCGTTAATTTAGTGGGTGTATCAACTGTTGTAAGTGTTGGAACTACAGCAGAACCAATCGCAACTGGATCTACAACATCTGTAGATGCATTCTATGCCACTATAGAGGTGGTTAATACAGATTCGGGTGAGAAGAATCATGTTGACATTTATGCAACTCATGATGGCACAGACTCATACTATAGTGAATATTATGCCGATACATCATCACAAAATAATTTCTCTTCCAACTTTATAGGAACATTCAGATCTAGAATTCACAATAACGTTTTATCTCTTGATTTTGATAATTCAGTTGGAGTGGCATCAACAGTCAGAATTAATGCAAAAGTTATCGGATTTAATACGTCCGGTGGAAATGATGTCTTTAGATTTAAAGATGATGCTCAACCTGCAGGTGCAGAGAGAACAATAAATTTAAGATCTGGAATTACAACTAGAACTAACACTGCGAACTTTATTTCATTAGATAAAAATAATTTCAGCGCAGTTAAAAGTGTAGTTAGAATTGAATCAGCAACAGCTAGTGCAGTGCATCAAGTTTTGGCAATACATGATGGNACAGATACTCATACAATTCACTATCCATTTATTTCGATAGGTAGCACATCTGGTATAGGTACATTTTCATCTAATTTAACAGCGTCTAATTTTGTTGTTAAATTCCACCCAGATTCAGGAACTGGAAGTCATACAGTTCAACATTTTAGTGAAGAAATTTATAGAGATATTGATATACTAAACACTCCACCAACATTGGGTTATGGTCGTGTAAATGAGTCTTTATCTGCATTCCAATACAATGCTGTTAACGGTATTAGATCAAACAAAAAACAATTCACTTTAAAACATAATACAATTCCAATTTATGAGAAAGGTTTTGATCCAGAGGATACTTCAAAACTTAATAGATCTACAGGTGTATTCACTATTCCAAATCATTTCTTCTCAGAAAATGAAGAGTTAATTTACACTCCATTATCAACATTTGCCGGAGTTGGCGCAACTGCACTACAAATGTCTGGTGGATCTAATTTACCTACAACTGTATTTGTTAAAAAAATAGATAATAGTTCATTTAAATTAGCAACATCTAGTGGTGGATCTGCAGTAACATTTACATCTGTTGGTGCTGGTAATTCACATCGATTAACAATGGCCAAACGCACTGAGAAGAGCGTTCTTGTTATTGATGGTATCATTCAGTCTCCAATGTCATTTACACCTGTAACAACCACTTTAGTGAATAATGCAGGTAGTGGTATATCAACTACAACAACTGATTTTTGTGTTAACTCAACTGCAGATATAAACCTTGGAGATCATCTCAAGTTTGCTAATGAATTTATGCTTGTAACCTCTGTCGGTATCGCAACAACTACGACAGGGCCTGTTTCTGGTATCGGTACTTTTAATATTATTGGGGTTGATAGAGCAGCACTTGGAACACTTGCTGCGTCTCATAATAATTCTACTGTGGGTAGAGTATTCTCTGGATCATTTAATATCATTGGATCTGATGTATTCTTTACAAATGCACCAAGAGGAACAAATAATATTGCAAGAAATTTATCAAATCTTAAAACACCAAGATCTGTGTTCCAAGGTAGAACATACTTAAGAAAAACCTATACTAATAATCGAATCTTTGATGATATATCAACAGAATTTACTGGTATTGGTGCAACATTTAGAATGAAAGTTGGTGGTGCAAATACAACGGGTATTACAACTGGAAGTTCCCTTGTTTTGATAAATGGAATATTCCAAAAACCAACAACTGAAAACAATTTAAGTAATAATTATGTATTTGTTGGTATCGGAACCACAGCACAAGATATCGAATTTACAGGTATTTCATCATTTGGAACTAATAATCAAATTATCAGTGGAACAGATATTAATCAGAATAGATTACCAAGAGGTGGTAAAATAGTTTCATTGGGATCAACTGGTGGATTAGGAGTTGCTCCTTTAGTTGGTGCTGCTGTTACTGGTATACTTAATCAATTTGGTGTCATAACATCTGTAGGTATTGGATCGACAGTATATAATCAATCAGTTTCTCCTTCAAGACCACCCGGAACATTATCATTTGGATCTGGATATCGACCAGTTGGAGGCACAGTTGCCATTGGTATTACCGATTTAGCGTATGAGCATCGATTTGTAAGTGCTGGTGTTGGGTCAATTAGGACAAATGCATCAGGTAGTAATATATTTGCTGCAACACAAAGAACTGCAACTGACGCATCATATATTTCACATACAGGACTATTAACATTAACAATAGGTAGTGGTCATGGATTAAGTGTTGGTAACTTTGTTGGTATTGATACTGGAAGTCTTGTATTTACATGTTCAAGAGATGATTTCCAATCAAATCATGCATATCCTCGTGCACTTTCTAAAACAACAGGTTTACCTGATCCCATCGCTGGTATCGCAACTGTAATTACTGCTGTGACTACAGATACAATTACCGCTTTCATTGGATTTGGTGGAGGTGCTGGAACTGGTGCATCAGCTACAGGAAATATTGGTGTAGGTGGAACATTAGATATTAATATAGGTGCTGGTGGAACAAATTACGTTAATCCAAGATTTCAATTCCCACAACCAAATTATGCAAATATGGAAGTTATGGGTGTATCACGAAATGGTGTTGCATCCACTGTAACTGGATCAAATCTTTTAGTCACTCTCAATGTTGGTGCAAGTTCCACTGTTGGTATAGGATCTACATTATTTGAAATAACATCCTTTGAAATTGCGAGAGATGGATATGCCTTTAAACGTGGCGATAAGATAAAACCAGTTGGACTAGTTACTGCAAGAGGAGCAGATCTTGAAGATTATATTTTAGAGGTGACAGAAATTTATAATGATAAATTTACTTCATGGGATTTTGGTGAATTTGATTTCATTGATCCTATTGTCAATTTACAAGATGGTGTAAGAACAAGATTCCCACTAAGAGTAAATGGTGAATTGCTAAGTTTTGATGTAGGACAGACAGTTGATTCTCAACAGATTGATATGAATGCTTTGTTAATAATATATGTTAACAATGTATTACAAGATCCCGGAGAGGCATATTCGTTTGAGGGTGGTACTACATTTGAATTTACTACTGCACCTGAAGCAAATGATGATATTGCAGTATTCTTCTACAAAGGAACTGCATCAGAGGACGTAGCAGAAATTAATGTCGTTGAAACTATTAAAAATGGTGATGTTGTTAGATTACAGGCAAATGATGATACAAGTATTCTTACAAATCAAAATACAAGAAGACTAATTGATTTGCAGCAAAGAAAGAGGACAGTATCTGGTATTACAACTACTGATACTCTTGAAACTGAAATTTATACTGGTGTTGGAATTAATGATTCGGCTACAAATAAACCACTTACATGGATTAAACAAAAAGAAGATAAAGTTGTAAATGGAGTTGTTGTCTCAAAAGCAAGAGACTCTATTGAACCACTAATATATCCAACAGCAAGAATTATTGGTGATATTGGTGCTGGAACAACAAACAAAATATATGTTGATGATGCAAATTTCTTCCAGTATGAAGCAAATGAAGACTCTGCAGTCAACGATATTAACTTTGATGCTTTGATTGTGAACGATACTAATCCGATATCTGCATCATTTAATGCCACAGTGTCAACTGCTGGCACGATTTCAGCGATATCGGTTGTTGATGGGGGTAACGGATATGTTGGTAACTCAACATCCGTACATATTTCACAACCACCTGTTCCAATGAAAGTATCTCCAGTAGCGACTGGAATAGGATCTACTGCTGTAGCAACAGCAAATATTACAAATGGTATAATCACCTCAGTTACTATTAACAGTGGTGGCATTGGATACTCCACTTCAGTTACACCAAAAGTAATCGCATTCGCTCATAAACCAGTGACTGAATTAATTGAGTCAATTGATACTTCAAGTGCAAACTTTGCAGGATTCTCTGGAATCGTAACTGGTATTTCTACAGTTATGATAGGATCGACTATGGGACTTAAATTTGGACTATCAAGATCTGGTGCCTTTACTAATCTAAAAGAAACCATGCCAATATACATCTCTGACACATCAGTTGGACATGGAGTTACAAGTTTAAATGAGAGTGGTGCAGATACAGACGTTGTTGCAATAGGTAGAACTTTTGTAGATAATGTTTATATGATAAAAAATATTACTAGACACTCAAATGCTGCAGAAATCGAAGTTAATGTTCACTCTGGTATTAATACTACTGGCATTGATCTTGCAAAAACTAATTTATCATTCACTGTGACATTTAGTGGTGTTGGATCAGGAAATACATCATACATCGCTAGTGGAAAGCATAGAGGTGAATTTAGTACACAACCAACTTTATCAAGTGTTCATAACCCTACAATTTATGTTGAAAAGGGTGATATTTTGAGTATCGCAAATGGTACTGGTGGACATACATTTACAATTAAACGAACATTAGGTGGATCAAACTACACTACAGGTATTACTGGTTCTGGAGCAAATGGATCTACTCTTGTATTCAATACTTCCCAAATTGGAGCAGGTAGTACTTCATTCTTCTATCAGTGTACAAATCATCCAAATGCAATGTATGGGCAAATAATTGTTAAGGACATTGAAAAAGGTAAGTTCTCTTTTGGAGTTCTGACACCAGCATCTGGTAATTTTGTTAGAAACAATCCAATTGCAATCGGAGTTACTGGAAACACAGTAATTGCTGGTGAGGGACTAGGTATTTCAACATTCCCAACCATGCAAAGAAGGGGTTTTGGTTTCCGTGATGGTGGTGCAATCAAGAGGTCTCACACACCATGACGATTTCCTGTATAAATATAGAAAAAAACGTATAATAATGCCAGCAATTGTTACAGACCAGTTNAGAATATTAAATGCAAGTAATTTTGTNGCAGGNGTTTCTTCGTCTACNAATTCNTANTATATNTCNNTAGGTTTACCTAATCCTNNNCCNGCNTCTGTTGGTTTTGGAAGNGCAAATAATTNNNATACTGCNACNCCTAANCCNGTNGANAGTTTTTCAGATATNGNACATATNGGNGATACAACNCAATTTGGTAANAGAGTTACAGAAGCAAATGTNAGNAGNTTAGTTCGTCGAATTGATTGGACNAAAGGNNTNAANTANGATATGTATCGTCAAGATTANAGCANAACAAANAGTGCTCCAAATACNGGNGCAACNCGTTTNTATGCNGCAAANTACTATGTNATGAATAGTAATTTNAATGTTTATATTTGTATTGAAAATGGATCATCAGGNATNAACACTACNGGAAATGCATCTGAAGATGAACCAACNTTNACTGANTTAGAACCATCNAANGCTGGNGAAAGTCAAGATGGATATGTTTGGAAGTATNTNTTNACNGTNAATCCAAGTGATATNATTAAATTTGANTCNACNGATTTTATNGCNNTACCAAATAATTGGANNACAAGCACTGANGCACAAATNCANGCNGTTCGTGAAAATGGTGATTCTGATATAAATAACAATCAAATAAAAACAGTCTACATTGCTGATCAAGGAAATAACTACACTACGACTGGTGGAGAATTTAATATTTTAGGTGATGGAACTGGTGGAAAGGTAGTGGTTGAAGTTTCTGGAACTAAAATCACCAAATGCACGGTTTCAAATGGTGGTAAGGGATATACTTACGGTGTCGTTGATTTAGGATCAATAAACAGTGGAGCAGTCTCTGGTGGCACACCTGCAAAATTGATACCAATCATTCCTCCATCAAAAGGGCATGGATTTGATTTATATAAAGAATTAGGAGCAGATCGTGTGCTTGTTTATGCAAGATTTGATGATTCTACAAAAGACTTTCCAATTGATTCACAATTTGCACAAGTTTCACTGGTTAAGAATCCAACATCCTTTGGTACAACATCAATTTATACTGGAAGCACTTTTTCTGCATTGAAATCAATTAAATTTTCAACAATATCAGGAACACCGGCAGTTGGTGGACTATTGCAGCAAACCGTTAGCACAGGACAAACTGCGTTTGGATACATTAGTTCAT
>FUFK010080553.1_pt1 | contig 16909 bp, 14 predicted proteins | sample 1021851 | NCBI WGS metagenome assembly FUFK01 (sample SAMEA51879418, study PRJEB19060) | metagenome | reverse complement strand
GTCTCGTCCAGCCATTCTTTGTTGTGTTCTTTTAATTTCAGATCTAATCAAAGCTAAGTCTTGATCCGATTCAGATAGCTGAACTTTATCGAAAATTTGGCGTCTAACACCTTGCGGAACAAGATCTGGATTCATCAAATATTGTTCGGCGGAACCACTCAACTTTGGTACCAATTGATTCAAAACTAAGTCTACATTCAACGGTTTTGGTTTTTGAGTTTCCTCGTCAAGATCTAACTGTTTTATTCTGTTCTTAACCCAGTTTTCTGAAATAGATCCTTGATTAATTGTTGATACTAGTAACTTTTCAAGGAATAGTTTTTGAACCATTTTTTGTTGAGGAACATAATCTTGAACAATAGTTTTACCAGTTGTTTCATCAATTTCTGTCTTACTAAGTTCTCGATCTATGGCAGCTAAAACAAAAAGTTGTTTCCTTGTTTGCTCTTTTCCTTCTCCCTTTTCATTGACAATTTCAGCGACCATTTCTTCCAACAATGCAGGCCCTGCCCCCCCTTGGGTGATATCTCTAATTGCACTTGCCAGTTTACTTTGACTCTCTTGAGATTGAAAAGAGCCCACCATCTCTTGATAATTTTGTTGATATTTATCGAGGTTAGACTGCAACTGCTCTGATGCTTTACCGGCTGATTTCTTGGCATTGTCTAGGGCTTTGAGCAACTGACCCATATATTGAGTCAAAACAGCGCCCGAACTTTTGGATGCTCTTTTCAAATTTCGAGGATTCGTCAGAGTAGCAATTTCCTTGTTGATCAAGGCAATCTGCTTCATAGGATCTCGATGCTGAGCTTGTATAGATTTGATGTAAGCCTCTGCTGAAGGCAAAAACGTTTTATACATGCGATCTGTAAAGTCAGACATATCGGCCTCGTCATTTGCTCAAATACAATACTACAAGCTTATCGCTGCTCGTTGACGTGCCGCCAACATTCGTAATTGTATCTGGTTTAATAATTGAAAACTCATCAGTAAGATCAGTCAACAAGCCTGACGTGCCGTTCTGTTCGAGAACACAAATCAACTCATCACCAATCTTGATACCCGTAACCGTATGAACGCCTGCGGAGCCACCGCTGACAATTGCCACTTTGATGGCGTTGGTCATCTTAGCGCCAGTAACTGCGCCGTCGTCTATGAGTTCCGTATTGACGAAGCCGGGTGAAAACAACGCTCTCAGTCCATTGGCGACTGATATGACCCCCGATGGCAAAACCTTTTTGATGACCGACGCTGTGAATGAATTTGTGGAAAACTTGTTGAAAACCACAGATTCTGTGAAAAAGTCATTCTCGATCAAGCTCTCTTCAAGCTCAACAGGTGCAACCACCGTAGACACATTTGTGGATACGATTTCACTGGTTGTGTCGGCCCTTCTATTGGGCACATATGTGCCATCTACCCACGGCATTATTGAGATTTCGGTGGTTGGCTGCCAGCAACTGTGGTGCCAATAGAATCCCCTAAGGCTCGCACTTGCTCAGGTGTAAGACCATTAGGTGTATTCAATGCAGCAAAAATATCTTGGATGTTTTGCGTAGATCCCGGTGCAGCGCCTGCTTTAGCCTGCGTCTTTTTAAACTCTGCAATTGTAAGAGCATCAAGATCTTTTTTGATATCGGCTCGGGCATCCCCTGCTGTTTTTGCTCTTTCTGTGAATTTTTTAGCAGCTTCAACATCGCCTGCTTTGAATTTTTTGAGTGCTTTCTTTGTCGCTCGCTCTTGTTTCAAACCTTGTCGTTTTTCTTGGGCTGAAAGTTTTCCTTCCAACGTAGGTGGTGCAATCGCCTGAGCCAACTTGCCAGCACCTTCAAACACGTCTTTGACAAGACCAAGTCTTGCTTGTTGTTTGCCTTGTTTCGCAGCCAACCTTTGATCTTCACCAAGCCTGCGGATTTGTTCTGCAAACGCTGCTTGTTTAAGTTCTAGCTCCTGCTCTGCTGTCTGCTCTTTGCTCACGTCTGCGGCTCGTCCCACGATAGATGGGGCCTGTCGTGCGAACTCGATAGCGCCCGCTCCTGTGGGGTCTTGTGCAGCGGCTGTAGCGGCTGCTTTTACGGCGTCCCGAGCGAGAGCAGTCTTCCGTAGTCTCGCATCATCTAAACGGTCTCGTGCACCAGCACCGGCTGCCTCGTCCAGTTCTTCTGCGCGTTGTAAAGTTCTTTTACCCAACATGTCAGCCAAATTGGCTGAAAAGATTTTCGAAAGGAAATCAATGCCTGCGCCACCAAAATCGAGACCCGCACCAGCGATTGCTCCCTCTGTCTGCTGTTTGGTTGAAAACGCATCCCGTAGTTGCAACGCTTCAATATCTTCTGTGGTGAGTCTTTGAACCATGATTTCTCCTACACCGTGGGGTCAGATGTTTGTGGTCGACCATACGTGCGCTGAATGAAAGTATCAAAAGGACTTCCAGATCCAACTGCCATACTTTGAATCAAAGCAAATTGAGACCCGCCAACTCTTGGAGGATCGAGATCTCGACCTTCTTTTGCGGCCCTTGCACTGGCTTCTTTGTTTTGAGCAATCGATCTCCGCTCAACACTTCGTTGCTTGGCTGCAAGATTTTTAGAACGACGTGTTTGTTTCAGAGCTAATTTGCGTTGNTCTTCGGCTTGCTTGTCGGCTTGTGATTGTCCGAGTAAGCCGAGACCACCACCAATGAGAGCGCCGACCCCTGCACCGATTGCCGTGCCTACGCCCGGAATAGCAGAGCCGATAGCAGCACCAGTGCCTGCACCACTCAGTGCGCCACTCCCTCCCGCCAATGCATAGTCACCAACTGCCATCAAAACCTCAAATTAAGCTTATCATCTATAGTGAACATCAACGAAGAAATTCCTATTGTCGATGAACACATGATTGAAACCAGTGGAAGTGTCATTACGCATGCGGTACAAAACTCTGTATGAGATTTTGTTCGTGCCGGGACTCAATGTGACCTTCGTCGCAAAAGACACCTGAGTCTTACGGAACGCATAGCTGCCCTCTCCTCGATTAAAAATGCGACGTTCAGTTTCATTTTGTCGTTGCGGACCATTGCCGTCCATCTGGTCTACATACAAAATAAAGAACGCTTTGAACAAACCACATTGCTTACAACGCCGAAGTGCGGCCTCTTGTTCAGTATTTTCATCAGAAGGAATGGAACCACCAGAATCACTGTATCGTTCTTTCAATGAAGTATTGATGCCATCACTACCACCTGCTGCAAAAGCGTACAAAGACCCGTTTACATAGGCATCAACATTGGAATCCCCTTTTACAATCACTGTCGCAGACATCCCGTCAATCGGTGTCCAAGACTCAGCAGGAAGAGCATCGAGGACAGAGGAGTCTACGGAGTCGGTTCCGGTTTGATAATTGCCAGAGACCTCATGACGCACATATCGATTGAACGAGGAAAAGAAACGATTGCGGTAGTAAACATCCGCTGGAGTACCGACGATGCGTGTGTTCGCTATCGAGTAAAACTCGGGTCGGACGATGTGTCTCGTTCCGAAAATTTTCCGTTGTTCGGCGGTAAAACCCGGCCCAGTTTTCAGATCAGGCAGTTCGATTCCACCGTTGACGAGCCGTTCCAAATCTTGGAATCTTGCACGAATATCTTCAGCGGAAACGACATCTCCGTTTGCAACAATGCTGAATAATGATGCGGTGATTGGCATTAGTTTTTCACCTGATAACAAAACAACTTGAATTCTCTAATTTTTGCAACTTGGTTGATCGGATTCTTACCGCCATCTTGTCCGCCAGTATTATTATTTGTAGGGGCTCCTCCATCTGTGGCCTGTCCGTATCCACACATCACTGAAAACGATTGTATCGGATTGGTTGTATCGTTTCCTGTGATCGATGAGCCTTGGTGTTCATATAAAAAACACACCGTGTAATTGTGATATCCCTGAAAAGGCATCGAATCGCCACCTACAGGATTGTGTGCTGTACTGCTATCTCCACCATCTTTACGTGTATCTCTGTAGGTGTAATTATCCGGGACGCCAGTGAATGTTTGGTCTCGATACTGCCAAAGACCGGCTAATATTTCCGCGTCATCACTTGCTTCTTTGGAAATTGACGATGCGCTTGGAACCTTGCCTGTATATGCAATTCGATATTGAGCTACCGTCGAATAAATGGCAGACGTATCTGTATTTATGGACCCCTCAGTAATGTTGGTTTCTCCGGGAATCCGAACCAAACCAATTTTGAAACGTGGAGCAATACCCTTATAAAACGTTCGCCACCCGCCATCAGGAATGTCAATAACGCAACTCGCTCGAATGATAAATTTGTCGCCGCGTTCTAAATTTTCTAACGTCACTCTGTTCAAGCGAGGTAAGTTGATAGTAGATACTCTCCTGCCGGGGAACGTTGGCCGCAGACCGGCAAACGGATCAGATTCAAACGGTATGGGATTGCTCTGGATAATGGTTTGAGTAGTAAAGGTACTCTCTTGACTTTTAATTTTTTGTTTATCAGTAAGTGATATTTTTAGAGGTATTTGATCAAGACCCAAGCTTTCATCGGCAAAATTTTCACCATCCAAATTTAAATCTTTAAATTGATCGAATGCTCGATTGAAGTCGCTAGAGCTTATAATTTCGTTAGATTTAAATTCTGGCACTTTAATATAAGGCATCAGCATTTCCTATATTGAACGACAAGATTGGCTGCTGTAACAGAACAATCGATGCCAAGTTCAACTTTTAAAGGTTTCGAGTTCGGCACCTCGTAATCAATTGTTCTATTTTCCGGCAAAGGAAACAAAACATCTCGTGCAGAATGAAATGATTTTGGGAAATATTCTCCTTTCTTTCCATTCCCATCTTTTGCTCGAATACCTGTGAAGGTTCCAATACTGTTGACGATCATAGCTACAGCAACTTCAGCACGTATTTCGTTAACACCAGCGCGAACTGGTATGACACCGGTCAAAAAAACTGAATTACGATCAGTGCCATTTCGGACCCATCCAGATTCACAAATTTCGTGACCGTTCGACAAAACCCTCAACTTGATACCAAATCGATCATTGGATTCGATAACCCACCTGCCTTGTGGGAAATCCTGTGTTTCAAACGGAGAAAAAGCGTATCCAGCCGTGACTGCATCTTCCGCACTGCCGTTTTTGTATACCACTAAGGGGTCACCAAATTCTAACGTAGGTCGCTCCCCTGACGGAACGCCGCCGCCTGTCGCTCCAATCCATCCACCAGATGGTTGATCTGTAACCCAAGTAATGTCAACGTGTGATACAGGCCAATGAGACTTGATTAAGCCGTACCGCTCGACCTCTTCTTCGTCCAAAAGTCCTGAACCTCTCCAAAGAAAAGAACAGAAAAAATCCACGATAATGTAGCCATCATGATCGGCAATAAAGTCAATCGATGGCATTTTTTTGCCCGCTTTGTCGACACGCGTAAAACCCGAAGATGTTTTGGAACATTGATATCCGTTTGTCAGAACATCAAACTCTCCTTCAGATACAAACGATGATTGAAACACGTTTGTGAACGAGTTGTCTTCAAACATATCTGTTTTCAAATCGAAATCAGCTAAATTTTCATGCGTCAGATTGCCATTGATTTCATCAACAAATGGTTTCAAATTTTGATTCAAATCGTCTGGTTCAACAATTTCTTTTGTTTCAGGTCGAACATTAGGGAACTTTAAAGACATGATTACCTCTGACCGGGAGCAATGACATCGGTCATCATTCGAATGTTTTTCTGCTCACCTAATTTTGCATCAATCGAGTAACCAACCAACATCAAACGATTTGGAAACTCGTTCAACGCATCTTGGAGGACACGAATGGCAAACTCCGTCGTAAGCGTTTTATGAAAATGAGTCACATCAAAGCGAATGACCACTGGACGATGAAAACCAAATTTGTCTTCACCAAACTTAGCAGTACCATATACAGCTAAACGTTCCGACTCATCAACGTGTTGTTGTATCCGAGCCTTGTTTGAATCCAAAACAACTTCTTGATTTCTATTAATCTTCAAATTAATTTTTATTGGCTCGTCCCCATATGCAACACAGTAAAGATTTACATAAGAAACGTGAACACCTGAATAAACTCCATTTAATTTTAATGGTGCAGTTTCGTAAACAGGTAAGTCATTGAAAGATTTTCTTTCTTCGATTGCGAATCCGGGGTTTCTTCCAATCTTAATTGAAGATCCGAGTTCATTTTTCGATCCATAAAAATTGTTTAATACAAAAATACCCGGCATATTTGTATCGTTGCTGCCAAATAGAACCTTCGATTGACCACCTCTGGTCTCGACGACGCAATTCATTGGATAATTTTTTCGAACACTCCAAGCGCCTACCTCATAGTGCCAAACTACTACGAAGTTGTTGTTTTCACCGATAGTAGGAACACAAAGTAAATATTCTTTATTCGTACGATCTATACACGCAACAGAGCCGAAAGCAGCACTTGTGCAAATCCGATCGATAACTTCTTTGATCGGTGTGCTCAGATTTACGATTTCTGTAGCAGTGTCGGTATTTTCCAAGAAACCCTTGAGGACAAACACACCCTTTTGAGACAAGAATGAAAGCCCTGTAAACGGAATGTCCCGAATGGAGCGAGGGGCGATGCATCCAAGATCGCGACTGATTGTCTTGTATTGAAACCCTCCATCTTGACGTTGTGTGATCAGGTAAATGCCCTTCTCTTTGAACACAGCCAAAGTGTTTGTGGACGCATACATACCTGTGATTTTGCCTGCATCGGCATCGCCAAGGTCGATAACGTTTCGTTTGGGGAACACCTCAGGCATTCCACTGGCGCTGAACCTCAACAGGTTGTCAGGTCCACCGGCCAAGAACAAACAGTTTTTGAATGACGCGATGAACCTTGAACCAATTGGCATGTCTCCGAAATCAAAGTCATCAGTCAATGCACCAAGGTTTGAATCCGCCAATAAGTCCTCAAATCTTGTCGTTTCATTGTCTTCAATTTCGCGAACAAAATAAAAGTTACGACCAAACTCAGGTCCGATAGGGTTTCCAAAATCGTCGAGAAGATCACGAGTTCTATAGATTCGACGAGCAACAACGGATTTGTCTCCAATTGGAAGCTCAAGATTCACAAATCGCTTTTTACCGTCGGCACACTCGAAACGAACCATTTCGCTTGGCTCAGACATTTCGCTTTCTTGTGCTCGTTCATTTACGAAAGTGACACGATATTGATAGCCACAAACCTTCCCATCAATAAAATCTTTTTTCACATTATTAAGGCTGTACTTTGCGCCTTTCGGTTTCAAACTTCCCAAGCCAATATTTTTCAATCTCGTGCCTAAGAAGTAACGGCCATCACCGCCGCCCTGCGCCATGTAGGTATTATGATACCGACGAACAACCACTGAACCTTTCGGTTGTGCAGGCTTTTGATTGAATCCGGCTCGGTGAACCCGTCGACCATCATACACAATCGGTTCATCTACGCCGTTGACCATGTACAAGCGACCACCAAACGTGCATGATTGTGTACCAATGTCGTTAACGCGGGGTACAAATCGTTTTCGTCCGAGGGTGAATACATCCCCAAGTGGAGTAATTTCTAACTGTCCGTTGAACTCTAGATTGTCTAGGTCTTTCAGATATTCGAAGGGATGATCAATGAACAAACCTGTCAATGGAGAAACTGGTCCCGCTTTCATTTGTCCGAGATCCAGTTTGCACAGCGCACCACGGCTTGTTTCAAAAATTATCTCATCGAAATTTTTGCCTTTGGAGTAGCTATGAAGCGATGTGATCCTGATTCCTTCTGCAGCACCGGAAGAGTTCCAATCATACAAATCTTGAGTAATCAGATCGTACCCGCCACACTTTTTCCACCCGTCGTAGGAGTCCCAAGTCATCTCTTCGATGAGGGCAGCAGCCTCGGCACGGGTATAGTACCTTTGGTCCATTCCGCGAAGGCGCTCAACAACAAGGCGAGAAGAGTTCATGATTTACTCGGGATTCCAAAACGTTCACGGTCAGCCATTGCACGATCAAATCCACGACGAATGTGCATACGATCAGTGCGAGACAAGTACTTAGACTTCATACGCTCCAACAACTCTTTGGCTCTGTTTTCATACAACTGACTGTTGCTAACCATACCATGCTGCAAACAAATATCTTTGAGGGCAGCGTAGACCAAGTAGTGATGATATTGAACTGGCCACTGAGGGGCATCGGCATCATTCACCAGACGAAGCGGCCTTCGGTGATACCGTGCCTCGACTGGATAATCGCTGTCCGGTGTGTACCAGAATCTTAAAAATTGACGCGGTCCAATCTCATTAAGATGAGCCAAATCGAACAGATCGCCGGACGGACTGATGGAAGAATCAAACAAGACTCCCCTCATCACTGTATTGGTGCTTAGCTCACCAAATCGATCAATGTATGTAGTGACTGCTTCTGACACTGTAGCAATGTGACGCCATGGACCCATTCCCTTGTCCAATCGATCAAGAGGAACGGCTGCAACTGTTTCCGGTTTGACGGATACTCGACGATATATTTTTTTATAACGACCAGTGCCTTCATCCAAAGCTGCGTCCGAATACGTTGCCGATGTATCCATCATGTTTTCGACGGAAATTTCGAACTTTCCGGCTGATGGGATTGAAACCGAAGTTACAGGTGACGGAGGGCTTTCTTTCCCAGCGAAGGTGAATGTATAACAGTATTCATATGTGGCTGATCGGATCGCCGTTTTAGCGGAATCGGTTAGGGCAGGTTTTTCTTTGATTGCTACATGAGGAGCAAAGTCAGGTGGTCTCAGGTTCGAATGAATCTCTTCTACACTTACAAACGAGTGACCCGTATCCTGACGATCAAGCTGAAGATACTCTTCCTTGCGTGCATCAAGGAAAATGAATCGACCTCGATTTGGACCAGTGAGCGTAGACGTTGTTGAGTCTGTGAGGTAACCCAACGTTTCGTTCTGCACGATTCCACGATCCATAACGCCCAAAATCTCAATGGAATCTCGGGGCATTGGATAGGTGATGTATTTGATTGTCCACCCAGATGAATGAGTCCCGCTCGGGATCGGTTGATCGACAATGAACGTTCTTTCATCTCGTTGATGAGTGATCAAATACTCAATGTTGTCCAACACCAAAGTTTGCCCAACAATATCTGATGGCAGGTTCAAGATTCCAGAACCAGTCGTTGTGGGCAGTGCAACCACCCTTGAGCCGTCCGTAGTCAGTACGTCGACCCCAGTGGTGCTCGGCGTGATGTCCTTCCTCAGAATGAACACACGGCGTTTTTGCATGAACAGCCACTGGTACTGGCTGGAAACCTGCAAGTAGTGACGGTTGATAACACGGGCAACATTGTCATCGTACTGCTTCAAGTCTGGGTTGTAGTCCAACGCAGAGTTGATTTCTGTGATCATGTCCTTGAGATTCACGTCAGACTCCAAAAAAGAAAACGGCTGCTGGAGAAGTATACCCCAGCAGCCGAGAATGGACCGAGGTCCGGTAGCGATTATGGCTTAAAACAGGCCTTGATCGAGAATCATGACATCAGCCGCGTTGGCAGTGTCTGCCTCAAGAGCGTATGCGATCTTGGCAAGGTTACGTCGCCAAGTGACTACAACACCATCATTTGATGCGTTGGTCGCTGTTGAAGTCTGAATGTTTCCATCAGTTGTGATGCTAGCAGTCAGAACGTCGATCGCAGGGTCACTGGAATCAAAGTGAAGAACACTAATGAGTTCATCAGTAGTGAGAATACCTGCAACTGCAATGTCGCTGTCACCGGCTGCACCAGCAACCTTAACGGTCTGTACGCCCGCGTACGACTCAGCAGTGGGGTATGCGCGACCGGCAACGACTGATGCGTACAGGCAGTCACCAGCAACGGTGTTTGCGTGAACGTTTGCATCGACAAACTTACCAGCGGTTTGAACCTTGCACTCAACGCCTGCAGCAACAGTTTCTGTAGCGAAACCAAGGGCAATCGGGTTGCCACCGCCTGCGCTTGCGTCAGTAGTGACGTCTGCTGGACGAATAGAAGCACCGAGGCCGTTTGTGCTGTCACTCAGGTCAAGTGCGACAAGGTCACCCTTGGTGATTGCCTCGCTTGCTCGAAGTGTAACGAACTTCTTAGGAAAATTGTTGTCGCCATCGACACCGTCTACTTTATGAATTGCCATGTTGTCCTCCCTCTTTTGACTATATGGCTATGAAATAGGGTGGGGATCACCGCGACCCCCACCCAATCAGGATGACTTAGAAGGTATCCAAGTCGAATGCAACACCGCTGGAACCGAGGTGCTTGGCGATCAGTTGACCACGGCACCGGAGCTTAGCAGCGCGAACATCGTACTCACCAGACACAGTCTCGAAGTCCGACAGGTCGAAGTAACCTTGTGGATCCCAGAGGGTGTAGATGTCGTTCATGTTCAAGAAGTAGAAGCTGATTGGATCAGCGGTAGTAGCAGTACCATCGTTGGGCATGTTGTACTCAACGTTGATTGGCACACCGTCGAAGGTTTCGATCATGCGTCCACCATCAATCTTGGACTGATCGACGTACCGCTCGTGAGCCCGAAGGGCACGCTTCAGGTTCTTGAAGCCAGCGCGGGAGGCAAGGATCACGTTGGGCGCTCCAGAAGGAGACACAGCGTTGATCTCAACCTTGAGGTCGTAAAGACCTGCGAGGCCGTTCGAGTTGAACGATCCAGCACCATCGAAGATTTGGTTTTGCCAACCAGTCTTGCTGCTGAACGTCGACTTGCTCACGCCACCAACGGTGTTGCCTTGCGATCCTACTGCGTTCTCTTCGATGAATCCTTGGTGATCTCCACTGGTGACATCGAAGCCGTTAAGTGTGTTCCAATCTTCCCAACCGGTTTGACCACCAGCAACGATTTGCTTGACGTACTCACGCTTGAGGGCGTTTGCAGTCATCATGACGCGGCTTTCAAGAATTGAAAGGATGGCAGCATCACCTTGGTTNACCATCTCTTCTTCCGAGGAGATAGCGACTGGACGCACAACGTGACCGAAGTCGTACTGTGCAGGTTGGAACACATCTTCGACACTCAGGTCAATGCGCTCGAAACCAGTCTGAAGGCGGGTTGTTGATGAGTGCTCACCAAAACCAAGCGGTACAACGATGCGCGATCCACCGGATTGAACGGGCTTACCCGATCCGTGGATACGCTCTTGTGCATCCAAAAAGGCAACTGATTCGTAAACGTTGTCACGAAAGTCCTTCATCAGGATGTGCATGGTGGTGGAAAGCAGTTCGTTTCCAATGGTCAGGGAAGTGGTGGCCATTTTCGGCTCCTATTAGCGGTAGTTAGACAATGCTTTCGCAGCTTCGGGGTTTGACTTGAGCCAAGCAGCAATCGAAGCCGCACCTTGCTTCTTGACCTCAGGGGGAATTTGCATCGCATCAGGAGAGCCACTCATTGAGCTTCGCTGCACTCGGCGTGCTGCATCTGCTCGGGCTCGACGCTCTTTATCAACACGAGCGCGTTGTTCTGCCATGATCTTGCGTGCTTTGACGACTTCGTAAGCATCTTGAGTGCTCAGTGGTGCGTCAGTATTTTTACGCTCTGTAACAAGGGCTGCAACTTCCTTTTTGAAAGATGAGTCCTTCATCTCGGGATGAGCTTCAAGAAAATCATAAAACGCCGCTTCTTGGCGACGTTGTGATGACGCTTGTTGCATAGGCGCAAAAACATTTTGGACAGCTTCTGCGACTCGACGGTTGATATGAGCGTTCATGCCCTCTTCCGACATGATGTCTGGCAGTTCGCCTTCTTCAACCTTCAATGCTTCTTGAATGCCCGGATCTTCGACAAGTGCTGCAAACTCTGCCTGCCTTCGAGCAAAGTCACGCTCAAGGTGTTCGATTTGCTGTTCCCGCTTCTTGTACTCGCTCAGTCGGGATTGATAGGTCTTATCCAATTCATTGGACTTTTGTTTGTATGCGATACGAAAGTTGTGAAGCATGCGACGAGCTACAGTCGGAAGCTCTTTNATGTCATGCTCAGTNATGCCGTCGTAGAACCCATCTGTTTTAAGTTCTTCGTCGTCAATCTCATGAGAAAGGGGATCAAAGTTCGTTGATGTTGAACTTGTGGGTGGTGTCTCAATATCATCATCCGAAAAGCTGACTGAATCATCGTGAGTGGATGAAAAGTCAGACTCACTACCAACATCATTATTATCGTCAAGAAGCCCGGTAGAACCGGCACTTTCTTCAACATTTACATCATTTACAGTTTCGTCGCTCACAAAATACTCCCTAATAATTTAAAAATACTACCACATAAGTAACTAATCAAACTGTTTTAAGTCTATGCCATTGCAGATGCAAGTTCAGTATCTTCTTCCGACATAGCTGCTGGAGATGATTGCATCTCAAGTTCATCAGCCATTGGCGCATCCGCTTGGCCCATGTCTTCACCCTCAGTCATCTCCTTTACCCCTGCAATCAGCTTTTTGTCTTTACCGATTCGCTTGAGTTGAGCGGTAATTTTGCGGAGATCAGTATCTGTGACAGCAGTGTATGGATCAAAATTATATTTATCAGCAAACTCACCGCCCCCAACCATTTGCAAAAGTTGGGTGATGGCAATCAACATAATAAACAGTTCACCGGGCAAAGCTTGATCAAACTTACCGTTTTGAGCCGCACCAGAATCAAAACTGATTTCAGGAATGTCCTCGTCAGAAAGCTTAGACATCAAGCTATTGAGTTCCTTCACCATTCCATCGATAACCTTGACGGTAAATGGCTTTTCAGGCTGAGGAGCCGACTGAGCCATTTGATCGAATTGTGCTTCCATTTCTGCTTGAGGATCAGCAGGTTGCTGCATGTTTTCTTCAGGCTGACCATATTCGGGCATTCCATACTCTTTGCCCATGCCCATGCCCATTTCTTTATTGGCGTGGCCCATTCCGATTTCTTTATTCATGTGCTTCATGGTTCTTCCTTAAAATTGTTGCTTATCTCGACTAATGCGAAATTGACGAAACGCAGGGTGATTTTCTAATCTATCGCAATAATCATCATACTCTTTTTCTTCTTTTTCTTTTTTACGATCCCATTCACTAAACATTTTATCAGCGTCCCAATCTCCATCAACTGGTGTCAGACCTCGCTCTTTGCAAACATCGAGACGATGTTGCTTGCTTTGGAGCATAACACCTAAACCTCGATCATAATACGGGAACATTTCACTAAAGCGATCAATTCTAGCCATCGGTATCCATTTAGAATTTTTAGATTCACATTCAGGACACTCTTGTGGGTCGTCGTAATTTTCGCCTTTGGAAAAATCGACTAGCTCTTCGAACTTGTGACCACAGTCGGAGCATTTGTACAAATGCATGACGAATCCATTCATTCGTCTCTTACGTGGCTGTTTTTTGTTGTATGGGTCGTTTGTCTGAGAATCACTGATGGTAAAAATTCTTTTGGACTTACCGCTACAAGACCCACAATCGACAATCTCAGGTCTACTCGAAAACCGAAACATATGGTCTTTCACTTCACCGCAATCTTCACATTTATAACTATACGTTGGCACTCATAGCCTCCAAGAATTGTTGAATTGCTTCCCCTTGTTGTTCAGGGGGCATTTGTTCGATTTGTTCGATTACTTGTGCAATCTCTGGAGCTTCACCGAAAAGCTGCTTCATTGCCTGAAGTGCTTGATCAGGTGGCAAAGTCTTTAGTTGCTCAATGACCTCTTGTGGTGATGGCTGACCCTCAGGCGCTTGTTCTGGTTGTTGCTCAGGTTCCGGCTGCGGCTCTTGAGCTTGCTCAGGGGCAGGCTCCTCAGGAGGCGCTCCCGGTGGCGCTTCGGGCGGCGCTTCAGGTGGCTGCTCTGCTTTTTGTTCTTGCATCTTCAACTCAGCTTCAAGTTCTTCAGGATGCAAGTCCTTCGGCAACTCGAATCGTTCAGCAAGAACTTTCATGTAGTTTTTGGCAAAAACACCAACAGGACCGCCTTGTGTCGATGTTTGCCACAACGCACTGTACGGCTCCAACAAAGCAACCAAGTTCTGTTGCATGGCCGCGTCACTCAATGGTGTGCGACCACCTTCAACAAAGGAGATCAAGAAATCTGCATCCAAATCTTCAACTGTTACTACGATCTGCTCATTGCGGTCTCGTAGAATAATCTTTTCGGTAACAATCTGGTATTCGTCTTCATTTGCGAACAGTCCGAGTGGAGGCACTACATCTTCATCCACAAGCGGCTCTTGCATCGCTGCAGTGTTTTTGACCAGCGCCATCTCAGCTTGAGCCTCTTCACGCTCTTCTGTGGCTCGCTCGACATCTGCAGTACGCCCCGCCAACGTCGAACCAAGAAGATTCAACTCTTCTTCGGACATGTCATCGAGTTCACGTTTCATCGTGATCTTCGAAGCGAGGTCTTTGAAGTCTTCATCATTGACATCGACACCAATCATTTCAGCGAGTGATTTGATCTTGGCAATGTCGAATGTCTCTGGTTCACGCTCCTCCGGGGGAACGCTTTGATCTTCTTGAGCGGAAGCGCCCACTTCAGCGACATCGGTCTTTTGAGCCTCATGAGCCCCATAACTATTGCCATCATCCGTCATTGAGGCAATGAGCGCACGCATCATCAGTTCAGTTAGATTAGCAAGCCATTGGTCTTTGATGGCTGCGTGCAGGCCAAACTCGGACTCGGTGTATTGCTGAACAGTCTCTACTTCGTACGCCGTCGCTTTCGTGACGATACCTCTGGCGGCTGGGCTCGTCCCAATGACACGCTCCAAGTCAACTTCAACATTGGCCAAGTAGTTTTGAATGTTAGCTGAAATCGGCGCGTTCTGAATCGGAATAATAGCATCGGCGAGTGGGCGCTCATAACCAGAATCAACCTCAAGAATCAGGCCATCGTGACCCTCGGTCAACAAAGTCATTTCATCTGAGTTGAACGTCCCCTTTCGAGTGACATACTGACGAGTGTCTTTGCGTGTGGCCATAGCCATGTACGAACGGTAGGCATTCAATTCTTTGAATTGAGGCATCAATCGCTTGGTGTGAGCGATACCGCGAAGAGGGAACTCTGGCTCATAGTTGAAAATCAACGGCACAATGTGAGCAAGAGGCTCGCCATCGTGTTTTGCAAACGGGAGAGGCCCCACATAGACAGGCTTCTTGGAGTGATTGCCCTGACCCAGAACGTAGATTTCAAGGCGACCCTCATACTTGAAGTCAGGATTTTCGGGATCGGTGTAGTGATCAACAAGGTTGCAGAACTCCAACACGCGAACAAAATTGTTGTCATCGTTGGGAACCTCGTATCGCTTGCGATTCTTGTAATCGTCTGCTTCTGTGTCTGAACCCGACAAGAAGTCGACTCGACGCACACCATTCAAATCACTGAGACCGTACTCCTCTTCGACTTCTTTTTTAGGCCGATAGTACAAGTGTCCGCGAAAACGCTCGTCATCTGTATCAGAAACTTCAGTATCCAACAGCATTTCCCAGATTGGAATCACCCGCATCCAGACTCGATCCATGGGGTTTCCACGGCCTTGCTTGTAGCCAACCTTCATACCGGCACCCGGATACAACAAAGCTTGACGCAATGCAGTCATCACACGCTCATGAATCTTACGACTCTCAAACATTCGATTGACTGAGATCTCTGCTTTTTCTGGATCACCTTTGCCTGTGGGATCTGGAGACAAGACAACTCGACTCGCTCGTGGATACAGGGCCGAAAGGTACGAAGTAATGACTCCCCACAAGCGGTTGACCTCAACCTCAACCTCGCGCAAACGACGATTTCGCTTGGGCATGTCGTCACCGGTCATGTATTCCCAGTACCTTGTCATGTAGGTGTGCTTGTACAGAGACCAGTCTTTTCGATTCTGACGAGCGTATTTGTCGTGACCTCGTACGAATTGATGAACCAACTTCGGCGTAATTTGATCTTTTTCACTCACGAGACTTTGGCTCCACTCATTACATTGAAGGGATTGTTGCGGGCATAATATCGTTTATTACGGCGCATTGGAATGTCTTTGGATTGTGGCATCTTACGACGATTCCACTCGGCAAGCATTAACGCGTCGCAATGATCGTCGTGATAACCATCTTGCCCTTCGATCTTTCCTGACTGTTCTCGAATGTGCATCAACTCTTGAACAGTCGACATGTCGTTCAACAAAATTGCATCGCCATTGATCATTTGGCGGAGATGAGCATAGCCCATCTCTTTACTGCCTCGGGTGGTCGTCCAGTTTTTCAACACTTTGCTGGCGTGTTGACCGGGTTCGGGCGGTTTGTGCCACAAAGGCAGACCAGCTTTTTGAAACTCTCGGATAACGACCGGTCCTGCTCCGCCTGTGTTGCCCTCTACCAAAGTGCGGGCTTTGTTGTAGTGCATCGCCAGTTCTACAGCTTTCTGAGCAAAAAGAATTTCTCCACCATGATTCATCGACAATGTCGCAACTTGTCTGCCATCTGCACTCAAAACTTGAGCGACAGCATAGTCACCACCGTTGCACCACGATGGGTCCACACCAACGGCATAGTTCATTCCGGGGTACGGTCTCTCATAGATTCTCAACTCGCCCTCAACGGGCTTGAGGGACGATAAAACAGAATTCAAATAGTCGGTGTCGAACCAACTTCCGTCGTGAATCGCAAAACCATCTTCGATCGTGAGCGGATACTCTCGACGAAACCGACGAATCCCGATGCCGTTTACACCATGAATTTTCTCATGACGCCAATACAATTGACGCATCGTCAGGTCATGACTTTGAGCCAACTCCCACTCTTCCTGATCCGGCTCCCAACCATCTGGCACCTCTGACTGGTATGCCCAGTGATCAGACCATTTGAAAAAACGGAA
>FUFK010038645.1_pt1 | contig 16910 bp, 16 predicted proteins | sample 1021851 | NCBI WGS metagenome assembly FUFK01 (sample SAMEA51879418, study PRJEB19060) | metagenome | reverse complement strand
ATTATTTTTAATTATTTTTTCAACCCTTTTTGCGATTAGAAAGCCTATAGTGTTAAATCAGTTAACCAAAGAATTAAATTTTGGTAATTACATGAAAACAGAGTTCTTCAATAGTAAGTCGCTTGCTGAATTTTTAATTTTTCTTCCACAGGTCTTTATTTTAAACATACTATTTTCAGGATTTACAAACTCAAACGTAAACACCTCGTTAATTAATTTAATTTTATCTATGGTCTTTTTTGCTGTTAACGTTTGTATGATAAATATAATTTTTCAAATATTTACAAGTTTTAATAATCGATTTGTACAATTTATATTAATCGTTCCAATGTACCTTGCTCTTTCAATATTTATAGGTCCTTTATGGCTAGGGTTAGGTCAGGAATTAGCTAATATTTATTTATTGATGTATTTAGGTATAACTATTTTTATATTTGGTACAACAAATTACTACATAGAGAAAGTTAATTTACGATGATGCTTTACGGACCGCTTCTTGTTTGGCTGCTAATGAGTGCGCTGGGTCCATTTGATACTGTTCAAGGGCCTTCATCAAAACTACTTTATGTCCACGTCCCTACTGTTTGGATTGCTTATCTTGCATACACCCTGACTTTTATTTATTCATTGCTTTATTTAATTAAAAAAAATCCAAAATATGATTCAAGAGCAGTAGCAAATGCAAAATCAGGTGTTTTATTTACTGCAACTACACTTATAGCTGGATCTGTATGGGGTAAATTTACATGGGGAACATGGTGGGTTTGGGGCGATGCCAGACTAAATTTAACTGCAATTCTGTTACTTGTTTATCTTGGATATTTAGCTTCACGAAGATTCAGTGATGATATCGCCAAAACTGCAAAAAATTCATCATTCATTGGTATTTTTGGAATTATTCAAATACCAATTTTACATTTCAGCGTTATTTGGTGGAGATCAGTTCATCAACAAGCATCCATATTAAGCCAGGAAACTGTATCAAGTGGAGATGCACCAATGTCCCCAGATATACTTACGACTCTTTTGATAAGTGTTGTATTGGTCACACTGGTTCATGTATTCTTATCAAAAAAATTCAGAATTACTGCTGACCAAATATGGGATGATTATCTAAATCCCAAATCAAGGGCTAAAATCTAAATAATAAGTGAAAAAAAATTTATTTTTTATCCTAATTGGAATTGTAATTATCGTTTTTGCAAGTATCAGAATTGCTTCGAATAATACCATATATTATTACACAACTACTGAGGCTAACTACTTATCAACTACCTCCAATGAACGAATTAAGCTTGGTGGATTTGTAGTATCTAATTCAGTAGTAAAAGGAGACCTTGGAGTTACCGAATTTTCAATCACTGACGGAAATATAATCATGGAAATAAGTTTTGATGGTTTCATTCCAGAGTTATTTCAAGATGAGATGGGAGTGATTTTAGATGGTTATTTTGATAATGGAATTTTTTACTCTGATGATATGTTGGTTAAGCATGATAATGAGTATATTTCAGAGGATGGAGAAGTTTATAACGTAGAAAATTACAAAGAATGATATCTTCAATTGGAATTATTTTGACTTGGTTTGGTTTTTTGAACTTGATCTTGATGTGCTTTTCAAATAAAAAAAATTTATTTCAAACTCTTGTAAGAATAAATTTATTTATTCATTTCTTGCTATTTTGCTTGCTTGAAATTGGTCTTTTTTTAGACGACTTTTCACTTTACTATATAGCAAATCACTCAGCTTCGAGTACGCCGCCAATGTACAAATTTGCCTCACTTTGGGGTTCATTAGATGGTTCAATACTTTTGTGGAATTTGGTTTTAAGTATTTATTTTTATGTATATGTTAAATTTTATCGAGCTACCACAGAGCTTTATGATATAAAAATTTTTGCAATGATAATTCTTTTTTTTAATGGATTTACTATATTTAGTTCCTCTCCTTTCTCAGGATGTATACAGTTAGCATCTATTGGATGTCAAGATTTCACATTATTACCCTTTCAAGATTTAGTATTATCTGAATTTGGAAGAGGGCCTAACCCCTTACTTCAAAATCATCCATTGATGGCAATACATCCTCCTATATTATATTTTGGATATATCGGGCTGGTTCTTCCCTTTGTAATCGCTACAAGCGAACTATTTAATAGATACAAAGATGAAAATTGGATAAAAATTGCAGAAAAAGCAACTTATTTTCCGTGGGTGTTTCTAACAGCAGGTATTTCTTTAGGAGCTGCATGGTCATATGAAGTTCTTGGATGGGGTGGTTATTGGGCTTGGGATCCCGTTGAAAATGTTTCATTTATACCGTGGTTACTTGCAACTGCCTTTTTACACTCTTCAAAAACGCAAATTAAAGAAAAAACTCTGATTAATTGGAATTACGTTCTGGCCTGTTTAATGTTTTTATCAGTTATTTTTGGAACATTTATTACTAGGTCTGGTGTATTAATTTCTGTTCATGCTTTTTCAAATGGAAATATTGGAACTTACCTACTGATAGGATTATTAATTTTTACGTTTTTATTTATGTACATAGGTATAAAGAATATTGAATATTTTAAAACATCAAGAAAAGTTGAAAATATTTTTGGTAGATCAGGTTTTTTTGTTGCAAACAACATTATCTTATCTGCATCTGCATTAATTGTTTTAATNGGNACAATTTATCCAATATTTTATGAATCATTTTTTTCAAGACAACTTACTGTTGGAAGATCATTTTATGATATCTTAGTTGGCCCCCTGCTTTTGATTCTTGTTTACCTCATGGTGTTCTCGACAAAAATAGCAAAAGTCAATATGAATTTAAAAAAATGGATAATTGAAAATCAGAATGAATTAAACATTTCTCTCATTATTTCTATATTTTTGACGATTTACTATAGAGCATCGTATAAATTTGTACTAACAATATTTGGATCTGTTTTACTAATAATAATTATAGGAAAAAATGTAATATCAAAATATAAAAAAACAAAGCTACAAGGATCTTATTGGACTGGTCAAATTTCTCATTTAGGAATTGGTATTTTTGCAATAGGATTAGTTCTCAATGTAACCCAAAGTTTTTCAAATGAATTGATAATATCTACAGGCGATACTGTAAATTTTGGAGAAAAAGAATTTATCATTTTATCACCATATGAAGAAATTAAAGAAGAAAAAAATGTCATAAATTTACCTATCAAATTTAATGATAAAGAAAAAAATGCATCGTTAAATATTTTTAAAAATTCATCACAACAGGCAATAAGCTCACCCGCAGTATTCAGAAATATTCAGAGTGATACTTACATTACAATAAAAGTTATCGATGATGATAAATTTAAACTTATTTTCAGAGAAAATTATGGAATATTTATTCTTTGGCTTGGCTTGGCTATAAGTTCCTCTTCTTTTTTGACAAGAGTAAGAAAATGAATAAATACATATCCATTATTTTACTACTTACTCTTTTACTTTTACCTTTGGTTATTTATGAAGATAATAATTCAAGATATGAAAAATTAAGTAAGAGCTTATTATGTCCAGTATGCCAAGGTGAGACTCTTTTTGATTCGCCATCAGAATATGCGGATGACATGAGATCGGTTTTAAAAGAGCAGATTGATAATGGAATGAGTGACAAACAAATAATGGACTACTGGACAGCAAGATTTGGTGAAAGAATAAATACCAACCCTCAAAATTCAAATTATTTTTTAATTTTATTTCCAATAATTTTTGGTCTCGTTTTTGGAGTACTTTTTTATAAAAAGGTAAGCAATGACTAAATGGATTTTATCCTCTCTTTCTGTACTATTATTTGTCGTCATTCTTTTCATCAACGTTGGAAACAATTCAGAGTTTAATGATGAGTTCAATACAAACTTATCAAATGTATCAAATGATGAAATGGAAGCTGTCATATCAGAAAATCCTGATATACATCCTATGAGAATGGCATTAGCAAACAGATATTTCGATGAAGTCAACTATTCTGAGGCTCTTCCCCACTACATGTATATTGCAGAAAATAGCGCTGATAGTGAATTAAAAAGTTTTGCATTAGCCCAGATTGGTTGGATGGTATTTGAATCAAATAATGTTGAAGTAGCAACAACTTATATAAACGAATCACTAAAAATAAATAGTGATTCTTTAGTTGCCAAATCATATCTTGGAATCATATACATACAAGATCCTGAAACAAAAGCTGATGGAATAGAAATACTAAACTCAGTTATTAAATCAGATAAGTTAAGCAAAGACGATAAAACATTTATCAGTGAAATTCTTGAAAATTATGAAAAGTAAATTTTTAATTTTGTTTGTTGTTCTCTTCTTTTCCTTGTGTTCTAATTCGTCTGATGTAAATTCAGATAAAATTATAATTTCAAATCTTGATCTAGAACCATTGCTTGAAAATGTTGATGTAAATGAACTTGACACTAATTTTTTAATTATAAATTATTGGGCCTCATGGTGTTTGGAGTGTATAGAGGAACATGAACTATTAATTTCTCTTGCAGAAACAAAAAAATTAGAAGGAAAAGTTGCAATGGTAAGTTTTCAGGATAGTAGAGATAATGCTATTGAATTTTTAAATAATTATGGATATGGCCAAATAATTTATGCAGTAGATACTCAGAGTAAATTAGCAATTGATTCAGGTGTTTTCGGTGTTCCTGAAACACATATAATTGTAAATGGAGAAATCGTAAAAAAATTTATTGGTCCATTAAGCCTTTCAAATGTAGAAGAAATAATAAATAATTTTCCATAAGAGATCGAATTAATACTATTGTTAAATTGTGAGGTGGATAATCGCGATTTATCGAGGAAAGTCCGGACTCCAAAGAGCAGAGAGCTGGGTAACTCCCAGGCAAGAAATTGACGGAAAGTGCAACAGAAAGTAAACCGCCTACTTGGTTAGGTAAGGGTGAAAAGGTAGTGTAAGAGACTACCAGTAATTTAAGAGATTAAATTAGCTTGTAAACCCCTCTCGGAGCAATACCAAAAAGCAATTAGCTTGCTCAGCTAAAAATTGTGGGTAGGTAGCTAGATATATTTGGTAACAAATATACAAGATGGATGATTATCTTACACTATGTGTAAACAGAATCCGGCTTATAGCCTTACAAAAACTTGGGTGCCTCTTTACTGAGGCACCCACCTAAAAATTCAATGTTATTAATCTACAAAGATGACAAAATTTTCTTATTTTCTGGGTTCTGAACAATGGCAACCTGAGACTTTATTGAAGCACGCACAATTAGCAAAAAAAGCAGGATTCGATATGGTCACAATCTCTGAGCATTTTCATCCATGGGTTGACGATCACTCAGCATCAAATTTTACATGGACAACACTTGGAGCTCTTGCAAAAGATTTAAAAGATATGGACTTAGGAACAGGAGTTACGACACCATTGTGGAGAATTCATCCTGGAGTGATTGCTCAAGCATCCGCAACAGTTGATAGACTAACAAATTCAACTTTTCATCTTGGTGTTGGTACAGGAGAAAATATTAATGAAGGACCACTAGGTTACAATTTTCCAAAATATGATGAGAGAGCTAATCGAATGAAGGAAGCACTTACAATAATAAGAAGACTTCTATCTGGAGAAAAATTAACATTTGAGGGAGAATATTATTCAACTAATTCTGCAAAATTATACTCCCCTCCTCTTAAAGAAGTTCCAATATGGCTGGCAGCAGGAGGTCCTAAATCATCTATGCTGGCTGCTGAATATGCGGATGGACTTATGATTAGTGTAAAGAATCCTGCAGAAGCATATGAAAAAGTAATTAATCCCTCTATGCAAAAATCTGAGGAGCTTGGTAAGTCTAAATTAAGAGTTCATACATATAGGTGGACAATGTTTGCTGATAATGATGAAGACGCATGGGAGTCACTAAAATCCTGGAGAGGTCTTCGAGCACCTAATAGATTACAAGAATTAGATCCAATGGTATTGAGAGAAACAGCAGATTCGTTAGATCGTGAAGAGCTTATGTCTAAATTCTCTAGAGCAGGAACAGTTGATGAACTTATGGATATCTATAAACCACTTGTAGATGATTTTGAATCAGAAATAGTGACAATTCAAATATCATCAATTAATCAAGAAAAAACAATTGAGCTTCTAGGTAAAGAGCTCTTGCCTAAGTTAAAGAAATAAAATTTGTTTAAATTATTTTTTATTGGGCTAGTTGGTGGCTTACTTTCGGGTTTGTTAGGTGTTGGAGGTGGTGTTATATTTGTTCCACTTCTGACTTACATGACAAATAAAAATTTTAAAATTAACACTGGAATTTCCTCTATGGCAATCATATTTGTCGCATCTGCAAGTGGATTTACATACATACTCAATGGTATTTCTCTAACTTTTAACATTTTTTACCTTATAATTGGAGGAATTTTTGGTGGGTATATTGGAAGTAAAATTACAGCAATAATCAAAACAAAATCACTCGAAAGAATATTTTCAATATTATTGATAATTGTTGCAATTCGAATGTTTTTGAATACGAGTTTCCAATCTGCTTTCAATGAAAATCCTATGTTTTATATCTTTATAGGTTTAATAACTGGTATATTGTCAGGATTATTAGGTATTGGTGGAGGTATTGTAAGAATCCCTTTATTAATTATTTTCGGTGGACTTGAAAATATAGTTGCTCAGGGATTTTCACTGATAGCTACTATTCCTACTGCAATGACAGCTGCAATAACAAAACTTAAAGGTAGTCCAGATTTAATTAAGCAAGGAACGTATATTGGTGTTTTTGGAATCATCGGCTCGATTATTGGAGCAAATACTGCTTTTTTGCTTAGTCAAAATATTTTAAATACAATTTTTGCAATATTTCTTTTATTAGTAAGCGTTAATCTTTATCTAAAAAAAGATTAAATTAGACCCTCTTTAAAGAAAATATCCGCTTTCTCTACGGTATTAATTTTTGAATATAAATAAGAAAAGCCAGCAACCTCTTGAAGAAGTAAAATTAAAAATCCTCTAGAAGTTGTTTCAACTGAATCGAAAGGAAGTGGGAAAAATAAAATATGCTGATTTAACCACATAAAATCTAAAAACTGATGAAGAAAAATACCAATAGCAACTAACAAGAAATTATTTCTAAATGCGGTCTTTCTTCTAGTTAGTATCATTGTGATGATCAATATCGTAACACTAAATATTAATGTATGACCAGGTTGATTATAAGCAACTTTAAAGCCAACAATGTTGAATAAAAAATCAACAAAATCTGGAAGTAATGCTCCTCCAGCTAAATACCGGAGATCTGCGCCATAATCTTTATAAACATATCTAAAAATAAAAATTGAAAACCCAACGTGCCAAAATAACATATTATGAATCTAAAGCTAGGTTGGCTAATTCGTCTGCACGTTTATTGTTTTCTCGATATATGTGATTAATACTTACAAATTCAAGCATTTCAATATGCTCCAAAATTTTATCTCTTAATGGCTTTAAATTATTGGATTTTACTTTAAAGTTTCCGTTTACTTGCTCTACAACTAATTTAGAATCTAGAAATATTTCGAGATTCATAAAATCATTTTTTAAGCAATATTCAAGTGCACTATCTAATGCTAAATATTCGGCCTCATTGTTACTGGCTATTCCTATAGTTTTAGATATCGTATGAATTTCTTTTCCATCAGTTTCTATACTTACACCTATTGCAGCTTCACCAGGGTTGGAACGAGACGCACCATCACAAAAAACTTTATACTTCATATAACGACACCATCACAGTAACTACATTGCTGAAATTTTGTTTTTANAATTTGTTCAATCTCAGAAGAAGTTAACTCTACCCCACAACAACCACATTGGTTCTCATTACGATATGCGGCTATAACTTCTAAGCCTCTTTTTTTTAAATTATCATATAGCTCTTTAAGTTCATCAGGAAAAGTTGAGATAAATTCGAGTTTTTCTTTTTCTAAATCAGGTATTTGTTTATCAATTTTATCCCACTCATTTTTTACAATTTTTGATAAATTTATTAATTGATTTTTAATATCTTCCAAAGAATTTTCCCAATCGTTCATAACTTGCAATTGATCCCCATTTTGTTCTTTTAATTCTTCTAGTTCTAATTTCAATTTATCAATTTGTATTTTTAGAGATTCTTTTTGATTTGAGTAATTTAATGTTTCACTTGGATCTAAAGTATCACCTGATAATTTTTTTTCAATTTCCTTTATTTGAAGTTCTAAAGATATGATTTTTTTTTCATTATCTTCTTTTTTTAAAAAAAATTCACTTAATTCCTTTTTATTTTCAGTTATTTTTTCTGATAGTTCTTTGTAGTTAAGTTCTAGTGATTTCAAATTTATTACATTTTCACCATTACTTTTTGAATCAATAAGTTTATAGATTTTGTTATCTAAATCTTGAAGCTCAACTAAATTACTTAATAAAAAAGGCTCATTCATAATATTTTCTATAAATATAATTTAATTTTAAATCTAATTCTTTTTCTAGTTTTTCAACAAATTTTTTCATACCTGGAATTTCGGTTGATATGTGACCTACTTGTATAAGTCCTAATTTTGCCTCATCAGCTTTTAACAAGTACCTATGTGAAATATCTCCAGTAATAAATACATCGACTGAGTCAATTATTTCATCAATAAACTGAGTACCAGATCCAGGTAACACTGCAATGTTTTGAATTTCTTTTATCTCATTAAAACACTCATTAGTTCGAATAATTTTTGTATTTAGTTTGTTTTCGACCTCCTTTTTGAAATCAGCTGGAGAAATTTTATTGATTGTGCCCTTACGTCCTGCTCCAAAATTATCAACTGAGTTAGCAAATATGGATACATCAGACATTCCAAATAACTCAGCTAATGTTTCCGCATTGCCTTCTTCGCATACATCTTGAGCGGTATGTATTGAAATTACATTTATTGACGAATTAACAAAACTCTCCGTAATCGGATCAGGTAAATAGGTTTCAACCTCATTTTCATCAATTATACGTTTGTATGGTGGTGGATGATAAGTTACTACTGTATCAATATTATTGTTTTTGCAGTATTCAAGTAAGGATTCTTCAAGCTCATGACCTACTGTCAAGTTTTCTACTTGATTACTCTCATCCCCGATCAAAAGTCCTACACTATCGTCTTCAAATGCATGATTTAAAGGTGTTAATTTATTTATATGCTTAAGAAGAATAGAAACGTTCACTTAATTTATAGTAATAACGATTTTTATAAAGTTTTTGCAGTTTTCCTATTATGGTAATTTGCCCAAATAACTAAAAATGTAGGAAGAATCATAAGTGATGCAATCAATGCAAAGCCAATAGAAACTAAAATAACAGTTCCCATTTGTTGAAACGGAACTAAGGAAGATGTCGTTAAAATACCAAATCCTGCCATGGTTGTAAATGCACTACCAAATAGGGAACCTCCCGTGGTTTTTAATGTCGTCCTGATAGCTTCAACAGGCTCGATGCCTGAAGAGATTGTTTCTCTAAATCTATTTGTTACATGAATTACAAACGGAACACCAATACCGATTGCCAATCCTGATAATGTCGAGGTTACAGGATTGAGTGGTATGTCTAATAGATACATACCCATATAGGTTCCAAGTACAATTGCTGCTACTGGAAGTACTGTTATCACTCCTAAAAAGGGTCTTCTCATATCAATCAAATAATATAAGACTAAAAATATCATTGAAGCTAAGATTGCAAACACCAAGGATTGAAATTGTGATGAGTTAATTAGTTCATTGACACTTTCTGTGACTATATTATCTGATGTAACACCAACAAATATTCCCAGATCTGAAAGTGGTTCAAAAGCAGTATATAAATCATCCCTTATTTGGGCAGCTCCAGATGTTCCTGCAGAAGTTGTAATTCTAACTTGCATAGCTGAGATTAAATCATTTTCATTTACATATAAGCTAGTACTAAACGTGTCTTCGTCTGTTTCAAGCAAATATGTATATAAACCTTCTACATCACCACTAGAACTAACCTTTAATGCATCTAATCCTTGTCCACTCATAATTTGAACTCCATAAGTTCCTAACTGTCCAATTAAAGCCATATCAGGCATTGGTGGAGGTGCTTGAGGGTTTGCTGAAGGTGGTACTAGCATAGCTCCAAGAGATCCTACAACTGATTCAGCGGCTGCATTCCCAGCAAAAACTAATACATTTTCAACATCTGATAGATTATTTAACGAATCGATTAAAGCATTATGAATTTCAGGTGTAGCGACATTGTCTGATTCAATTAATACACTTGTAGTTTCTCCAAACCCTCCACCAAATTCGTCTTGTAAAGTATTAAATGTTTTAACCGTTGGACTATCTGAAGGTAAAAAATCTGTAAAATTAAAAACTGTTGATATGTTTGTAAAACTATAGTAACCATAGCCACCAATTCCTAAAATTAATGCAACTGCGATAATCTTGATTCGCTTAGGAATTATTGAAGTTGCTTCTGACAATTTGTTAAACAGTTTTTCCCCAGATGATGCAAATGCATCGGTATCGATTGTGTTTTTTCGTTCTGATCTCTTATCAAGTAATGTTCTGATAGCAGGAACGAGAGTCATTACTAAAATAAATGCGTAGAAAATACCCAGTGCAGTTGTTATTCCAAAATCTTGAAGTTGTGTTAATGGTGAAACAATATTTGTCAAAAAGCCAACCATTGTGCCTAACGTTGCAAGCGTTAAAGCAATTCCAACAGAACTTAATGTTTTAGAGGCAGATGTATTTACTGAGTTTTTTAAACCTAATTCTTCTCTATACCGTCCAGTAAAGTGAATTGCATAGTCTACTCCTAAACCTAGGATGATGATCGTTGAAATTTGTGAAAGTTGATTTGGTGCTCCAATAATATCTAAATAACCTGGTCCAAGAACAACACCAATTCCTTGCATCCATAATATAGCTAGCATTATTGCAGCCAAACTATTGAATATATCTGCGAAGGTTCTTCTAGAAGATTTAAAAAATCCAAATGTTTTTGTTGGTTTTATAAAGAAAATAAATGCAAGAACTAAAAAGATAATACCAAAAGCTGCTCCAAAAAGCTGGGCTACTTCTTCTAAAAAGTCATCTTGTTCATCACCAAAAAGTAGTGCTAAAGAAAATCCAGCAATATCAATATTTTCAAAGTCATCACTTAGCTCAAGTAATTCTTTGTTTAATTCATTTTCTAATCTTGGTTGAACTTCGAAAGCTCCCTCAAATCCATACTCACCTTGAATTATTGCTGAATTGATTGTTATTATTCCTAATCCTGCCGTTGCTGTTACTGCTTCTTCATCATATGAGCTAGATAAAAGCGCAGAAGCAAACTGTTGAAATTCTGGAGGCATTTGTGCTGATGTAGCCTTATAAAGTTGTTTAAATTGTTCATCAGTCAAACTGCTAACATCAAGCATTGGATTAAATGCTTTAGCAACATCTATGGGAGCAAAAAACCCTTGAACTAACCCTTGATTCGGATCATTTACAAGATAATCGTACAATTCACTACTTTCAATTACTTCAATCGCTGCTGTATAAGTCTCATAACCTTCAACTGTAAGAACATCCTCACCTTCAAAAACAAGTTGAAGAACACTTTGAGTTCCTGATCCTCCAAAGTAATCTGATAGTTTACCTTGAGCTTCGATTTCTGGAGTATCTATTTCTCCTCCAAATCCAGTATCCAATTCCTCAGCTTGAGTGGTCATATATCCAAAAAATCCTGTGATTCCCAAAATCACAATAATTGTTATTACTGGAAATTTAGTCGCAGCAGATGAAAAAAAGTTCGTTAATAATTTCATGTTTGAATCTTATTTGGCATTATTAAATATTAAACAACGTAAAGATTTACTTGTATTTTAAACATTAAAAGTTTGTTAAATATTTTCTGATAACTTACATATAATTATTATGTGAAAAAGTTGGGCCTTTTTTTTGTGTTAATATTTTTATCCTTTCAAACATCAGCTTTTGGTCATGATGGTGAAAATGAGTTAGAAAGAAAGAAAATATTTTATGGTATTGAAAATTATGATGTAATTACTATTTCACAACCGGGTGTTCTTTACTATAGTGTGACAAACCAGATCATAAAATCAGTTGAAAATTTAGAAAGTAAAGTTACATTCATTGGTAGAGCAAATATTGGACTTGAAAAGGTTGTTAATACTGATGGTGTTGAGACTTTAAGTACTATGCCTAATTACCTCTACAACCTCTCAATTAAAACCATCGAAGGAAAATATGCTGATCTGTTTTATTCCGATGAAGTTTCGGAATTAATCAATGAAGACAAAATTATAATTTCTGATCTAACTGCAAAGCTATACTCAATCAACATTGGTGACATATTAGTTTTAGTTGGGATGAATGAAGAAACAACAGAACTAGAAGTTGGTGATATAATATCGGATCCAGAAATTGGATGGTTCGAAGGACTTGTGAGTAAAAAAGTTGGATACCAGCTAGGGATTAATAGAAATATACAGGCAATAATTTGGGATAGAAGAATTACTGAAAATCATTTTGTTGAATTGTATAGAAATATAAAATACAAACAATTAAGGGTTACTTTTAGGGATTCGAAACCAAATAAGAACTGGGTTCTACCTACTGCATTAATCAAAAACTATTTTGGTGATTTTCAAATAAAAGAGAGGGATGGAACCTGGATAACAATAGATCCAGATTGGAGAAACGAAAATATTGAAAGAAAAAGCATGCCAATTATTGGACGAGCTACATGTAATAAAATTATGTGGGAACCCCTTTTAGGAGCGCTTAATCAAATTATTAAAGAAGGTTTAGATGATACACTTTCCAAAGAGGAGTTCCAAACATCTGGTGGCTGTTATGCACCAAGACGAATAAATAGATTTAATGCTGGAGGCGCTATCTCAAGACATGCTTGGGGTATTGCAATTGACATAAATGTAAAGTCTGGATATCACCCAAGAGTTGTTGAAATTTTTAATTCGTGGGGATTTGCATGGGGAGGAACATGGACGTCTCCTGATGAAATGCATTTTGAACTACGAGATTTGTCACCCAGTATTTCTCAAGCCAGCAGCTAACCCGTTTACTGAAAGAAGTAAGGAAGTTTTTTCATAGTCTGTTAATTCATTCATCTGTAATTTTTGCAATAATAAAACCTGAATGAGTGATAAAGGGTCAAGATAAGTATCTCTGATTGCTAAAGTATTTTTAAGAATTTTATTTGAATCAAGTAATTCTTTTGACTTAGTAATTCTCTTTATAGCACTTTCTACTTTCAATGATTCTTCAACAATATTCTCGTGTAGGTAACTAATTTCTTTTTCAACAAGATTTTCTGTGTAAAACCTTGAGATATTTAAATCTGTTTTGGCTAATGTCATTTCAATATTGCTTAATAAGTTTTGAAAAAATGAAGATGAGTTGTAAATTTTTCTTACTTCATTTATTCCAAATTTATTTATTAATTCTTCTAAAGCTGAACCTGAACCATACCAACCTGTAATTGTTTGTCGAGTTTGTGCCCAACCAAAGACCCAAGGTATTGCTCTATAGTTTTTAACAGAACTTACTTTAGATCTTTTAGAAGGTCTTGATCCAATATTTAAGATAGATAAGAGATTTACTGGCGTTACAGATTCAAAATAGTAAATTAAATTTTCATCATTAATCAAAGACTTATATTTTTGAGAAGATAATTTAGAAAGCTCATCAAGAAAAGAATGTTCATATTTTATTTCATGATTCTTAGTTTTATTTGCTTTAAAGAATGCAAATAAACCAAGTTTTAAATTTTCTATTGCAAGATTGGCTGTTGAGTACTTATCGGATATAACTTCGCCTTGTTCAGTGTATCTTATTGCATTTTTGATTGTTCCTTTGGGTTGTGACAAAATTGAATTATAAGTTGGTCCACCTCCCCTGCTTATAGTTCCACCTCTACCATGAAAAAATGAAATATTTATATCATGTTTCTGACCAGTACTGAATAAGGCAATTTGTGATTTATATACTGACCATTGCGAAGACACAATTCCACCATCCTTATTTGAATCTGAGTAACCAAGCATTATTTCTTGACTGTTATTGAAATTTATTAAATGGTTTTTGTATTCTTTATTATCAAAAAGATTTGAAATTATATTATGAGATTCTTCTAAATCATCAATTTCTTCAAATAAAGGGACGAGCATCGGAATATCAGATCTATTTTTAATTAATTTTTTGCAAAATTTAAATAAATTTAACATATCATTATGGTCTTTAGTCATTGATAAAATTATTGAACTTATTACAGTATCACCATATATTTTTTTCCAGTCTGGTATCCGTTTAATAAGAGTTGTAAATTCGGAATATTCTTTTTTGAAATTTTCTTTATATCTTAGGACATCTGCATTTTCTCTTATATCCATTTCGACACCATGAAATTTGAATTGATTTACATAATCAATAAAAGTCCTTAAATCTAAAGATGGAGAATTATTCTTAAAACATTTATTAACTTCTGTCTCAAATAAATTTAGATCATCCTGAAATTCACTAAAAGTATTGTATCCCTTTTTATTCTTCTGAAAATTGTCAAGTCTATGAAAAACAAGCGAAAGAAATATTCTAAATGGCTCATCAAAATTTATTTTGGTATAGTGACGATATTCTTTATTTAATACGTTTGAATATTCTTTAATCTTTGACTTAAGTAATTGAGGCTCATCTGCATATAAAGTTGAGATACTAAAACTCTCTGATAAATTTATAATTTTTTCTTTATAAATTTGAATAATTTGATTTGAATAAATTTTTAAAGCTTCTTCAGTAACTTTTAATGTAACAAATGGGTTTCCGTCTCTATCTCCACCTATCCAAGTACCCAACCTTATTATATCTTTCTGAACTATATTGTTTTCAGTAAATGTCTTGTTAATTTCATCGTAAACATCTGTATACAAATTGTTTAGATAATATAAAAGAGTTTTTACCTCATCAATAGGATTTGGTTTAGTTGATCTAATTTCTCTGGTGTACCAAAGTTGGGTAATTAAATTATTTATTTCATCTAAATCACTTGATTTATTTTCAGAAATGATATTTCCAATTTTGTAAAGTTTTTTTAAAGTTGATTGTCTTGCACTCTCAGTAGGGTGTGCGGTAAAGACTGGTGAGAATGTGAGGCTTTCCTTATTTTTATCCAAATCATTTTTATCAATTTCATACTCAAATTTTTCTCTAAATACTTGCTCTGAAATATTCGAAAGATAAAAAAATAATGTGAAGGATTTGGTTAGGATTAAAAGTTCATTTTCATCTAAGGTTTTTAACCTTTCATAAATTAAATTTAAAAATTTAGAATTTTTTGATGATCTATATTTCTTTGAATTTACTCTTATTTCTTCAACTAATTCATACTTACCGTCACCAGCCTGTTGTTTAATTACGTTACCTAATTCACTTCCAAGAATATTTATAGTTTTTGATAAAGTGCTGAATTCCGGTTTTATTTTAGATTCTTTCTGCATCATCTATAAATTCGCTACCTGTTGCATCAAAAATTGGTACATTTGTTTTTGAAAAATTAATAGATGAAAATTCTGAATGTGGAGTATGCATTAATAACATATCATATTCTTCAAAATTTTCCTGAGATATTTCCTTATTAACTTCCTTATTATCAACTATCAAAGAATCAACAAATGGATCATAAAATGATATTTCAACACCCTTAGACTTAAAGTTTGCAATTATATCTAAAGCAGGAGATTCTCTGGTGTCGCTTATGTCTTTTTTGTATGCAACTCCTAAGATTAAAATTTTTGAATTTTTCATTGGTTTTTCTAACACATTCATTCTTTCAATTATTCGGTTCACAACATAAGCAGGCATAGAATTGTTGATTTCCTGAGCTAGTTCAACAAATCTTACAGGTTTTCCTATTTGTCTTGTTTTAAATGACAAATATTTTGGATCTATAGGTATGCAATGGCCACCTACACCNGGTCCAGGTCTAAATGATTCAAATCCAAATGGTTTTGTTTTTGCTGCTTCGACAACTTCCCAAATATCAATATCTAGCATATTACACAAGATTGCAAGCTCATTAATAAGCGCGATATTCACCTGTCTGTAAGTATTTTCAAGAAGTTTTACCATTTCAGCTTCTTTAGTTCCAGATACAACAACAACGGTATCAATTATTTTTTCATAAAAAGATTTAATTTTTGATAATGAATCATCATTGATTCCACTTATTACTTTTGGAGTATTTTTGAAATTCCATTCTTTATTTCCTGGATCAATTCTCTCTGGTGAATATCCAAAATAGATATCCTCACCTGGTTTCAGATCTGATATTTTTTGAATTTCTGGTATCAATACCTCTAAAGTTGTACCTGGATAAGTCGTGGATTCGAGAATAATAATTTGTCCTTTAACAACATTTTTCGCGATTTCTTGAGCTGCACTAATTACATAGCTTAAGTCAGGTTTGAAATCTGTAAGTGGAGTTGGAACACTTATTACAATATGTTCACAATCTCTTAATGAATTTGAGTCGTCTGAAAATATAAGCCCTGATTCAATTGATGAGTTTAATGTTTTGTCACTCACATCTTCAATTGGTGAGACACCTTGATTGAGTTTTGAAACTTTTTCAGAATTTATATCATATCCAAAGACTTTTAGACCAGCATCTACTGAATACACTGCTAATGGAAGACCTACGTATCCAAGTCCAATTATCCCTAAATCATACTTAAATTTGCTCATATAACTCTTTGTAGATTCTTTCGGATGTTTTACCATCCCAAAATTTTATTTCTGTACCCTTTGAAAGTTTACTCTGAATAGTGTTANTTATNTCATAAATTATTTTTTC
>FUFK010067045.1_pt1 | contig 16913 bp, 18 predicted proteins | sample 1021851 | NCBI WGS metagenome assembly FUFK01 (sample SAMEA51879418, study PRJEB19060) | metagenome | reverse complement strand
TCTGCGAGCGAAGATTGAACTGACCAATCATTCCTTTCAATCTTATCTCCTGGATAAATATCTTTTGGCTTAAATGAAGGCAGTTTCCTTGGCAACTTTCCTCCCCTCCTTTTATATGAATTTAAGCTTAAAGGGTGCTTTGTTCTAGCAATTAAATCGTGAGCAAAAGCTCCGTCATCTATGCCTATCAGTTTTTCAGTAATTTTTTCAGTTGGAGGCGGACCAAATATCTCTAATTCTTTTTCTCCACCTAAACTTGTCTCCCACCTAGTCATTAGAAAAGTGGGATAATCAAGGTCGTGGTCAGAATGATGATGTGTAAAAAATAGAGAATTTACCATTCTGGGGTCAAGATCCATTTGAATCATCTTGTATGTTGATGCAGGCCCACAATCAAACATTATAAATTCGTTCTGGCTTTCAACTATAAATCCAGAACCCCACCTTTCTTTATTTGGCTGAGGTGTACCTGATCCAAGAACATGCAACTTCAAAAAAGTCATAATTTAATTTATTAGCTTATATTTCTTCTTTTTTTCTTCTGAGTTCAGCAAGAATAGTAAATATATTTGAAATTATTGTAAGCCACCAAAATGGAATTAGAATAAAAACTCCAAATCCAATTTCATTATCAGGGCTTGATGCTTCACTTAATCCATTTATCATATCAGGAACAACTACTAGGTATGCCAAAGTAGGCAGTAACAGCAATAATGCACCAATTTTTCCTTTAAAGTAATATGATCCTGCAATTAAAGCGCCAATTGGAAGAACAATTGCTAGGAATCCTACACCTTCAATCGCTAATGCAACCCATATATGAAAAATCACAATTACCGCATTCATTATTGCGGCGTTTCTAATATTTGAAAGAAAACTTACTAACGTCATCTTAAACCCCCTTCATAAATAATTTATATCAACCATAATTTATTTAAACTTAAAATGTCTAATTGAACTAAATAATATTTTTTGTTTGAGATGCTTTATCCAAAAAGGATGATCTAAATTGAATTCCCCATTTACCCTCAACTTTAGTCATTTTCAAATAATATATTGCTATATGCTCTGTATCTTTTAAAATGATTTATGGCTATTGGGCTTGTATTCCAATGATTTAGTTGTGCTAATTATTAGGTCATTTTTTTAATTGAAAGACCATTCCAATAGCTGTAAAAAATTAAAATATTAACTTGGAGAAAATGTGAAAAACCTATACATCGTACTTATTTTATTAACCCTTCTTATAGTAGGTTGTGGGGATACTGTATCTACTCAATTGAATGCAGAAAGTAACAAAGAACGAGCAGACCAATTACAAAATCAAAATGATGAATTAAATCGAAAGATTGCAGAACAAGAAACTATTATTAAAAATTTGAAGCGAGATGTTGTTAGGTGGCAAAACAGGGAAGCTTATCTTAAATGCAGAATAGAATATCGTGCCGATTATGTTAATTATGCTGGAGAAAAGTTGGAAGGCGCTGATGAGAAACTTGCTGAGTGCCAAGCTATAAATATAGATTGAGGAAATTAAAAAATAATTCAAAAACAGTTAGATAATTTATGTTACTGATAAATTATTAAAAATTGATTTAAGAAAAATAATCATGTGGGACAGATACGAATTAAAAGACGAAGATACTAATGAGGTTAAATTAGTTTATGAATTAAAAAGAGATATAGCCAATGACATGGTCAGTAAAAGATATAAATGTAGATTCTATGATAAATCCAAAGGTGAATGGAAAGAAATTTCTGGTTCTTACAAAAAAGAAGAAATTAAATTTAGGTTAGAGCAAGAATTTTAAGAGGTTGGCACGCCCGGGAGGACTCGAACCCCCGACCCTCTGGTTCGAAGCCAGATGCTCTAATCCAACTGAGCTACGGGCGCATTAATTATGCATTATTTAAATTATTTTTTTTTCAAATTTGTAGCGTTTGTTTTTCCGTTATTTTCTTCAATATCAAAAGTAACTTCATCGCCTTCATCCAAATTATCTATTTCAGCCGCNCTTAGTGCAGAAATGTGCACAAAGACATCATTGCCTTTTTCCTCATCACTGATAAATCCGTAACCTTTGGTTGCATTAAACCACTTTACTTTTCCTGAGCTCATATTAATTTATTTCCTTTCTGTTAGATCCTGATTACGTAATAGATGCTTTTTAATACTAAACTAAATGCACATTTGTCATATCAAGTTCAATCTAATTAAATTTGAAAGTTAATGATAACAGATAAAAAAGTGTTAACAATGAATATTATTTAAGACTATTAATTAAAAATTCACAATTGATTGAAGACTCTTCAATATTTCTACCTTGGCAGAGAATTATGGAATTTGAATATACATAAAAATTATTATATTTTGGCAATCCGCAGTTAACTCCGCCCCCAGACCTTGTTGGCCCTGAACAAAATCTAGCTTCTTTCAATCCTTCTTTCCATGAAGCTTCTGATTCATCCAGTAAAGCTGTTTCACCTGAACGTTCTTTAGCGTATTTTATCCCAATGTTTACAGCATCTTCATGAGAGGAATAAATTCTAATTTCATAATCAGCAGGAGCTTTGTTAGGGGTTTTCCAAAATCCATAAACAACTTTTAAAGCACCTGGCAAATTTGTGACATCATAATCTTTACTTGGCTTAAATCCTGAATTAACGAAGTCATCTATAGAATACACAGAACCATCATCATTAATCTGTTCTAATATGCTTTTTTCACCTGATTCATCTGAAGAACAAGCAAAAAAAATAGTTAATGAAATTATGGTAAAAAGTATTTTTTTCATGAAAGAAATTATCTAATAAGAAGCTTTTTCTAACAAATTTAATTTTCTTAATTTTGAAGACATGAAAGCAAATGAATGGATAGCCATTAAACAAGCCATTGCAAAGTAAACTGTTGGCCTTATTCCAATAAATTCTGAAATTAATCCTCCCAATATGGATCCTATAGAAACAGAAACTAAAAGTGAAAAATAAAAACCAACTACCCTGCCCTTATACTTTTCATCTGAAATTGTTTGTAAGAATACTAATATTGATACCCACCATATTGAATGTGAAACGCCAGATGCAACGATTAAAAACCCACTAATTATAGGTTCATTTGAGTTATATAAAAGTATATGAAAAAAGCTAAATAATAATGCACAAATATACAAAATTCGAGATTTTCTAATTTTTATTATTGAAAAAATTATAAGTAAAGAACCAAGCATTGCCCCGAAAAAAAACAATCCATTTAAGATTGCATACCCACCGCCACCAATATTTAAAACTTCTTTAGAATAAAGAGGTAAAAGTGGTTGTGAAAATGCCCAAAATACCATCATTCCAAAACCGGTCAATAAAAGAATATAAATATTTTCATTTTTTCTTACATAATTAATTCCATCTTTTACAGTAACTTCATTAAAACTTTGTTCAATTTGTTTGCTAGTACTAGCTGGTTTGTAAATTTTAAATGTAAGAAAACCAAAAATTAGCGCGAATAAACCTATTATTGGCAAAGCCCAAAAAATCAAAGATGATGACAATATAGACAATANCAATCCAATTGTAATTGGGAGAATTGAGTTTAAACTACTATTAAATAATTCCTTAAGTCCATTACCTTTTGATATATTTTCAATACCCACAATGTCTATCAATAAATTTTGCGTAGATGCATTTTCAACACTTGATGTAAGACCAAAAATTATGGAAAAAAGAACCAAAAACAAGATCGAATATATATCCAGATTTATAAAAAATGCCATTAAAATCATCACAATAAATATTGTTATTCTTGCGTAAAAAAATACTTTTTCTTTTGAAAATGAATCTGCGAGCCTTCCTCCCAATGGCCCCAATATAGGTAGTGTCATAGTAGGTATAGAAGTAATAATGCCTACAAGAAAGGTAGAATTAGTTTCTTCAAGAACATACCAGCTTACAACAGTTCCTCTTGCTACAAATACAGAAAAAGCCAGTCCATTTGCTAAAAGATAAAATATTAAAAGAGGCTTAAGTAAATTCATAAATAATTTGGCTAATTTGTGAAGTTTATACTAAAAACAAACTTGTACAAGGGTGCTAATTAACATTTATTACAAAATCCTAAAAATTCTAAAGTATGGGAGTTTACTTTTACATTGTACTTTTCTTCAACCTTTAATATTTCTTTTTCAAGCTCATCTTCTATCTGGTCATTGATATCAAAATCATAAACAGCTCCGCAAGATTCACAAAAAATATGATGATGGTGATCATCTTCTAGACTAGATAACTCTATTACCTTTATATTATCAGGGGTCTTAATTTCATTAATGATATTAAAATTCTTAAGATTGTTAATAATCCTGTATAAAGAAGAAATAGCCAATTTGCCTTTTGATAATTTAATTATTTCTTCTATTTTTAAGGGAGCTCTATTTTTTAATAATATCTCCAAAAGCAATAGGCGNGGTTTAGATAAAGGGATATTGTTATCAAATAATATCTGCCTACTTTTAAACTTTATATCTTCCTTTGTCATATAAACATTATACATAATTGTATTGACATGAATATAACAGAATATATAATTAATTATTGAGAATTATTCTCAATTAAACCTCAATTTTAAAGTTTAGGAGAAATTAATGATTAAAAATTTATTGAAAGTAAGCTTAATAATTGCTTCACTTGTTATGTTTTCTTGTGCTGCAGAAGAAGAATTGCCAGTTGTTGAGGAGACTGCTTCTGAGTCTACAGAAAAACTTAATGTGTTAGCTACCACTCCAATGATTGGTGAGTATGTTAGTGAAATTGGCGGGAATAACATCAATTTAACCATATTAATGCCACCAGAAGCTAACCCGCACACTTATGATCCATCACCACAAGATGCAGGCAAAATTGCAGATGCTGATCTTATTTTTTATGTTGGACTTAAATATGAACCGTCTGGATTAATAAAGCTTCTTGAAAATTCTTCAAGCGGTGAAAATATTTTAGTTGAGGTTGGAGAAGGAATTGACCCAATAGAATTCAAAGAAAGTGGTCATGATGACCATGGAGACCATGATGAAGATAAACACCATGATGAAGATGAGCACCATGATGAAGATAAACACCATGATGAAGATGAGCACCATGATGAACATGATGAAGATAAACACCATGATGAAGATGAGCACCATGATGAAGATGAGCACCATGATGAACATGATGAAGATAAACACCATGATGAAGATGAGCACCATGATAAACATGAGGGTCATGACGACCACGAAGGACATGATGACCATGACGACCACGAAGGACATGATGATCATGAAGGTCATGAAGGTCACGAGGGGCATGACCATGGATTATATGACCCTCATTTTTGGTTTGATCCAATGAGAGTTGCTATGGCTGCAGATATGATCAAAGACAAACTTGTTGAATTTGATCCTGACAATAAAGAATCATATGAATCTTCAGCTAGCGATTACATTAGCATGCTAAATGATCTTGATAAAAGTGTTGCTGAAATGATAGCAAAAGTTCCAGAGAAAAATAGGAAATTAATAACCACTCATGAGTCATTAGGTTATTTGGAAAGCAAGTACGGTGTTAAGGTATTAACTACAATAATACCTAGCCTTAACTCAGCCAATGAAATATCGCCATCACAATTGGTAGATGTAATAGAAATGATTGAGCATAATAACATCAAAGTACTATTCGTAGAGTCAGAGGCTCCGTCAGTATATTCTGAGACTGTTTCTGCAGAATCAGGAATTGACTTAGTTACTGGCCTTTGGGTTGAAACATTGAAAGTTAATCAATCTTACAAAGACTTTATACTAAGTAATGTTGAATTAATTGTTGAAAACCTTGATCATGAAGATCACGGTGATGATCATGATGATCATGATGACCATGATGACCATGATGATCACGACGAAAATCATGATCATGAGCATGAAGGTGAAAAATAATAATAAAAATTTAATTGTTTCTGATGGGTGTTGCGTACAATACGGCAACACCCTAGCCCTTGATAATGTTAATTTTTCTGTAAGTAAAGGAAAAAGAGTTGCAGTTGTTGGTCCAAATGGAGGTGGAAAATCAACATTATTCAATGCAATGACTGGATTGGTTCCAATAGTTAATGGTTCAATAAAAATTTATGGAGAAGACCCTGAGAAAGCCAAAAAGAAGATTGGATATATTCCTCAAAAGAATTTAATTAATTGGAATTTCCCTTTAACTGTTAGGCAAGTTGTTGAAATGGGGCTTATCAATAGCAATACACTTAATCCGTTTTCAAAAAAAAATATTTCAATTATTGAAGAATCAATTAATCAAGTTGGGCTAAAAGATCAAATTGATAAAAATATAAACGATTTATCTGGGGGCCAATTGCAGAGAGTTTTTATAGCAAGGACTTTAACACAAGGTTCTGAAATTTTATTGTTGGATGAAGCTTTTAGCGCGGTTGATGTTGGGGCTCAGGAAGATTTGATGAAAATAATTAATGATATAAAGCTAGATGGTAAAACAATTTTGATTGCAACTCATGACATAAATAACATAGAAGATAAATTTGATGAAGTAATTTGCCTTAATCGACATTGTTGTGCATTTGGAGATCCTTCTGAAGTTATGACAATGGATGTATTAGAAGAAATGTATGGCTCTCACAACTCAATGTTTAAAAATCATACACCTGGTAATCATGGAGATAATAATGGGTCTTGAGTTTTTAATTGAACCATTTAAATATGATTTTATGTTACGTTCTTTAGTGACTGCAATTATTTCAGGAATGATGTTGCCTATGCTGGGCTCATTTACAATAAACAGAAATATGGGATTTATGGCAGATGCAATGGCTCATGCAACAATGCCTGTTATCGCAGTTGGTGTTTTTTTTGGATTCAGTATTTCTGCTCTGGGACTACCTGCAGCAATATTTGTCGCTTTATTTTTAGGATTTGTAATTAAAAACACCAATATTGGTGAAGATACTTCAATTGGTATAATTTTTTCTTCTTTTTTTGCATTAGGATTTGTATTGATATCGTTATTAAATGTTTCAATTAACTTAGAGGATTTGCTATTTGGACAGATCTTGGCTGTCAGTTATTTTGACATGTATGCAATATTGGCACTATTTATCGTTTTGCTAATCATTTTTTTAGCTTTTTATAAACAGATGCTGTTTTATTCCTTTGATCCCATTGGGGCACAGATAAGAGGACTGAATACTTCTTTTTTAAATTACTTATTTTTAATTATGCTTTCTCTTGCAATTATTGGTTCTCTTCAAACAGTTGGAATAATACTTGTATTAAGCATGTTAATTATTCCTGCAGCTAGTGCGAAGCTTTTATCTAGAACCTTTAATTTCACAACAATAATTGGGATTATTTTCGGTGTCATATCTTCAGTTAGCGGATTACTCTTGTCATATTACTTTAATTTACCATCTGGTCCATCCATGGCTCTAGTTGCAACAGGAATTTTTATATTATGCTTTTTATATAAGAAATTAAGAAAACCAGTCTATTTTGGTGCACCCGAAGCATAAAATTTAACTGGGGTGAGCGGAGGGATTCGAACCCTCGATCTTCAGGGCCACAACCTGACGTGTTGACCAACTACACCACGCCCACCATTTAGACAAATAAGAATTTATCAGAGTTTCAAAATTTTAGAAATTAATTTTGTAATCTTAAAACAGTTTCAATCAATGTTCTGCATGGAAANCCAGTAGCTCCTTGAGGAATCCAACCTTTAGAGCTAGAACTCATTGCTGTTCCTGCAATATCCAAATGCACCCANGGAGTGTCTCCTACAAATTCTCCTATAAAATGAGCTGCAGTCACAGACCCTGCTGGCCTTCCACCAGTGTTCTTTATGTCTGCAACTTTAGATCTATTTTGCTTCTTTGAAGCTTCATCAAGGGGCATGAACCATATTTTCTCACCAGTAATTTCACCTGATGCTTTTAAGGTATCTAATAGATTGTTGTCATTGCCAAATGCACCTATTAATCCATGACCTAGGGCAGTTACCATAGCTCCAGTTAATGTGGCAATATCAATAATTTGTTTTGCCCCATTCTGCTTTGCGTATTCAACCGCATCAGCTAAAGTTAATCTTCCTTCAGCATCAGTATTTTCAATTTCTATTGTTTTTCCGCTCATAGACTTAACTATATCCCCTACTCTTTGAGCACCTCCATCAGGCATATTTTCTGTTGCTAAACACAAGCCCACCACATTTATTTTTGGATTTAACTTTGAAATAGCTTCCATTGCAGTTATTACAGCTGCCCCACCAGACATATCAGATTTCATTTCAATCATTCCAAATGAAGGCTTCAAAGACAATCCGCCTGAATCAAATGTAATTCCTTTTCCTATTAGCCAAATATTGTTTTCTTTATTCCCAGGGTCACCGAGGTGAGTTAACTTTATGCCATATGGATCTGCGGTGCTACCTTGAGCTACGCCCAAATAAGCCCTCATCCCAAGGTCAGATATTTTATTTTTATCAAAAATTTCTATATCTAATTTTTCATTCTGATNTGCCAAATCAATACTNAAATCCTTTAAGTATTCTGGATTAACAACGTTTGGGGGCCTATTAACAAGATTCCTTGCTTTAATTGATGCGCTTGATGTAATAAGTGATTTTTCTAAAGCCTTTTCATACTCTTCTTTAATTTCTCTAATAAGAAGTTCAGCATTTATTGATATTGTTTTTTCTTTATCAGTTTTAAATTCATCAAAGGAATAATTACCTAGCATTAATCCTTCAGAAATAGAATTTATTGATTCTTTTACATCGCTCAAGGAAGATGATTCTATAATTAATGAAAAATCCGTTAAAGATAATGATTCAACTTTTTTAGCTATTTGAGCTGCACTATTTCTTAAAGTTTCATTATCTGCTTTTTTAGAGTCTCCCAAACCAACAAATAAAATTCTTTTAGGGTGCAATTTTTCATCAAGATGTTGGGAATTAAAAGTGAAATTTTCTATTAACAAAGAATGCAATAAAGTCATTTCCCCCTTTTTCCCTGATATTTCTCCAGAATCTTTTAATTCTTTAAGAAATTCTTTAGAACCATTAATTTCAAACTGATTACCGAAAGGAACATTTTCAGGTTTAATTTTATCACTGCAAGTAAAAACAACTAATAAGGAATTACCGACTTTTGGTGATTTCATAAGTTTTATATTCATTGATTCTCCTTAATTTTTTGTACACATAAATTATATATTTTATGAACTAAAAATGAAAGAATTAAACTCAAAATTGACAAAATATTATATTAGTATAAAATTTTTCTTAATTTTTAATTTACATTATTTTATTTTTCTTGGAGGTTAAATGAAAAACGACAAGGTAAGTGTTGGAATCGTAAGCGATGGCACTTTTTTATTAGATGGAGGAGCGGTATTTGGTTTAGTTCCTAAAACTTTATGGGAAAGGAATATGAAACCAGACAGGCGGAACAGGGTTAGATTAGGATTGAATTGCATGCTAATAAGAACCCTTAATGCAAATATTTTGGTTGATACTGGAATTGGATCTAAGGAACCAGAAATAACAAAAGAATTTTATGGCCACAGTTCTAGTAAGTTAGCTACTAATCTAAGAAAAGAAGGTATTAGTGCTAAAGACATTGATTATGTTGTGCTTACTCACTTGCACTTTGAAAAATGTGGGGGTGCTACAAAGATGGACAGAGAAGGAAACATTATTCCATCTTTCCCAAAAGCAAAATATGTAATACAAAAAGATGCTTGGAATGAAGCTTTTAATCCTAACGAATGGGCAGTTCCAAAATACAGTAATGCTGTAAAGCATTTAAAAGTGATTGAAGAAAGAGANCAACTACAGCTTATTGATGGTAACACTGAAATAGTCCCAGGTGTTGAAGCAGTTGTTCTTGATGGACCAAGCATTGGCCACATGATAGTAACAGTTAAAGCAGGTGGTGAGAGGGTTGTTTTCCTCGGTGATATTATTCCAACACCTAACCATCTCCCTCTTGCTTTTATTACAGCTTTCGATAGGTCTCCAGAAAAAACTCTATTCCAAAAGAAAAGGCTTCTAGAAAATTGCGAAAAAGAAGGATCTCTTATGGTNTTTTCTAGAGGATATGAGGTTAACGCGGCATACCTTGAGAGAAAAAAGGGCAAAGTAGACATTAAACCTGTCGAAGTATAAGTACAATAAAGGCTTAGAAATTATATGTATAACTTATCTTTTTCTAAGCCTTTTATTTTTTGCCTAGAAATAACCTCGCTTGGATACTTTGCGATATTCCTTACCACCCTATAATAATCTTCAGTTAAACCTGAATTTCTGTCTTTACCTTCCCATAATATAGATCTTTCCTTGCCAATTATTTTTTCCATTGATTTAGCAGTTATTACTTTAGAAAGCTTANTNAATTGNCNTGATCTATTTTTAATTATTTCTGGAGAATTATGCTCATTNGAATAATATGCTGAAGTTTTTGGTCTNACCGAATATGGAAANACATGNAAATTGTTTAAGTGTGAATTATTTATAGTTTGTATAGTATTTTCAAAATCCTTTTCTTTTTCAGATGGAAACCCAACTATGACGTCAGTTGTAATAGAGGCTTGAGGGAGGTGTTTTCTAATCATTGAAGTAATATTAATAAAATCTTCAGAACTATATCTCCTCCTCATTTTTTTTAGTATTTCATCGCTTCCACTTTGTAATGGTAGGTGGAAATGGGGACATAAACGACTATTAGATTTCCATATGCCTAATAACTCGTTATCAATTTCTTTAGGCTGCAGAGAACTTACTCTGATTCTTTCAATACTCGTTTCATTTAAAACTAATCTTATTAATTTCTTTAAGTCTATATTTTTTAAATCAAATCCATAGTTTCCTAATTGAGTTCCTGTCAGAACAACTTCTTTAATGTTATTTCTCGAGGCATTATTTATTTTATTTATTATTTCATTAGGATCTATACTCTTTTCTCTACCTCTTACGAAAGGTATTATGCAATATGAACATACTTGATTGCACCCTTCTTGAATTTTTATACTTGCCCTTGATCTTCCAATTAATGGATATGTATCGAGCTCAGGGATTTCACTAAGATCTTCATTGAGATAATCATAAACTTTTTTTAATATATCTTTTTTCTCTTGATTTGTTATTACAAGGTCAACTTCATTAATTTCCTTTATTTTCTCTTTATCTCTTTCTGCATAACAACCTGTCATTATTGTAAGTGCTTTAGGGTTGTTTCTTTTAACCTTCCTTATTGATTGTCTTGCTTTTGAATCTGCAACATGTGTCACTGTGCAGGAATTTAAGATATAAATATCTCTAAGGCCTGCTTTGTTGTCACTAAAAACATTATGACCTGCAGAATAGAATTTTTTTGCAATAGACTGGCTGTCAGCAAAATTTAATTTGCAACCATGTGTTTCTATTTCAATATTTAATTTTTTCATACATTTAATATGTTGAACGAAGTTAACAATGTGATTATGATTATACATACAAAGGAGGCAAATTATGACAACAAGAGTAGCTGTAACGGGAGTGGGAGCCATATCACCGGTAGGACTAGATTCAAATGAATCATGGAATTCAATAAAAAAAGGTGAACTTGGAATTTCTAAAATAACTTCTTTTGATTCTAGTAATCTTGCAGTCCATATTGCTGCTGAAGTAAAAGGATTTTTACCAGAAGACAAATTAGGCAAAAAAGATTCTAGGAGACTTGATAGATTCTCTCAGTTTGCCTGTGTTGCTTCTATGGAAGCTTTCGATATGTCAGGTCTTGACGCAGAATCCCTGGATATGACCAGATTTTCTTCAATTGTTGGAAGTGGTGTAGGTGGGATTATGACTCTTTCAGATCAGTTTGATGTTTTTTTTAATAAAGGACCTGAAAGAATATCTCCTTTTTTAATTCCTATGATGTTGCCAGATATGGCCTCTGGAAATGTATCAATGAAGTTGGGTTTGAAAGGCATAAATTATTCACCTGTATCTGCATGTGCAACTGGCACAGATGCCATTGGTCAAGCATTTGATTTGATTGTGAAAGGTGATATTGATTATGCCGTTGCTGGTGGTTCAGAAGCCGCTATATGCCCAATTGCTGTAGCTGGATTTGATTCATGTAGAGCTTTATCAAGCAACCAAGACCCTGAAAGCGCTTGTAGGCCTTTTGATAAAGAGAGGGATGGTTTTATATTAGGCGAAGGTGCAGGAATTTTGCTTTTAGAAAATTATGATCATGCAGTTAAAAGAGGCGCAAATATATTAGCAGAAGTGATTGGGTACGGAGCGTCTAGCGATGCACATCACATTACACAACCTTCTCCTGGCGGCGAAGGTGCTGCTAGAGCTATGAATTTAGCTTTAACTAGAGCAAAAGTTAATTCTGAAGAAATTAATTACATAAATGCTCATGGTACCTCAACCCCCTTAAATGATAAATTTGAAACAATGTCCATTAAAACTGTTTTTGGAAATGATACAAAAATTCCAATTAGCTCAACAAAATCTATGACTGGTCACTTACTAGGTGCCGCAGGAGGAATAGAAGCTGTTTTTTGCATTAAAGCTTTACAGGACCAAGTTGCACCACCAACAATAAACTATAAAAACCCAGATGATGATTGTGACTTAGACTACATTCCAAACCAATCAAGAGAAGTTGTTTTAGAAAAAGTTATGTCTAATTCATTGGGGTTTGGCGGGCATAATGCCTCATTGATATTTTCAAAACCTAGTTAGAAGAATTCCTATTTAATTTTTTTCTTCTGCCACTTAAAACTTTTTTTTCAGTGGATTCTACTTGATTGACACTTCGGGGTCTTACAAATAAAACCATTAAGATTGTGGAAATTATAAAAAGTGCAAAAGTAACTATATGTGCTTCTTGTATGTGTAAACCTAAAATAGAGAATTTAACATCATCCATTCTCATAAATTGAATAAGGAATCTGCCTATTGAGTACAAGAACATGTAAATTATCCATAGACTACCATCAAAATTAAATTTATTTCTGGATTTAAATAAGAATAATACTATAAATGCATTCCAAATCATTTCATACACAACAACAGGGTGCACAGCTATGTTTGGGTCATTAAATAGCCTTTCAGCTCCTTTTCTACCAGGCGAATCTGGGTGAGTAAACACCCAACCCCAAGGTAAAGAAGTAGGTATGCTTAGGTGCTCACCATTCCAAATATCACCAATTCGGCCAATTATATGAGCTATGGCCATTGCAGGAGCTGCGTAATCTGCAATCTTACCAACAGGATAATTCATAAATTTAGCATATAAACCCCCAACTAAAATCCCACCTATCATGCCACCAAGGAATCCAATTCCCCCGCTCCAAACCATGATGATTTTCGAAGGCGTTTCCAAGTAATACCCTAAATTATCAAAAACATGCATTAATCTGGCACCAATAATACCTCCTAAAATTCCCCATAAAGCAACATCATAAGCAATATCAGTGTTAATCCCATCTCTCTTTGACCACCTAACAACTAAATAAACAGCCACAAGAATGCCAATAAAACTCCAAAATCCGTGCCAACTCATGGCAAAAGGACCAATATTAAACATCATTGGGTTAAATGGTATTGAAATCATAAATTCAATTCTATTCAACAAAAATTTTTGAGTCAATGAATAAAATGTGAACCAAAAACATATAAATATATACATAATTTTAATAAAATTTATTTATATGAGTCTTATTTACAAANAAGATAAAAATAGTGAATTATTGAATGAATTTATTGACAGCAATCTTGTAGAAAAAGGTAATACAAAGAATACTGCACTTGCTTACAAAAATGACTTAATTCAGTTTATTGATTGGTTGAATATAAAAAAAATTAAACTTAATAATTTAACTGAGAATAATCTTGAAGCTTATTTAATATTTCTTGGCAAAAGAGGTTATAAACCTTCATCAATTTCAAGAAAAACAGCATGTCTGAAAGCATTTTTTAAATTTTTGCTAAGTGAAAATTATAAAAATAAGAACTTAATGAAAAACATTAAGAGAAACAATTCGGTTAAATCTTTACCAAAATCTTTACCAAACAATGAAATAAATTTAATTTTTAAAAACATAGAAAAAACAAATCATAATAAGTTTAGAAATAAAGCTATTTTTGAGATTTTGTACGGTTGTGGATTGAGAGTATCTGAATTAATAAATTTAGATGTAGAAAATATTAACTTTGAGGATTCTGAAGTTAAGTGCACTGGGAAAGGAAATAAGCAAAGAATAGTCCCCACAAATGATAAATGTCTCGATTCGGTAAATGATTACATTGAATTTGAAAGAAATTTTATAAAAATTAAAGATTCTAAAGCTCTTTTTTTAAATAAAAACGGAAGAAGATTAACTAGGCAATCTATTTGGTCAGTAGTCAAAGAATGTACAAAGAATTTAAAACTATCTGTTGAAGTAACGCCCCACACTTTAAGGCACTCATTTGCAACTGAACTATTAAAAGGAGGTGCAAATATCAGAGAGGTGCAAGAATTAATGGGTCATTCAAGTCTATCAGCTACACAAATTTATACTTTTTTAGACAATGATTGGGTAAAAAAAGAATATTTTAATTCTCACCCTAGGGCCTAAAAATGTGAAAAACTTTTATGAGTGATAAAATAAAATAATTAAACCTAAAAGGATAATTTATGCCTACAATTGCATTTGAAGGAAGACATTGCTCTGGTCAGAGAGATCCGGGAAGATTAGTAGCAAAAGAATTGGGTTTTGACTTTGTTGACAGAATTATGCTTGCTGAGATAGCAAAAAAGGTTGGGTCAACTGTTGAAGCTGTGTCTATGAGAAAGCTTAAAAAGCCATCAATAATTGATATGTTTGCAAAAGGCATTAACCAAATTTTAAACAGTTCCCCTACTGTGGGTGTTGGAGGCGATCCTTATTTTGGTCCTGGCATAGAAAACGCTATGTCTAAAGAATTTTATGAACTTGATGAGACTATCATTAAAAATCCTGAAGATCTTGACTATAAAAGAATGATTGAAGCAACTAAAGAAGTCATTAAAGATATATCTGACTTAGGTAAAGTATTGGTAATTAGTAGAGGTGCATCTGCTATTTTAAAAGATAAAGAAAATGTTTTGAGGGTATTTTTTTCGGCAAACGAAGATGAAAGAATATCTAGAGCAAAAAAAATGCATAATCTGGAAAGTGATGCTGTAGCAATTGACTTATTAAAACATGCTGACCATGCACAAGATGAATATTTTAAGAAAGCGTTTAATTTAGACTTCAACGATCAAAGTATGTATCATCTCACTTTAAATACATCTAATTTAACACCAGAAGAATGCTCAAGTATTATTCTTAATTTATCAAAAGACAAACTAACGTATTAATAGAGGAAAAGTGGCAAAGAAAAATTCAAAAAAAAATAAGTTTAAGGCTAAAGATAGGTTTAGAAATTCAATTATTTCTAACGAATCAATTTCAAATAACTCAAATCAAGAAGATGCAAATAAATCGGTCATTGCACCAACTTCAGTAAATAATGTAAATTCAGTTAGGGTTCATTCTTTAGGAACTGAATTAAAATTAATTGGAATAATTGGGTCTGCATTGGTAACGATCTTAGTAATAACATCATTCATTCTTTAATAATCGTTGACATTAGAATATTCAAACAACATCTATATAGACCCAAAAAAATCTGCTAGTTTGCTGCCAAAATCAAATGGTGTTTACATTTTTAAAGATAAAGACGATCAAATAGTTTATGTTGGAAAAGCAAAAAATCTAAAATCAAGAGTATCTTCATATTTTACTTCAAAAGAAACAAGGGCAATTAGAATTAAAAATGAAATTTACTCCATTGATTTTATTGTAAGTGAAAATGAGGAAGATGCCTTAATTCTTGAAAATGATTTAATTAAAAAAAATAAACCAAAATTAAATGTTAGATTAAAAGATGATAAATCTTTTCCTTTTATAAAAATAAACATTAATGAAGATTTTCCTCAATTCTTTGTAACTAGAAACCACACTGAAGATGGTGGAAAATATTTTGGCCCATATGCAAATGCATCAAATGTAAGAAAAACGCTTAATCAACTAAGTAAATTATTTCCTTATAGGTCTTGTGCTGAAAAATTACCATTTAAATTATGCATGGACTTTCATATAAAAAGAGGCAAAGAACCGTGTTCAAGCGATTTAAATAAGATTGAGTACATGAAAGTAGTTAAACAAACAATTTCATTTCTCGAAGGAAACACTAAAGAGACAATAAACTCATTAAAAAAATCTATGTGGGAAGCATCTAAATCACAAAGCTATGAAAAGGCAGCACTAATTAGGGATAATATTTCAGCTATAGAATCAATTTTTGAAAAACAAAGCGTAATTACATCAAAAAATACAAATTTAAATTTAGACGTTTTTGATGTTGCATCAAATAATGTTGAAACCTGGGTTGATGTAATGCAGGTAAGAAGTGGAAAAATAAAAACAAGAGATCATTTTCAAATGGAAGTTCAAGACTTTCATGACAATAAACTTATATTATCTTCATTCATAAAATCGTATTACCTTAAAAATAATTACCCTCCAAAAGAAATATTAGTAAGCAATCTCCCTTCTGATAAAACTGAAATTGAAGAGTTCTTAAAAATTAAATTTGGTAAAAAAATTCTTATCAGCATTCCTAAAAAGGGGTCAAAAAAGGAAGTGGCTAGCTTCGTTAGCAAAAATCTAAAAAGATGGATTGAGTATAGAGAAAACAGGCTTAATGATAATGAAGAAGCAGCTACTAAATCTCTTATTGATATTAAAAATCAACTCAAACTCAACAGAAAACCTAAAATAATTGAGTGTTTTGATATTTCT
>FUFK010767650.1_pt1 | contig 16919 bp, 12 predicted proteins | sample 1021851 | NCBI WGS metagenome assembly FUFK01 (sample SAMEA51879418, study PRJEB19060) | metagenome | reverse complement strand
CGATCATGACCAGCGAGAGAGCGAGCCTGAAGGATCCGCGGGTTCGCGAACTTGCGCAGGCCATCATCGTCGCGCAGCGGCGTGAGATCGCCGAGATGAAATATCTGATCGAGGACATTGATGAGAACGGTCCACGCACCGAAGAACGCCTGCCCGAGGAGATGCAGCAATGAACAAGATCGCAATTCTGACGCTTGCAGCCCTCCCACTGGCGGCCTGCAATACCAACAGCGCGATCGGTAATGATCGCGAAGCACAGCTCGATCCTCCGGCAACGGCAGCTCCGATAAAGAGTGCTGCGAGCGCTCTTGCCAATCTCAGCCCCGGCCTCATGCTGCCCGAGACCATGAGCGAGGCGGACCTCGCCGCGCTGGGAGCCGAAAACACGTGCCAGTTCCGCCTGACCGAGGTCGCTTTTCCGTCATTCGTCTACGACAACAGCGGTCGCGGGGCCATCAAGATCAACGGCAAGCTGATCCCTGTTACGGCAAGCGCCTCGGGTGAGTATGCAAATGGTGAGCTTCGTATCCGTACGCGCATTCTCGATGACGAAGGAGACGCGGGCTTGCAGATGCAGGAGCTCATAGTCGCCGGCCCCCGGATGAAGGACGAGTTCGGGTTCTGGGGTTACACGACCTGCGGCAACATCGAGGCGTGAAGGCGAGCGAGCGGGTGCCAGCGTCCGGCGGTACCCGCTCCACGATCACGATCAGCCCGGCACGCGCCGCCGAATTCATAATGAGGTACGACAGTGGAAGCTGAACCTGTGACCGATGCAGCCCCCCTTGCGGTCTTCGGTGCCGGAGGAAAGACCGGCACGGAAATATTGCGCCATGCGGTCCGCAAGGGCATCGCGGTACGAGCGTTCGAACACACCCTGCCCGAACCATCGGACAGGGTCGACAATGTCGAGTATTTCCAGTGCGACGTTCTCAATGACGACTTCAGCAGCGAGCTTGAAGGTTGTCGTGCGGTCATTTCCGCACTCGGTATAGGGTTCAGTCCATCCACGACGATCGATCCGCCACCGCTTTACACGGAGGGAACCCGCAATCTGGTGGAAGCGATGTCGACGACCGGCATTTCCCGGATCGTCGTGATATCGGCGGCTTTTGTAGAACCGCAGCCCAGCGTTCCGGCGTGGTTCGAACTCACAGCAAGACCAGCCTTGCACAATATTCTCGAACAGATGCGCGCCATGGAAGATCTCCTGGAGCGCGCGACAGGCGTGGAATGGACGGCTGCGCGACCGGGCTGGCTCCTGGACGAACCCTATACGGGTGAAGCCGTCATTACTGACGAGCGTCTTGCCGAGGGTTGCTTTCGTTGCAGGCACGCCGACCTCGCGGCAGCCATGCTCGAATTCGTCTGCGAGAACACCTGGATCAATGCCAAGCCCGCTATCGCCCGGCCAGAAGAAGACCGCTTCGAGAACGTCTCGGCGCTCAAGGCCGAACTCGGTATCGGCTAAACTAATCTCATCGGTCGGAAACACCCCCACAACGAGGTAAACCATGCTGCTTGAAAAGATAAAGACCCCCGGTCTTTCGCACCTTTCCTATCTGATCGGTTCGCAAGGCAAGGCAGCGGTCATCGATCCGCGCCGCGACTGCGAGATTTATGTCGAGCGTGCCCGCGCCGAAGGGCTGGAGATCACGCATATTTTCGAAACGCACAGGAATGAGGATCTCATCACGGGATCGCCGGTATTGGGGAAAATGACCGGTGCCCGTGTTCTGCACGGTCCAAACTCTGCGGACGAGATTGTTTTCGCCGACACCGCGCAAGAGGGCGACGTTTTCGAGATCGGGAAGTTGCGGATTTCGGTGCTCGAAACTCCCGGTCACACCGACGATCATCTCGCCTTCGTCCTCCATGACGACGATTTTCCCGAAGGACCGATCGGCGTGTTCACCGGCGATGCGCTCTTCGTTGGCGACGTCGGACGCACAGATTTCTATCCCGAGCGCGCCCGGGAGGTCGCGGGCCTCCTGTACGATTCACTGCAGAAGATTTGCGGTCTGGGTGACCAGACGATCATCTACCCCGCGCATGGAGCAGGCTCGGTCTGCGGCTCGGGAATGGCGGACCGGGAATTCTCGACCATAGGCCACGAACGTTGCAATAATCCGCGGCTCCAGATCGCCGATCGCGAGGAATTCATCGAGGCGAAGCTCGCCGAGCATCATTACCAGCCACCCTATTTCAGACTGATGGAGCGTCTGAATGTCGAGGGAACATCTCCTGCGCCACGGATCCTGCGACCAAAACGTATCATGCTCTCGGACATTCGCGAAATCGACGCCGACCATGTCGTCGACGTGCGGGATCCGCTTGCATACGCAAGCGGGCATCTGCCTGGTTCGATATGCCTTCCGGTCGGCATGATCTCGGCGTTTGCGGGCTGGTTCATCAGGGAGGGTGAAACAATCGCCCTCGTCGGATCGGCGGAAGACCAGCTGGCTTCGGCCATGACGCACCTTTTAAGGATCGGGCTCGATTCGATCGTCGGCGGCTATGTCGGTATCGTGCCGGCTGCAGCGCAAGGAATGAAGATGGCGAGCCTTCCGATGATCGGGACGAACGAGGTTCAGGATCGTCTCGAGTGCAAGCGCGACGACTGGACCTTGCTCGATGTGCGTGACCTCGATGAGCGGCGCAGCGGCGCGATCGAGGGATCGGACCACATCTACGTGGGCGAGCTCAATTCCCGCTTCGCCGAGCTTGATCGCGAACGCGCCTATACCGTCATGTGTGCCAGTGGCATGCGTGCGAGTGTGGCGGCGGGCTGGCTGCAAAGCAAAGGATTTGACAAGCTCGACGTATATCTGGGCTCGATGGGTGCCTGGCAGTACACGGAGTGATGAACCATCGCACCCGATGCGAGGTCCTTGTCTTGCGCTCTTCAAAGCTTTACGCCTTTTTCATGCGAGTCTTGCGTACCCTAGGACTGTTATTGATCGCCTGCGGGCTATTCGTCCAGTCGGCCGCGCATGCTTCTGCTCTTCCTCAGGTCGTCGACGCAGGCGATCCGGCCTGCGCAGAGATGGAAACGATGGCGGGCGCGACTTCCACGGAAGATGACGGCAGCGCACCTTGCAAGAACCTTCGGCTGGATTGTCTGGTGGCGCTCGGGTGCATTGCGCCGCTCGCTCCCGGCGCTGATGCGACCCTTTCCGAAGACTTACCGGCGCAGGCTGCTCAATTCAGCGGTTTGATCTCCAATTCGCTCGCCGCCCCAAGGCTGGGGCCAGAACCGCCACCTCCGCAATTTCCGGCATGACCCGCGTGCAGGCTTAAGCCTGCGCGCTCCTGCCTCTGGATGAACGGCCTGCGCTCGACGCGGGCCGGTGATCCGGAACGCGTGCCTGACGCGCTCCTTTTGCGGAATGAACAATCATGAAACGAGTATGCTGGACCGCGCTTCCGGTCCTGCTGGCCATTGCGCCGGCAAGTAATGCCCAGTCGGTGGGCTATGAAGAAGCTTTGCGAGCAGCGGCTAGCGACCAGCCGCAGGTTCGAACAAGCGAGCTGCGACTGGACGCCCGGCGCGAGATCGCCGACGCTGCCGATGAACTGCCTGACCCGCGCCTTCGCGCGGGCATCCAGAACCTGCCGGTAAGCGGGCCGGCCGCGTTTGATCTGGGTCGCCAGCTTCCCACGCAGATCCAAGTCGGAATCGAACAGGAGATTCCCAATCTCGCAAAGCGCAGGGCCCGGTCTGGAATGGCGGACGCCGACATCGACTTTGCCGCAGCACAGTTGATTCAAACCCGTTACAGGGTGTGCGTCAACGCAGGAAAGGCATGGATCTCGTTGGCTTACGCCCAACGGGCTCTGACCGTGGCCGACGATGCGCTTGCTGAAATCGGGGGGCTCGTGCCACTCGCGCGCAGTTCTGTAGCCGCCGGTTCGGCCAGACCCGCCGAAAGTCTCGAAATACGCCGTGCCGTGCTCGAGGTCGAAGATATGCGGACCAAGATTGAAGCCGACCGAGAGGCCGCGCAAGCCATGCTGTCGCGCTATACCGCTCTGACGAACGCTATCGCGACCGGAACCACGCCTTCGCCCGATCTCGATCCCGAAGGTTTGCGGGCAAGTTTGCAAAGCAATCCGGAACTTGTCGTGGCGCTTGCGCAGGTTCGTCAAGCGGAAGCGCGAAGTGATCTTGCCCGATCGGAAAGGCGTCCGGATTTCGGCGTCAATGTGAGCTATGGAAGGCGCGATCCCGACTTTGGCGATGTCGTCTCGGTGATGGGTTCGATCACGCTCCCGATTTTCGCCGACCGGCGCCAAAACCCGCGTGTAGCCGCCGCCGACGCCGAGGCGGCGGCGGCGCAGTCGGCCAGAGCAGACCGGCTCCGTGAACTCGAAGCCCAGTTCGAGACCGATCTCGCCGCATGGCGCAGCGCTTATCGACAATGGCAGCGCGCGACGGACGAACTGCTCCCTCTTGCCGAAAGCCGCGTGGACCTCGAACGCGCGAGCTTTGCCGCAGGCCGCGCGGATCTGCTCGACATCATCGATGCCATCAAAACGCTCGCCATGCTGCGGGTGGAAATTCTGCAACGCGAAGAGGCGTCCGTCGAGGCCGCCGCGAACCTGCGACTGACTTATGGGGAGTATGGCCGATGAGACCCGCAATGGGAGCCGCGTGGGACAGGCTGTCGCCGCGCCAGAAATCCTGGATGATGGCAGGCACGGTCGCGCTCATCAGTCTTGCCGCCGGCTATGGTCTCTCGCAGCTCGGCGAAGGCCAAGGTGGTGCAAGCGACGCGGGCGGCAGTGCGACCGAATGCGAGGAGGTCCTTTACTGGTACGACCCGATGGTGCCGGGGCAGCACTTCGACGAGCCGGGCAAGTCGCCCTTCATGGATATGCAGCTGGTGCCCAAGTGCGCGGGCGAGGAGGCCACTGCAGGCGTCAGGATAGATCCCGGCCTGGTGCAGAATTTCGGCATCCGCACCACTGAAGCCGAGTACGGCGTCCTCGAGCCGGAAATAACCGTCACAGGCGTTCTGGCCTACAATGAACGCGACGTCGCGATCGTCCAGCCACGTGCCGGAGGCTATGTACAAAGAACCTACGGCCGCGCGCCCGACGATGTCGTTGGACGGGGCGCGCCGCTCGCGGATATCCTGGTTCCCGAATGGGGCGGAGCGCAGCAGGAGTATCTGGCCGTCCTGAACAGCGGTGATGAAGAACTTGCGCAGGCCATGCGCGAACGCATGCGCCTTTTGGGCATGCCTCCAGGCCTGATCTCATCGGTAGGGCGCAATGGACGTCCGCAGTCCACGATCACCGTTACCGCGCCGATTGGAGGTGCCATCACATCGCTCGGCGTGCGTCCGGGAATGACAGTCATGGCCGGACAGACGCTCGCCGAGATAACCGGTTTCTCACCGATCTGGCTCGAAGCCGCGGTGCCTGAAAGGCAGGCGGCGAATGTACGCGTCGGGCAACCTGTCAGCGCGACGCTGACCGCATTCCCCGAGGAACGCTTCTCCGGGCCCATCATCGCTATCCTGCCGAGCGCGCAGGATGCAAGCCGTACGATCACCGTTCGTGCGCAACTGCCCAATGCATCCGGGCGCCTCAAGCCGGGCATGTTCGCACAGGTCTCGCTGACCCCGGACACACGCCGCGCGCTGCTGGTACCGTCCGAAGCGGTTATCAGGACCGGACGTCGAACCATCGTGATGGTGAAGCAGGACGAGGGCGGTTTCATGCCCGCCGAGGTCCGGATCGGCCGCGAAGCGGGTGGAAGGACCGAAGTGCTGGCCGGTCTGTCGGCAGGCGACCAGGTCGTGACATCGGGTCAGTTCCTGCTCGATTCCGAAGCAAGCCTCACCGGACTGGACGTCCGTCCGATAGATCAGGCAGATGACGCTTCCACCGGCGGCGAGGACGCACCAGCGACCTTCGGTGCCACCGGCACGATCCAGTCGATCGCCAATGGTTCGGTGACGCTGCGGCATGGTCCTGTGCCCCGGCTCGATTGGCCCGCGATGACCATGACCTTCCGCACGAAGAGCGCGGCGCAAATGCGCGGGCTCGAGACGGGAGACAGGGTGCGCTTCACCTTCACCCAGCAGGATGCCGGCCCCCGGATCGAGTCTATCACGAGGGCCGGACAATGATTGCTCGGATAATCGATGCCTCGATCGCCAACCGCCTGTTTATCGTTCTCGCCGCCGTCGCGGTAACGCTGGCCGGTTTCTGGGCGGTGCGCACGACGCCGGTCGACGCGTTGCCCGATCTGTCCGATGTGCAGGTTGTGGTCCGGTCAAACTATCCGGGTCAGGCCCCCCGGATCGTCGAGGAACAGGTCACCTATCCCCTGGCAACGACCATGCTCTCGGTGCCGGNNGCNAAAACCGTCCGTGGCTATTCGATGTTCGGTGACAGCTATGTCTATATCATCTTCGAGGACGGTACCGACCTCTACTGGGCACGCTCGCGCGTGCTCGAATATCTCAACCAGGTGCAGAACCGCCTGCCCGATGGCGTCACGAGCACGCTTGGGCCCGATGCNACCGGNGTNGGGTGGATCTACGAATATGCGCTNNTCGANCGNANCGGCGGNCACGACCTTGCCGGACTGCGCAGCCTGCAGGACTGGTTCCTGCGCTACGAGCTCAAGACNATNCCCGGCATTGCCGAGGTCGCCAGCGTCGGNGGAATGGTCAAGCAATACCAGGTCGTGCTNGANCCTTACCGGATGGCNTCGCTCGGCGTGACTCACGCCGAGATCGTGAGCGCAATCCAGNCCGCCAACCAGGAAGCGGGCGGCTCGATCGTCGAGATGGGCGAAGCCGAATATATGGTGCGTGCCTCGGGCTATCTCGGCGACCTCGAGGATTTTCGGCAGATTCCACTACGCACTGCGAGCGGCGGCATTCCGGTCACGCTTGGCGACGTAGCGACAATCCAGGTAGGCCCCGAGCTGCGCCGTGGCATCGCCGAGCTCAATGGCGAAGGCGAGGTTGCCGGGGGCATCATCGTTCTGCGCCAGGGCGCGGATGCGCGAAGCGCGATCCAAGCCGTGGAACTCAAACTCGACGACTTGCAGGCAAGCCTTCCCGAAGGCGTCGAGATCGTCACGACCTACGATCGCTCTCAGCTCATCGATGCGTCTATAGAGAACCTCACCACGAAGCTCATCGAAGAGTTTATCGTCGTGGCGCTCGTATGCGCGCTGTTCCTCTGGCACGCGCGTTCGGCACTTGTCGCCATCATCACCCTGCCTTTGGGCGTGCTCGCGGCCTTCATCGTGATGCGCATCCAGGGCGTCAATGCCAACATCATGTCGCTGGGTGGAATAGCCATCGCGGTCGGTGCGATGGTCGATGCCGCCGTCGTCATGATTGAGACCGCGCACAAGCATCTCGAGCGATGGGAACACGAGAATCCCGATACCGCGCTCGCGGTGAAGGAACGCTGGCGGATCATCGCCGATGCATCGAAGGAAGTGGGACCGGCGTTGTTCTTCAGTCTGCTGATCATTACGCTGTCGTTCCTACCGGTCTTCACCCTGCAGGCGCAGGAAGGGCGGTTGTTCGCTCCGCTCGCTTTCACCAAGACCTATGCCATGGCGGCCGCGGCCATTCTGTCGGTAACGCTGGTGCCGGTAATGATGGGATGGCTGATCCGTGGGAAGATCCCTTCGGAGGATTCCAATTTTCTCAACCGCTGGCTGACGAAAATCTATCGTCCGGGGCTCGACTGGGTCATGCGGCGCCCCAAGGCAACGCTGGCGATCGCGGCGCTGATCTTTCTGACCACCGCGATCCCCTTCACCCGGCTTGGCGGCGAGTTCCTCCCGCCGCTCGATGAAGGCGATTTGCTTTATATGCCGAGCGCGCTGCCCGGCCTTTCCCCCGGCGAGGCTTCGGCGCTGCTGCAGCGCACCGATCGCCTGATCAAGTCGGTCCCCGAGGTGGAAACGGTGTTCGGCAAGGCGGGGCGCGCCGATACAGCGACGGATCCGGCTCCCCTGACGATGTTCGAAACGACGATCCGCTTCAAGCCGCGCGAGGAGTGGCGCGAGGGAATGACGCCCGATCTGCTGGTCGAGGAACTTGACCGGGTCGTTCAGGTGCCGGGCCTCGCCAATGTCTGGGTGCCGCCGATCCGCAACCGGATCGACATGCTCGCGACCGGNATCAAGAGCCCGATCGGGGTCAAGGTNTCAGGCGACGATCTCGATCAACTNGAACGCGTTGCACTCGATGTGGAGCGTATCGCCAAGACCGTGCCTGGCGTGAGTTCCGCGCTGGCCGAGCGCCTGTCGGGCGGTCGCTATGTCGATGTCGATATCGACCGGATGGCGGCCGCGCGATACGGGCTCAACATTGCCGACATCCAGCAGATCGTCTCTGGTGCAGTTGGCGGTGCCAATGTCGCACGGACCGTCGAGGGGCTGGCGCGCTATCCGATCAATGTGCGCTATCCCCGCGAAATCAGGGACAGCGTCGAGGAACTCAGGGCCTTGCCGGTTCTGACGCCGTCCGGCCAACAGATCACGCTTGGCACTGTCGCCCGTATCGCCGTCAGCGACGGTCCGCCCATGCTCAAGAGCGAACAGGGCCGACTGACCAGCTACATCTACGTCGACGTCCGGGGCCGCGATCTTACTTCGGTGGTCGCCGATCTGCAGGAGGTCGTCGCCGCGGGTGTCGATCTTCCTCCCGGCGTCAGCCTGTCCTATGCGGGCCAGTTCGAATATCTGACGCGCGCCTATGAGCGACTGAAGGTCGTGGTTCCCGCGACGCTTGCGATCATTTTCCTGCTGCTCTATCTCATTTTCCGGCGCTGGGACGAAGCCTTGCTGATCATGGGCACGCTGCCCTTCGCGCTGACGGGCGGATACTGGTTGCTCTATCTTATGGGCTACAACCAGTCGGTGGCGACTGCGGTCGGTTTCATCGCGCTTGCCGGCGTCTCCGCCGAATTCGGCGTAGTGATGCTGATTTACCTGAAAGCCGCACTGGAGCGGCGACGCGGTGATCTGAGCGCCGAAGAAGTAGACGAGGCCATCCGGGAAGGCGCGCTCCTGCGCGTGCGGCCCAAGGCGATGACCGTCGCAGTCATCCTTGCGGGTCTCTTTCCGATCCTGATCGGCACCGGCGCGGGCTCGGAAGTCATGAGCCGCATCGCCGCGCCGATGGTTGGCGGCATGATCACCGCCCCGCTCCTGTCCATGTTCCTGCTTCCCGCCGCCTATCTGTTGTTGCGGCGCCCCCGTCCGGAAAAACCGGCCAACCCTCAAGGAGAAGAAGAGTGCGTACCCCAACCTACATGATCCTGCTCGCGGCACCGCTGGCGCTGGCAGCCTGCGACGCTGCAGACGACAGCTCAGAGACCATGATGTCAGACGACATGGCGAACTCGGACAGCATGCCCATGTCAGGCGAAATGCCGATGGCGGAGGAGACCGGCGGCGAGCAGAGCGCCAGCGCGGAGGGAACGGTTACAGCCATCGATTCCGAGGCGGGCACGGTGACCATCGAGCATGGTCCGGTCGAAAGTATCGGATGGCCCGCGATGACCATGACCTTCGAAGCCGACGCGCAAATCCTCGAACAGGTCAGTGTCGGTGAGGGAATAGCCTTTGAATTTCGTACTGGAACCGAAGGCAGCGTCGTTACCTCGGTAACGCCGCGATAGGACGGTGGGTGGGAGGCGCTCGGTTGCGCCGGTGCCTCCCACGCAAAAACAGGTGAATATGCCAGGTATCGACAGGCCCGACTTTAAGGATCGCCGCGACTTCATCAAGAGCGCCGGCCTCGCGGCGACGGGTTTCGCCGCGCTGCCGCTGCTGGGTTGCGGTACGCAAAGCAGGATGTCGCTCGATCAGGGAGGCGAAAGCAATCCTCTTGCCATACCTCGGCTACAGGCAGGAACGATCGAACGGGGCGAGCGTGTCTTTCGCCTGTCCCTGACACCGGGCGAGAAAGAATTCGTGCCCGGCACGGCGTCACCGACGATCGGTATCGACGCATCCTATCTCGGCCCGACCCTCGAAATGCGCCGCGGCGAACAGGTTCGCTTTCACATCGACAACAAGCTTGCCGAAGATGCGACCGTCCACTGGCATGGTTTCGAACTTCCCGCCACAGCGGATGGCGGGCCGCACCAGCTCATACGGCCCGGTGAGCGCTGGAGCCCGTCCTTCGAAATACGCCAGCGCGCTTCGTTATACTGGTATCATTCACATCTGCATCGCCGGGCCGGACCACAGGTCTATGCCGGACTTGCTGCCCCGATCTACGTGCGCGACGAGGAAGAGGATCGCCTCGATCTGCCGAGCCGGTACGGTGTAGATGACATACCGCTCGTCGTGCAGGATCGCGTGATCGACGGCGCGGGCCGCCTTGTTTACCCGCTCGATATGCACTCGCGGATGATGGGGGTGATGGGTGAGCGCATCTATGTGAACGGAACGGCCAATGCCGTTTTCGAGACCGCCGCCGGTCCGCTGCGCCTGCGGCTTCTCAATGGATCGAATGCGCGGTTCTACACCTTCTCGCTCGAAGGTGATCGTTCGATGCAACTCATCGCAAGCGATGGCGGCCTGCTTGCCGCGCCAAGCGAGGTTCGCAGTCTTACCCTTGCCCCAGGCGAACGCGCACAAGTGATCGTCGATCTTTCCGAAGGGCGCCCGCTCCGGCTGATTGCCAGCAGCCCTGCTAACGCCATGGGCATGATGGGCGGGCAAGGCGGGGGTATGATGGGCGGCGGAATGATGGGAAACCGGGCCGATCGCGAGAGGCAGGGGCGCACGTTTTCGATCCTCGATATGCGCCCCTCAGGCGCGTCAACTCCAGTAATGCTCCCGCCCACTCTGGCCGCGCTTGCTGCGCCAGACCCCTCACTCGCCGTTCGCAGCCGCCGTTTCGTGCTCGATATGGGCATGATGGGCCGGGGCATGTCGATCAACGGCGAAACCATGGACATGGACGTCATCAATCAGCGCGTACCGGTGGGTCAGTGGGAAATATGGGAAATCGCCAACGCATCGATGATGGCCCATCCCTTTCATATTCATAACGTGCAGTTCCGCTTGCTCGACCGGGACGGTCGGCCTCCGCAGGCGGAAGAGGCGGGCTTCAAGGACACCGTTATCGTCAAGCCACGTGAACAGGTCAGGCTGCTGTTGCGGTTCGAAGANAATACCGATCCCGACANTCCCTACATGTATCACTGNCATATCCTCGAGCACGAGGACGCAGGCATGATGGGGCAGTTCGTGGTGATGGCCAATTAGGGGAGAACGACAGATGAGCGATGGGCACAATGCAATCGAGGGTATGGCGACCGACCCCGTTTGCGGAATGAGCGTGAAGATGGACGGCGCCCGCTTCGTCGATCGACACGAGGGTGGCGACCATTACTTCTGCTCCTCGCGCTGCCTCGACAAGTTCCGCGCGGATCCGGAGATGTATCTTTCGAAGGCGCACCTCGATGCTGTCGAGGATGTCCCGGAAGGTACNATATACACCTGTCCGATGCATCCGGAGATCCGGCAGCCGGGGCCGGGCTCTTGCCCGATATGCGGGATGGCCCTCGAACCCGAAACGGTCACTCTGAACGAGGGCCCCGATCCCGAACTCGTCGACATGCGGCGAAGGTTCTGGTGGAGCGCGCTCTTCACGCTGCCGCTCTTCGCCTATGCGATGGGCGACATGATCCCGTCGCGACCGTTCGATCAGGTCATCGAACCCGCTATCGCGCAGTGGCTGCAGCTCCTGCTGGCAACTCCGGTGGTGCTTTGGGGCGGCTGGCCCTTCTTCACCCGCGCGCTGCAATCGGTCCGGACCATGAACCTCAACATGTTCACCCTGATCGGCTTCGGCGTCGCCATCGCCTATCTGTTCAGCCTTGTGGCAACCCTCGCCCCGGACATCTTTCCCGAGGCATTCCGCGATCATGCGGGCCGGGTCGGCGTCTATTACGAGGCCGCAGCGGTTATCACGACCCTCGTGCTGCTCGGGCAGGTGCTCGAGCTCAAGGCGCGCGGATCGACATCGAGCGCCTTGCGAGCGCTTCTCGAACTCGCACCCCCGACCGCGATGAAGATCTTCGGTCGCGGGGACGAGCGCGAAGTACCGCTCGATGAATTGACGTCGGGGGACCTGCTGCGCGTGCGTCCGGGCGACAAGGTCCCCGTCGATGGCACGCTCGAGGATGGAAGCAGTGCCATCGACGAATCCATGATCAGTGGCGAACCCATTCCCGTCAAGAAAAGCGCGGGCGATCCCGTGATCGGGGGCACCGTAAACCAGACCGGCAGCTTCACCATGCGCGCGACGCAGGTCGGCGCGGACACCATGCTCTCGAAGATCGTGCAGATGGTCGCGGAGGCCCAGCGCAGCCGGGCACCGATCCAGCGGCTCGCCGACCAGGTCACCGGATGGTTCGTACCCATCGTCGTCCTTGTCGCTATCGTGAGTTTTGTCGTCTGGGCCATCTGGGGACCGGCACCGGCCCTTGCCTACGCGCTCGTCAACGCGGTCGCCGTTCTGATCATCGCGTGTCCCTGCGCGCTCGGACTGGCGACGCCGATGTCGATCATGACCGGTACCGGCAAGGGCGCGCAGCACGGGATCCTGATCAAGAACGCCGAAGCGCTCGAAACGCTGGAAAAGATCGATACGCTGGTCGTCGACAAGACCGGAACGCTGACCCAGGGCAAGCCTGATCTTGTCGACGTAAAACCGCAGNCANATTTCGACGAGCAGGAATTGCTGAGCCTTGTCGCTGCCGTTGAGAGAGGAAGCGAGCATCCGCTCGCCCACGCGATCGTGGAAGGGGCTCAAAACAGGGGCGCTGCCATTCTCGACGCTTCCGATATCGAATCCGTGACCGGCGAAGGTATCCAGGCAAATGTCGACAAGCGCCTGGTCGCGATCGGGAATGAAAAGATGATGGAGCGTATAGGGGCGCTCGAAGAAGGCTGGCGGTCAACGGTGGACGAGGGCCGAAGCCTCGGACAGACGGTGATGTTCGTGGCCGTGGACGGGGCACCGGCAGGCCTTATCGCGGTCGCCGATCCGATCAAGGCAACCAGCCGCACCGCTATTGCCGCGTTGCATGAGCGCGGCATCAAGATCGTGATGCTTACCGGCGACAGCGAAGCCACCGCGCGTGCGGNAGCAAGCCAGGTCGGTATCGACGAAGTCGAAGCGAACGTCTCGCCCGAGGACAAACATCGCAAGATCGAGCAGTTGAAGAGCGAGGGTCGCCGGGTCGCTATGGCCGGCGACGGCATAAACGACGCACCCGCGCTTGCCGCTTCGCATGTCGGCATCGCGATGGGAACGGGTACCGATGTCGCGATCGAAAGCGCGGGCGTGACATTGGTGCGCGGCGACCTCGTCGGCGTTGTTCAGGCGCTCGTCCTGTCTCGGGCCACTATGCGCAACATCAGGCAGAACCTGTTCTTTGCCTTTGCGTATAATGCGCTCGGCATACCGGTCGCAGCAGGTGTCCTCTATCCATGGACCGGGTTGCTTTTGAACCCGATGATCGCGGCCGCAGCGATGAGCCTGTCTTCGGTATCGGTGATCGGCAACGCCCTGCGCCTGCGCGGCCTCGCTCTTCCCAAATTCGATACCTGAGCGATGGGGACGGGACGGAGATCGCAGGAGTGACGAATCAGACGATGCAGGATCAGGACCAAATCTCTGAGGAATCGCGCGAATGGCGCGGTGCTCATCCAGCCCTCTGGATCGCGATATTCGGAATTCTCATCGCTTTCGCCTGGGAGATGCTCCAGCTTCCTTTCTACCAGTCGGGAGGTCTGTCGCCTGCCGAGGCAGCACGTCGCTGCGGCCTGGCCTCGTTCGGCGATGCCGGGATCATGGTGGCCGCTTATCTCGGCGCCTCTGTCGGCAGTGGTAAAACGCCGTGGCTCGTAGACTGGCCGATCTCGCGTTTTGTCGTGTTCCTGGGAATCGGCCTGGCCATTACTGCCATGGTCGAAGTGCTGGCTGTCGGTGCCGACTGGGGGTGGTCCTATAGTGCAATCATGCCGCTTGTGCCCGGGACCAAAATCGGCCTGGTACCGATCGTGATGTGGGTCGCGGTTCCCACGGCCACCTTGTGGCTCGCGCGCCGTCTCGGCACCGGACCCCGCTGATCGCAAACCGGGATCTCCTATCCCTCGACAGCTGCCGGCTGCGGTCCCGATGGTGATCGACTTACCCGAAATCCGGCAATCAGGGCCAGCAGCGTGAGCAATTGCGCGCCGATCGTCTCGACAGTCGGGAAGAAGCCGAGTTCGGCGAGGCGCGGCAAGCCGGCAATGAAAGTGGCGGAAAGAACTCCGGCCTCCTGGAAAGCGCCCACGCCCTTGCCCGCGAGAATGACCGCAAGGATCGCAATCAGGATAGCACTGTAGCGGAAGAACTGGGTGATCGGCAGTTTGCGGCTGTAGCGCAGCATGGCCCATGCAATGAGCGCCAGCAGCGCTACTGCGGACAAGGCACCTGCCAGTATGATGCCGCTGCTCTGCGGGTTCCACAGGGCAGCGTAGAACAGGATAGTCTCGAACGCTTCCCGGTAGACGACCACGAATGCAAGACCAAAGAGAAACCATGCCGATCCGCGCGAAAGCGCCTTGCCCATTTTTTCCTGGATATAGCGCCGCCACTCCTCGGCCTGGGATTTGCCATGCATCCAGATCCCGACCGATACGAGAATGACAGCCGCAAGCAGCGCGCCGATCCCTTCGGTCATCTCGCGGCTCGCCCCGCTGATGCTTACGAAGTAGGTTGCTACGACCCAGGTGGCGACACCTGCGAAAAGAGCAGCGATCCACCCACCATGGATATAGGGCAATACCTCGGAGCGCTGCGACTTTTTCACAAAGGCGATCATGGCGATCACAACCAGAAGTGCTTCGATCCCCTCGCGCAGCAGGATGGTGAACGCCCCGAGAAAGGTCGAGATTTCGCTGGCCGCCTCAGGAGCCAACGCTTCCTCGGCTCTTGCCAGCAGACTATCGATGCGAGCCCTTAGTTGCTGTAGTTCGGATGGATTCGCACCGGACTCTATTCCGGCCCGGAATTGCCCGAGCGCCTGTTCTACCTCCCGCATCAAACCGCCATCGCGCGTTGCCAGGAGGGCCTCCAGGGGTTCAAACCCGTCGAGATAGGCAGACAGGGCAAGCTGCCGCGCTTCCTCTCGGTTGCCAGCCCGATAAGCTGACAGGCTGCGATCGAGCGTATCGCGAACGAAGGCGAGCGAACCTGCGTCATTTGCCTGTCCCACCGCATCGGGATTGGCGCGAAGATAGGCCATGACGGCGAGCGCACGGTCCTCGCCGATCTGCTCGGCCAGACTTTCCGGTGTGAGCGCGGCGAGCGTCTCGAGATCGGGGACAAGCTGGCGTATGCCATCATCTTCCCGCCAAATACGCTCGCCCTTGGCCACATCTTCAAAAGCAATGCTGCCGGCATGGAATGCAAGCGCCCAGCGATCCTCGTCGGACAGCGATGCGAAGCTGGCCATGGACGTTCCTTCCAGCCCTTGCGTGATGACCTGGTAAAGCCCGAACGCACTGCGCTGCCGCGCCCGGTCGATATCGGTGAAGTCGATCGGCGGGGGATCAAGTGCCTGCATTGCGGCCGGTGGCGCACTTCCGGCGGCGCCGTGACACGAGACGCAGTTCTGCGCGAAGAGAGTGCGGGCGCGGTCAAGGTCGGGCGCTTGCGAAGGGGCAAGCGGAACCGGGTAGGCTGTCAGCAACGAGGCTGCCAGCGCGCGCGCTAAGCGCCCAACTCGCTCGGCGGGTTCCTTATTGGCGATCAGAGCTCGCAGCTGGGGCACCATAGCGTTGTGCAAGATCTCAATGGCTGTCCGCTTGTGGATCACCCATGGAAGGAGTGGAACGGCCGAAATGGGGGCGCGAAGCGGACGCGGCCGCATGAATAGACTTTTTCAGAACGAAGGGAGGTGGCTCTCTGGAAGAGAGCGGAAAAGGGCACGCGATCCCCGCGGCCTATGGAGACTTGAGATGACTGAGATCGAACAACAGAAGCGCATCGCCAACTACCTCGCCGCCTTTGCACACCTGCTGGGGGGCCGGCCCGGACGCTTTACTGAATTCCGAGACAAGGTGGACATCATGCTGAGCGGATCGGCTCCCAACGCTTTCGGCCTGATGCAGTTCGCTTCCCGGGTCCAGATAACCGGCCGCCCGCTCCTCTGGGTTCATCAGCCCGCAGAGTGCCCCACTGTTCCGCAGATCGGCCTGGTCGCGCAGATGGGAGGGGGGATGCACTACATCGAGAGCTGCATGCTCTGCCTGACTGGCGAAGACGACCGCGCGACGCTCGTACCAGACGGCTTCAATCTGGGCGCGTACCGGTTCGACCATAAGCTCAATCTGAAGCACATCACCGAAGCACCAGCATCGACTTTCGAAGCGGCAGATGGCGACATGGTGAGGGCCTACAACCGACTTATCGCGATCCAGGCCGACCAATGGGAGCGGGGTGACATCTTCGACCTGCCTCATCTCGCCCAAGCGGCCTAAATTTCATGATGCGCCGGATCGTCCATAGGCGATCCGGCATCGCCAATCAGGAGCCGTCTTCGTCGGTCGATCGCCCTGAGCATAACGGTTTTGGCGCAAATAATTTAACGCTTCGTCACTGGCAAAGGTTAACGGCAGCGACTGAACCGTTTGCGTTCCGGCGGTTGCAAATTACGCAACGGGCGGTCGGTCGAATGGGAACAGGTTCGATATACCTACACCCAGAGGTATGAATCCTGTGGATACGAAGATCAGAGCGGCGGGAATGACCGGAGTTGGGCCGTTGAACGAACCCGCTGCGCGGGATGGGCGCGGACAATGAGCTTCCGGCAGAGCATCGCGCGTCGCGACTGGATTGATTGAAGCTAGGTACGGG
>FUFK010051172.1_pt1 | contig 16920 bp, 17 predicted proteins | sample 1021851 | NCBI WGS metagenome assembly FUFK01 (sample SAMEA51879418, study PRJEB19060) | metagenome | reverse complement strand
ACCTACGGCCACCCGATCGTGCAGACCCCGGCGCTACGGCGCTCGGCGAGTACTGCGCGGAGGGTTCGGCGCACCCGATCTTCATGATTCGCCGTGGCCGGTGGAAGTACGTCCAGTGCGATATCGACCCACCGATGCTGTTCGACATGGATGCCGACCCCGAAGAGCTGCAGAATCTCGCCGCGGACCCGTCCTACGCCGAGGTCGAAGCCGCCTTCGCCGCCGAGGTCCGCGAGCGCTGGGATAGCGCCCAGATTCGTGCGGACGTCCTCGCCTCCCAGCGGATGCGCCGCGCCGTGCACGCCGGCATGTCGGCCGGCCGTCGGGTCGACTGGGACTATCAGCCGAGGCGCGAGGCCTCCGAGGANTACGTCCGCAACCACATGGATTGGACCGTGGCTGCGGCGACCACCCGGTTTCCACCGATCGCCGGCGCAACCAGCCGGAGCTGACCGCGGCCTCTGACCGGGGCGTCTAGTTCAGGAACTCAGGTTCGTCGCGGCAGAGTTCNTCCCACCANGGCTGGAACTGGAACCAGCCNGCGAGATCGTGGCCCTGAGCGNCGTANCCGCTCTGACACAGATCCTCAGGAATCTCGATGGGAGTTCCCGCGGCCTCGGCCACCAGCTGGCTCTGACAGCAGCGCTCAAGCGCCACGAACCACCACACGGCAGCATCGACGGACCCGCCGGCCGTGATGATGCCGTGATTCTGGTGGATGAGTGCCTTGCGGGACCCGAGAGCCTCCGCCATCGCGGCACCGACTGCCGTATCGAGGACGACGGCACCGGCACCTGCGTCGCACAACGCAACGTCGTTGTAGAACATCGTGGAGTCCTGGCTGATCATCTTGAGCGGTTTCCCNAGCGTCGAGAAGGTCTTGCCGTACATCGAATGCGAGTGGGCAGCCGCGNTGACGTCAGGCCTGGCGGCGTGCAGTTGGGAGTGAATCGCGAAGGCCGCTGCATTCACGGGCTTGTCGCCTTCGACGACCGTGCCCTCATGATCGACACAGATGAGATCCGACACGGTCATCAGCTTGAAGTTGAGCCCGAACGGATTCACCCAGAACCGATNGGGATACTCGGGATCACGGACCGTGACATGGCCGGCGACCCCTTCGGCGAGTCGGAGGCGCCCCATGATTCGCAGACCCGCTGCGAGCCGCTGCTTTCGATTCAGACGCTCAGCCTCAAGGTCGACGTGCNCTTCCGGGCGCTCAAGCGTGATNCCCTCTTGGTCGGGCTCGAACGCGCCGAGATCGGGTTCCTGGGTGTCGGTCATGGCGTCAGGCTACGTGTCGCGGTGACNCTGGGGCGAGTCATCCGAGCCGAGNAGGGCGCGAACGTGAGCGATCCTGGCTTCGTTCACCGCAAACCACGCCCACTTCCCTCGCTGTTCACGCTCGAGGATGCCTGCCTTCACCAGCTGTGACAGGTGATGGCTGACCGTCGGTTGCGCTCTGCCGACGAGTGCCGGCAAGTCGCAGGCGCACGCCTCGCCGCCGGCCGCNACAACGCTGACGAGGCGCAGCCGAATCGGGTCTGCGAGGGCCTTCAGGCACCACCGCCACCTCCGCTGCCTCGCGCTCGCTGATCGGGGCCGCAAGAATGGGCGCGCAGCAGAGGTCATCCATGCCTGGCACCCTCACGAGAGCTCGCCGTGAAGGAAGTCGATGACTTCCGGCCAGAGCTGGGCAGCGAGCTCTGCGTCGTGAATGCCGAACGGGTCCGTCTCGTTCATGAAGGCGTGCCCTGCGGGATGGAAGGTGATCTGCACATCCTTGCCCATGCCCTGAAGCCGGGCCTCAAGGTCCCGTGCACCATCAGCCGGGAAGAAATCGTCATGCTCACAGAAGTGTCCGCGCACCGTGGCGCGAAGGCCGGCCCAATCAGGTTCGTCACCGGTCGGATACCCGTAAAACGGCACCGCTGCCCCCACGGCGTCGCCTCGGAGCGCAGCGACGAGCATGCTGAGCATCCCTCCCATGCAAAAGCCGATCGCGCCAATNGTGCTCCCCGTCGTGGACGCGTGATCACGCAAGGCGTCGACCGCAAGGCTCATGTCGGCGGCTGCCCGTTCGGCCGGGAGCGTGCTCATCAGGTGACCCGCCTTGTCCATTTCGTCATGGCCGGCGAGCTCGCCTCGGTAGAGATCAGGGGCAAGAGCGACAAAGCCGTTTTCGGCGAGATGGTCCGCCGTGCCCTTCATCTGGGGATTCAGGCCCCACCACTCCTGGATCACGAGGACTCCAGGCCCCGAACCATTGTCTGGCACCGCCAGGTAGCCGCGTGCATCGTTCTCCAATTCGATCATCTCTCCCATGCATGGGACCCTATCTTCCTGCCGGGGCCCGGTACCGAAGTCCCGAACGACCACCGACATGGACATGCTCGACACAATCCGAAACGACGCCACCGGCGCTGAAGCGGCCGGCCGTCTCGCACCCACGACCGTCGCCGCGCTTGTCGATGCAGGGTCGTTCAAGCTGTGGGTGCCCGAGAACTATGGCGGAGCCGGCGCGTCGCTGCAGACGGGTCTCGATGCGATTGCGGAGATCGCTCGAGCGGATGGCGCTGCCGGTTGGTGCGTGATGATCGCCAACACAACCGGGCTCCTGGCTGCGCGCCTTGATCGTGAGGTCGCGCACGAGGTCTTCGGTCGTACCGATGCCGTAGCCGGCGGGTTCGCCGCCCCGATGGGTGTCGCAACACTCGGCGATGGAGCGGCCCGTGTGAGCGGTGAATGGGCGTGGGGGAGTGGCTCCAGCCATGCCACCACGATGGGCGGCGGTGTCCGCATCGTCGATGCCGAGGGCTCGCTTGCTGCGCTTCCCGATGGCGGACGGGTCGGCTTTGCGTTCTTTGCGGAGGTCGAGGAACTCGATACCTGGCATGTCAGTGGCCTTCAGGGCACGCATTCGACCGATTACCGAGTCCACAATGTGCACGTTCCGCTCGAGCGGATCGTCTCGATGGATCGGCGGTCGCTCGTCGTCGACACACCGCTGTATCGCTTCTCGACCTTTGGGGCGCTTGCCCTTGGCGTGGCCATGACGATGGTCGGTCTCGCCGAGCGGGCGATCGAAGAACTCACACTTCTCGCCGACAAGATCCCGCAGGGATCGAGCAAAGGGCTTTCTCACCGCGCGCCTGTGCAGGCCGACCTCGCCCGGTCGGTCGCAGCGGTGCGCGGCGCCCGTGCCTANGTCGCCGATGAAGTCGGTCGCTCGTGGGACGAGGTCGTTGCCAGCGGACGGGTCACCGATGAACGCAAGGTCGCACTTCGGCTGGCCGCGAACGCAGCAGCCGAGAGCGCGCTCGGCGCGGTCGATAGCTGCTACACGTCCGCCGGGGGAGAAGCGGTCTACCGCCGATCGCCCCTCCAGCGAGTCTTCCGGGACATACATGTTGCGTCGCAACATGCGATGGTTGCCGCTCGGGTATACGAGCCGCTCGGCCGTTTCGGGTTCGGCCTCGAAACCGATACCGGCGGGCTCTAGTTTCCGACCATCGCTCGCAGCGCAGCTCTGTCGACCTTTCCATTGGCGTTGCGGGGCAGCGTGTCGACACGAATCCAGTGTTCCGGCACCTTGTAGCCGCTGAGTGTCGAGCGAAGCGCAATGCCAAGGGCCTCGACGTCGGCGTCGCCGACCACTGCTGCCGCCACAATCTCACCGAGGCGTTCGTCAGGGACGCCGAAGACGGCAGCGTCCGCCACCCCATCAAGTGCGAGGAGCGCTGCCTCGACTTCGGCAGGAGCAATGTTCGCGCCACCCCGATTGATCATCTCGCTCATACGGCCGCTGACGAGCAGACCCGTGTCAGGACCGAATGAGCCAGCGTCGCCGGTGTGGAGTCGGCCGCCTCTCCAAAGTGCCTCAGTGGCCGCCGGATCGCCCCAGTAGCCGAGCGTTCCGTGCCAGCATCCGGCCCACGGACCCTCAGCGACGCTTGACAGGGTGATCTCGCCATCATCCTCGATACGGACATCGACCCCGGGAAGTGGGGTGGCCCCACCACGGCCCGCCCGCATCCGCGCGACGCCGGTGGGCGCCTCCGACAGGCCGTAGCTGGCCACCACGGGCACGCCGAGCGTGTCTTGTGCCGCAGCTGCTCGACCGGCGTCGTAGCCGGCACCGCCGACGATCAGGCGTTCAAGGGCCTGGAGTTGCGCGGGGCTGACGCCCTGCGAGACGAGATCATGCGCCATCGTGGGCACGAGCAGTGCTCTCGTCACGACGTACTGCTCGAGGTCCTCGGCGACCTCGGATGCGCTCGTTCCCTTCATCATCACGGCAACGCCGCCGCACGCAAGGGCGGTGAGGGGACCGAGGAGCAGGATGTTGAGTGTCGAGAGCGGGAGGGGAGTGCCGATACGGGCGTCTGCGTCGAGGCTTTCCGTGGCGATGGCTGCGGCGGCGGGATAGAGCAGCTGCTGCTGTGTGTGGACGGCGCCTTTCGGGCGCCCAGTGGTACCCGAGGTGTAAAGTATGTAAGCAAGATCGGTCGGCGCCGGCGGCTCCGGCAGGTCGACTGTGGGGTCATCGTGCGGGAGCGTCTTGAACACCGCATCGGGATGCGCATCGTCGAGCACCACGTCTCGCTCGGCCTTCGTCGCTCTCCTGCTGAGGCCGATCCACACCGCCCCGACACGGACAGTAGCGAGAAGGGAGATCAGGCTTCCGACGTCGTTCCCGAGTACCCAGGCCAGCCGATTTCCGGCACCGTATTCCGCTGCCGCGAGAACACGAGCGACGCGTTCGACCTCGGCGCGTAGCTCGCGCGTGGTCCAAGCGCGATCCGTGTCGATGACCGCGATCGACTCATCGGCGCGTCGGCTCCAGATGTCCTCGAAGGTCGATGGTCCGACCGGGAACGGCACGGATCGCTCGAGGCGGCGCAAGCCGCTGGATCGGTTGATCTCGACGGCGTCGTCCACGCCGGTGAGTCTCGCAGGTGGTGGCTGCGTCTGCCCACTACCCTCCCCACGATGAGCCTCGATCCGCACGACCTTGATCCGGCGACCTGGTTGATCGCCGCCGGTCGGCCCGAGGGGCCGGGCGATGCGCTGAACCACCCGATCATCACCACTTCGACGTTCGAACACGGGGGCGAACGGATCTACAGCCGTGGCGAAGCCACTGAGGCCTGGGAGGCGTTGGAGCTCGTCGTCGGTGGACTTGAGCGGGCGCACGGCGTCGCGTACGCATCGGGCATGGCGGCAGTGTCGGCGGTCTTCGATCAGCTGAGCATCGGGGCCACGGTGGTCATTCCCGACGATTGCTACCACGGCGTGAGCCAGGTCGCGGCGACGGGCGAGAAGCTCGGCCGCTGGACCGTTTCTTCGCTGCCCATGGACGACACAGCTCGATGGGTGGAAGCCCGAGCCACGGCCGATCTCGTGTGGGCGGAAAGTCCCACGAATCCCATGCTGATCGTGGGTNATCTCGAGGCGATCGGTGGGGCGACTCACCCGCAGCATGCAAGGTTTGTCGTCGACAACACGTTCGCAACCGCTCTCCGGCAGCAACCACTTGACCTCGGTGCCGACGCCGTGATGCAATCGAGCACGAAGTTCATCGGTGGGCACAGCGACCTTCTTGGCGGAATCGTCACGACCCGAGACGGGGCCTACGCCGACACCCTTCGTGCCGCCCGAACGCTCGCCGGTTCGGTTCCGGGCACCCTTGAGACGTTCCTCGCACTGCGAGGGGTCCGAACCCTCGCCATGCGGCTTACGACCGCTGAGGCGAGCGCTTCGACGATCGCCGCGCGCCTCACCGAGCATGCAGCGATCGACGTCGTTCGGTATCCGGGCTTTGGCGCGATGGTCAGCTTCGAAGTGGCCGACGCGTCGACGGCAGATCGCGTTTGTCAGTCGCTTCGGGTGATCCGTCATGCAACCAGCCTCGGCGGCGTCGAGTCGCTGATTGAACGCCGAAGCCGGTACTCGGACACGGTACCGCCGGGCCTCGTCCGCCTCAGTGTCGGCTGTGAGGACACCGAGGATCTCTGGGCGGACCTTAGTCGGGTACTCGATCAGTAACCGAGCGTCGTGGCGGCGACAACGGCGCCGAGTTCTCGACAGTCGTCAAGACGCTCCTCAACCGAGCCGATCACCGATACCGGCTCCGCCACGGCGCGCCAGGCGAGGCCGGTCACGATCTTCCGGATGCCGAGCAACGCTCCATCGGTATCCGATTCGCCGTGGACGAGCACCCCGTACGGTCGACCCTGCGTCACGTTGAGCGCGTCGTTGTAGGTCGTGTCGAANGCGTGCTTGAGCGCGCCACTCATGTAGCCGAGGNTCGCGGGTGTTGCGAGCNGGTAGCCCGCAGCGCCCAACACGTCTGCTGAGGTCACCTCCAGTGCGGACACGACCACCACCCGGAGGCGCTCGAGCCCATCAGAGCGTGCTCCGTCCAGCGCCGCATCGACCATCGCGGGGACCGCGGTGCCAGGGGAGTGGTGCACGACCAGAAGGGTCGCCGCCTCGAAGCCGGCCGCCGCGGCCGTCATGTCACTCGAACGGGAGGTTGAACAGCTTGATGGCGTTGCCGCGGGCGATCTTGTGCACGACCTCGGGGTCGAGGTGGCCGAACAGTTCGTGAGCGACGTCTTTGGAGCGGGGGAAGGTGCCGTCGCTGTGGGGGTAGTCGGTCTCGAAAAGCACATTGTCGACACCGACCTCGTCGAGCAGCTTCATGCCTGCCGTGTCCTTGAAGAAGCAGCTGTAGATCTGGCGGTGGTAGTAGTACGACGGCGGCTCGGGCAGACGCTCTTCGCCCTGCGCCCACATGTGTGTGTTGTAGTTGTCGTCGGCGCGTTCGAGGTAGTAGGGGATCCAGCCGATCTGGCTCTCCGCGTACATCAGCTTCAGGTTCGGGTACCGGACGAGCACCCCCGAGAAGAGGAAGTCGATCATCGAGGCGGCGGAGTTCGCCGAGATCATGGCGGCGGTGACGATCGTCGGGCAGTCGTCGGCCGGCCGAACGGTGCGCGTGCCCGAGCCGATGTGCATCGTGATGACGGTGCCGGTCTCCTCACAGGCCTGGAAGAACGGATCCCAGTGCCCTGAATGGATGGAAGGCAGCCCGAGCCACGCCGGCAGCTCCGACCAGGCAACCGCATTCACGCCACGAGCGGCATTGCGTCGGATCTCCGCCGCTGCGAGTTCGGCATCCCAGAGCGGCACGAGGCAAAGCGGGATCAGGCGGCCGCCGGAATCGCCGCACCATTCCTCGACCATCCAGTCGTTGTAGGCCTCCACACAGAGCTTCGAGAGTTCCTTGTCCTTGCGCTCGGCGAACAACTGGCCACAGAAGCGCGGGTAATTCGGGAAGCAGATGGACGCTTCAACATGGTTGTCGTCCATGTCCTCGAGCCGCGCTTTGGGCTCGTAGCAGCCGGGTCGGATGTCGTCGTAGGTGACACCTTGCATCGTGACGGTCTTCGGGTCACGGCCAGCGCAGGCGATCATTTCCTTGATCTGGTAGCGATGATCTTCGTAGTGCCACCAGGCCGCCATCTTGTCGCCGTCGCCCGGCGTCTCGACCCAAGATCCGTCGACCAGCGTCATCTCACCCTGAGGGGCAATCACGATGCGCGGCCCTGCGGCCTTGTACTTCTCCGGTAGACGATCCTGCCAGACGTGTGGAGGTTCGACGACATGGTCGTCGACGCTGATGATCTTTGGGAAGTCCTCGAGCGGCACCGGCATGTCGTCACCATACCTGACGCACCGTCAGGTCCCGGAATCCGCATTCTCCCATCCTGCGGGAATGTCCGCACGAGTATCGACACCTCAGGCGTTCATCGGTACCTTTCGCGCCATGAGCGAAACGCCCGAGGCCTACGACGCCATCATCATCGGAGCCGGCGTGATCGGCGCCGCCATCGCCCACGAGCTCGCTGGCCGCGGCTGGTCGACACTCACCGTCGACAAGGCGGCGTCTGCCGGCGCTGGTTCGACCATTAACTCGTGCGCGATTGTGCGCTTCAGCTACTCGAGCGTGGAGGGGACCAACCTCGCGTGGGAGGGCATGCACTACTGGAAGGATTGGCCGGCGTACATCGGCACCGACGACGAGCTCGGGCTGATCGACTACCACATGACCGGCCAACTCGTCTTCCAACCTCCCGGTGAGGGCACCCACGCCGCTCGGGTCAAGGCTCTGTGGGACGAGATGGACATCCCGCACGAGACGTGGGATGCCGCCACGATCAAGGAACGGCTCCCGTACCTCGACCCGGGTCTGTTCGGTCCCCCGACACGTCCCGACGATGATGCCTTCTGGAAGGACGCGCAGGGGGCGATCGAGCGCGGCTATTTCGCCCCAGACGCCGGGTACGTGAGCGATCCTCAGCTCTCCTGCCACAACCTTCAACGCGGAGCCGAAGCGAACGGTGCCGAGTTCTGGTTCGGCGCCCAGGTCGTCTCCGTCGATCGCGCTGATGGTCGGGTCGCCGGGGTCACGCTCGCCGACGGCCGGTCCCCGCGAGCCACGGTCGTCATCAACGTTGCTGGCCCCCACAGCTACATCATCAACGAGATGGCCGGGGTCTACGAGTCGATGAACATCAAGACGAGGGCGCTGCGTCACGAGGTCCACCACGCGCCGGCGCCTCAGGGCGTCGACTTCGAGGCCGACGGGGTTACTGCCGCCGACGACGATCTCGGCATCTATTTCCGACCCGAGGTCGGCAACCACATCCTCGTCGGCTCCGGCGATCCGGTGTGCGACGAGCGCGAGTACGTCGATCCCGACGATTACGACCAGACCATCAACGCCGAGCAGTGGGAGGTGCAGATGTTGCGGGCCAACCGTCGTCTGCCGGCCCTCGGGATGCCCCACGAAAAGAAGGGCATCGTCGACCTGTACGACGTGAGCGACGACTGGATCCCGATCTACGACCGAACTGATCTCGATGGCTTCTATGTTGCGATCGGTACCAGCGGCAACCAGTACAAGAACGCTGGTTCGGCTGCGCAGATGATGGGTGACCTCATCGAAGCGGTTGAGGCCGGACACGACCACGACAGCGATCCTCTCGTTGTGAAGGGCCGGTATTCAGGCGTGGAGCTCAACATCGGCTTCTTCAGCCGCAACCGCGAGATCAACCCGAACTCGTCGATGTCGGTGCATGGCTAGCGAGGCTACCCATGGGTGAGCGGGCCGTCGGCCTGATTCTGGCTGCGCTCGACGTCGACATCGACAACGGGGCGGCCTGGAACCGATGGTACGACCTGGAGCATCTCGCACCGAACCTGGCGCTTCCGGATGTCGTCACGGGTCACCGGTATGTGGCACCGCCCGACCTCCACGACTGCCGGATCGCTACCGACGATGACACGGTCTGGGGTCAGGGGCGGAGCGTCTACCTCACGTGGTACGCGACGTCGATCGATCCCGCTACGGCGATTGCGGCGATGAGTTCGCGTCGCGACCAGCTTGAAGCGGCCGGCCGCATGGACGGCGCGGGTGCACGAGTCGTCCGGAGCGGTGACGCCCTGACACTGCTGTCGACCGCCTCGGCCCCCAACCTGCGCCTCGACGAACACGACCTCGTCCATGTCGGCCACGTCGGTCTCCGACTCGTGATCGACCGCGAGAAAAGGGTCGCTTCGCTCGGCCCGAGTGTCGCGGCGTCCTTGCGCTTCGGCTCGGCCTTGGCGCCCGGTCGCTTCGCTGAGCTTCAGTTGCTCACGGATGACCCTCGCTCGGTGCTCGGTCAGCTTCGCTCAAGGGAAGAAGGACGGCGGTCGGTTGAGGTCGATGCTGCGTTCGATCGCATTGAGCCGCTCCGGTACCCCTTCCTCGCCGCGATCGAAGGCAGCAGCCTTCCTCGGCGGGTCGGCGAGGACTGAGCTTCTCGCAAGCGCGAGCCGGTCAACGCAGGAGGAGCGGCACGCCAGTCGCCACCAGTCCGCAGGCGACGAGAACGAGCACCGTCCGCGGCTGAAGGTGGCCGGCGCGGCTGGCGCCGAACGTCGAGCCGATCGCGGCACCGACGGCGAGTACGGCTGCGTGCGACCACCGCACGTTTCCGACGATGGCATGGCCAGTGGATGACGCCAACGAACTGAGCATGGTGGTGGCTGCTGTGGTCGCGGCAGCTCGGTGGGGGGCGGGCCGACGAAGACGCGCAAGGAAGGGAAGGGTGATGAGCCCGCCCCCGACAGCGAACGTCCCGGCGACGAAACCGACCAGGACGCCGCCCGCTGGCAACGCACGCAGCGAGCGCACATCAGCTTCGCCATGCTCTTCGAACGTCGTCGGCATCGCCACCACGAAAACAGCGAGCGTCAAGAGCAACAGGCCGAGGAGGTCCGCGAAGACGGCACTGTCGATGCGGTCCGCGACGAGAGCTGCGAAGAAGAGCGCCGAGGGGATTGCGCCTGTCGCGAACCAGGATGCTCCCCGCCGGTCGACCAGGCCCTTCTGGTCATAGGTCCGGGCACCGCCGATGCCGATGGCGGCCAGTGCGACCGCACCGGTACCGACTGCCTCGACCCCCTCGAGGTCGAACAGCAGGACGAGTCCCGGGATCAGGACGAAGCCGCCGCCAGCACCGATCACCGAGCCGTAGATGCCGACAACGCCGGCGAAGACGAGCAGGGCGGCGATGGTCAGCGGATCCACGGGGCGGAGTCTGGCATGTGAGTTCGCGCCGGACGCGGTGCACGCTTGCCCGAAGGGGTCATACTGACCGTCATGAGCGCAGATTCTCCCGGAGATGTCCGCCCCGCCGTGTCCCAGCTGCCCGCGTATCGACCCGGGAAGGGAGCGGCACAAGCTGAGGCCGAGCACGGCATTACCGACGCAATCAAGTTGGCGTCGAACGAGAACCCCTATGCGCCGATCCCCGAGGTCGTCGACGCGATCGTGGCGGCGGCGGTGGAGGTGAACCGTTACAGCGACCATCGCGCCAGCGAGTTGCGTTCCGCAATCGCGGAGTGGCTCGGTGTTGGCGATGATCACGTCACCGTGGGGTGCGGATCGGTCGGGCTCATCCAGCAGCTCTTCTTGACCTACGTCGATCCGGGAGACGAAGTCGTCACGCCGTGGCGATCGTTCGAGGTGTACCCGATCGACACGATGCTGATGGGCGCTCAACTCGTTTCGGTGCCGCTTGCCGACGGCGCGTTCGATCTTGATGCCGTGGCGGACGCCGTCACCGAACGCACGAAACTCGTACTCATCGCGACCCCGAACAATCCGACCGGGCCTGCGGTGAGCACCGCCGCTCTTCGAGCGATGCTCGAGCAGATCCCTCGCCGAGTGATCGTCCTCATCGACGAGGCCTATCGAGAGTTCGTCGCCCCGGCTTTCGGCGACCCGGTGCACGATCTCCTCCCCGAATTTCCGAACGTTGTCGTGAGCCGGTCGATGTCTAAGGCCTACGGCCTCGCCGGCCTTCGTGTCGGCTATCTCGTCGCCGACCCAGCCGTCGTCACCGAGGTCGACAAGACGTTGCTGCCGTTCGCCGTCAACCTCGTCGCGCAGGCAGGCGCACTTGCGGCCATCCGGCATCGTGCGGAGTACCAACCCAAAATCGATGTGATCATCAGTGAGCGCGAGCGAGTCGTATCGGCCCTCGAGGCGGCCGGCTGGCAGCTCTTTCCGACGCAGGCCAACTTCGTGTATTTGGAACTCGGCGACCGGACCGACGGGATCTATGTGGAACTTGAGCGCCGGGGGGTCGTGACCCGCCCGTTCGCCGGGGAAGGCATCCGGGTCACCATCGGGACACCGGCCGAAAATGACCGGTTCCTTGCTGCGCTGGCCGACGTCGTCAGCTAGTTGCTGCGACCGGTCTCGAAGCCGGAGAGCACGGCGGCCACGTTCCAGCCGAGTTCCTCGGTGGCATAACCGCCCTCCATCACCAGCACCGTCGGCAATTCGATCGCCGCGAGACGCTGACCAAGCCGAATGAAGTCTGGCTGCTGCAGGCGAAAGTGGGAAATCGGATCGTCGGCAAAGGTGTCGAGTCCGAGCGACACGACGAGCGCCGTGGGGGAGGAGGTGCTCAGCCAGTCGATCGCCCCGTCGAGCGTGCCGAACCATGTCTCGGCCTCCGTTCCCCGAGGAAGTGGGAGGTTGCGATTGTGTCCGTCGCCCCGACCGGCGCCTTCCTCGTCTGCGTGGCCCAAGAAGTAGGGGAACTCCTCCAACGGATCGCCGTGGATGCTGCAGACCCGCACGTCGTCGCGCTCATAGAAGATGTCCTGCGTTCCGTTTCCATGGTGGTAGTCGACGTCGAGCAGCGCGACGTTGCCATGTCCACCGGAACGGAGCCGCTGCGCCGCGATGGCGGCGTTGTTGAGATAGCAATACCCCCCGAATTGGTCCTTCATCGCATGGTGGCCCGGCGGCCGACAACGAGCGAACACCGCCGGCTTACCGGCGAGGACCCGCTGGGCCGCTGTGTCGGCGATCGCAGCGCTGTCGCGCGCGGCCTCCCAGGTGCCGTCGCTGATCGAACAATCTGCGGCAAACGAGTAGTAGCCGAGTTGGGCTTCGAGGGTGGNGGGGCGCACGTCGCGGAACCGACGCGCGGGCCAACCGAACGCCATCGCCCCCGCTGCCGTATGGCCCTCGGCCTGCCAGCGAGGCCAAGCCTCGGCGAGGAAGCGGACGTAGTCGGCGTCGTGGATCTCATTGGCGAGCTCCGCATCGAAGGCGTCGGGGCCGATCGTCTCATGCGTCCCGTCCTCGTCAAGCGCGCGGTCAACGTGCTCCGCTCGATCCGGGCTTTCCCACGAGGGCACGATCGTTGCGCCATCAAGCTCAAGGCCGCGGTGACGACGGTGGGTCTCGGAACGAACAACGATCATGACGGCATCCTCGCGAAGCACTCGACCCAGAGCCACCCGAGCACCGCGCGAAGGGCCTACCGTGCGGGCTATGACCCACGACCTCAAGTTCGGCTGGCTGTCGCCGGTGATCGGCAATGCCGGCAGCGACCACCAGGCGATCGTCCTGTACCAACAGGAGCACATTCTCCCGACCGCCCTCCCGTTCTTCGACAGCCTTTGGATCGCTGACCACTTCTACGGCTTCGACGCTCGCACCGACCCCTTCCTGGAAGCCTGGACCACCCTCACCTGGTTGGGCGCCAAGTTCCCCNANGTCACCCTGTGCCACCACGTCCTCGGCCACGGCTACCGNCCNCCTGCCCTCACGGCGAAGATGGCGGCGACGCTGCAGACGTTGACCGGCGGTCGCTTCGTGCTCGGTATCGGAGCTGGGTGGCGCGCCGACGAGTACGCGGCCTACGGCTACGACTTCCCAAAGCCATCAGTGCGTTTTGCGCAGCTTGAAGAACTCATCCAGATCTGTCGTCTGATGTGGACCGAAGATCATCCGAGTTTCGAGGGTGTGCACTACTCGATCACCGACGCCAGCGCCCCGCCACTGCCAGAACCCGTACCACGGATCTGTATCGGCGCATTCGGCCCCAAGGTCGGCCTGCCGCTCGTCGGACGTCAGGCCGATCAGTGGAACTGCTTCTTCCTTGGTGATGACGACTGGCGTATGCGGCTCGGCATCGTCCGCGAGTCTGCGGAGAAGGCGGGCCGCGATCCCCTGTCGATCGAGGTTGGCACCACGATCGAGCGTCCACTGCCGACGACCGACGCCGAAAGCGAGGCGCTCCTCGAGCACCTCGCACATTTGCGGGAACTCGAGATCACCCACTTCACCATGGATTTCGGGCACCCNTTGACGCCCGAGCACGTGCTCCGGTTCGCNGAGCAGGTNATCGACGTCATGCGNGCGTCGTAGACCTCAGCCGTGGGGCAAGAGCACCGTACGGGCCTCGGTGCCGGCCCGCATGGCGTCGAAGGCACCGATGAGGCCGTCGAGGCCCGCCGTGTTCGAGATCATCTCGTCGAGTTTGAGCTGACCGTTCATGTACAGATTGGTGAGCGTGCGGAAGTCCTTGCGTGGCTTGGCGCCTCCGGCACGGATCCCCATCAGGTTCTTGTTCTGATGCAGCGATTGGAAGTTGTAGGTGACGGTTGCGGTGAGGTCAGGGACGCCGACGGCGCAGACGTTTCCGCCAGCCCGAGTCATGTTGATCGCATCCGCAAGCAGTCCGGTGTGGCCGACCACCTCGAATGCGTGGTGNACCCCGCCGCCGCTTAGCTGCTTCACGGCGTTGACCATGTCNAGATCGTCTTCGGCCAGGATGAAGTCAGTGGCGCCGAACTCGGTGGCGAGCCTCTCCTTTTCAGGAATGCGGTCGATGGCGATGATCTGGCGTGCCCCGACGAGCTTTGCGGCCTGGATGACGTTGAGACCAACACCGCCCGCACCGATCACGACACAGGTATCGCCCAGCTGTACCTGGGCACGGTTGAAGACTGCGCCGGTGCCGGTCATCACGCCGCAGCCGATGAGGGCCGCACTGGTCAGCGGCATCTCCTTCGGGATGGGGATGCACTGGTTCTCGGCGACGATGGTTTCCTGCACGAACGCGCCGATGTTGGCGAAGTTGTAGAGCGCTTGCTCACCTTCGGCGTAGGGCTGCGAGAGGCCACCCATGCCGACGGCACAGTTGCCCGGGTCGCCGACCTCGCAGTCGGCGCAGTGGCCGCAGTTACCGAACGTCGAGAGGATGACATGGTCGCCAACCTCGCAGTAGGTGACGGCTGAGCCGACGTCAACCACCTTGCCCGCGGCCTCATGGCCGGGAATCAGGGGCGTCGGCATGTAGTACTTGCCGTGGATACAGCTCATGTCGCTGCCGCAGACGCCGGCAGCATGGATCTCAACGCGAACCTGTCGTGGCGAAAGGTCGCCGACAAGCCGAATGTCATCCGACAGTCGCACGCTGTCTTCGGTCGTCCCTTCGCAGATGAGTCCCTGCACGTTGTCCCCCTATCGCTGCGTCGTCAGGCAGCTTGGCCTCTGGGCGCGTTGAACGCACATTGCAGCGCAACAGCGTGCGAGCAACAATCTGGCCACATCAAAGAAGGAGAGCTCTCATGACCGACGTTCTTGATCCGTTCCGACTCGATGGCAAGGTTGCCGTCCTTACCGGAGCTGGTAGCGGGATCGGTAAGGCCACGGCCGAATTGTTTGCGTCGGTGGGCGCTTCCTTGATTCTCGGTGACATTGATGAGGTGGCGGTGACTGCGACTGCCGACGCAATCACGGCCGCTGGTGGCGACGCCGTGGCTCTGCGTTGCGACATTACGCAAAAAGCTGACAACGAGGCGCTTGTCGGCCGAGCTGTGGCTGATCATGGACGCCTCGACGTTATGGGCAACATTGCGGGGGTTCCCCACAATCGGATGATCGCCGACGTTACCGAGGAAGAACTTGACCGCATGCTCGCGATCAATCTNAAGGGGCCGTTCTTCGGAGTCCAGGCGGCGCTCGGNCAGATGCTNACACAGGAGGCTGGTGGCTCAATCATCAATGTGGCCTCATCGGGCATGGACTTTGCTGCGCCGACCCTGGCGGTCTACGCAATGACGAAGGCGGCGGTCGCCAGCCTCGGTCGCACCGCAGCGATCGAAGGCGCTCACAAGCGCGTTCGCGTCAACACCATTGCCCCGGGCGCAACCGTGACTGCGTTCACCGAAGTCTCGGTTACTGATGAAGATGGCAACATCAATTCGGAGGCCCTTGACGGCAAGATCAAGATGCTGACCGGCGCTTCACCGATGCAGATGATCGGTGAAGCCGAAGACCAGGCCAATCTGATCCTTTACCTCGCTTCCGACGCTTCCCGCTTTGCAACCGGTCAGATTTGGCGCTGCAACGGCGGGGCCCCAATGGTCTGGTAAGACTGCGCGGTGGCGCTTAGGAGGTAGGGCCGTCTACCGACGGAGCGCTACGTTCTGCACCCGTGGCCATCACCCTCGCATTGCTCACCGCTGCCCTTTTCGGGACGGGAGATTTCCTGGGTGGTTTGGCAGGCAAGCGAATGAGTGTCCTCCGTGTGCTCGCTATTTCCCACACGATCGGACTTGTGCTGATCACGGTCGGTGCCATCGTCATCGCAGACGAGTTCCTCCTCGGCGATCTTGCCTGGGGTGCACTCGCAGGAATCGCTGGGTTCATCGGGCTAGCGCTGCTCTATCGGGGACTTTCCCGCGGGCCGATGGGGGTTGTCGCACCCCTGACGGCCATCACATCAGCCGCAGTACCCGCCGGGTGGGGGTTGCTCGTCGACGACGAGTCGCTCGCCGGCACCGCATGGGTTGGTGTCGTGCTCGCGTTGCTCGCCATCGGCCTGGCGAGCGCCTCGCCGGTCGAGCAGTCGTCGGTCAGCCTTGCCGCCATCCTGGAGGCGTTGCTTGCGGGCGTTGGCTTCGGCCTGATGTTCGTGGGGCTGGATCAAACCGTCGAGGCGTCTGCGCCCTGGCCGATCGTGGGTGGTCGCCTGATGACCGTGAGTGCGATGGCGGTCTTCTTCTTCATCGTGAAGCGAGAGTCGCCGCTTCCTCCCGTTCGGTCCGATATCCGACTTCCTGCCGTTGCCGGATTCGTGGACACCTTCTCGAACGCGCTGTTTCTCTACGCGACCCTCGAAGGGGATCTGGCGATCGTCGCCGTGCTCTCGTCGCTGTACCCGATCGCCACGGTGATACTCGCCCGAGTCGTGCTCGGCGAGGGACTCACCCGTCTCCAGCAGAGCGGGTTCGTTGCCGCAATGGCTGCCGCGACGTTGATCGCCGTCTGAATGGCAGACTCGTAGAGATGGATCCCGTTCTCGCGGCGCTTCGTGCGACCGACTATCCGTATGACATCGTCAACTGCGACCCGGACCTCGCCGATACATCAGCCTTCTGTGAGCATTACGGCTTCGCACTCGACGACAGTGCCAATGCGATCCTTGTCGCCGGAAAGTCCGAGGAGCGACCCTTGGTATGTTGTGTAATCCTGGCTTCGACTCGCTTGGA
>FUFK010044518.1_pt1 | contig 16920 bp, 10 predicted proteins | sample 1021851 | NCBI WGS metagenome assembly FUFK01 (sample SAMEA51879418, study PRJEB19060) | metagenome | reverse complement strand
AACTGTTGTCATCTTTGACTTTTGGAAAGCCCCATTTGAAGAACTCAATAATGACCCTGGATAGTTTGATACCAGACTCTACCTTGATCATCTCGTTTAATTGCTCTTTGTGTGCTGAAATCTTTTTAAGTTTCTCTCCGGCATTGATACACTTGTCCCAGGTTAAGTTATTAGGATTACCGTATTCCTTTCTTAATTCTGCAATCCTAGATTCTATCTTCCTCACATTAAACTTCTCCGGGTGATAGTCTGGAAGTATGTATCTCTTGTTTTGTCCGTTATGCCAATAATCAAGGACAAGGCGAAGTCTTAATTGTTTAGTCTTCTTGCTTCTAGTGTGGACCAATCTTAACCCCTGACAAGCCATACCTTTACACTCATCAAATCTGTATGAAACAGAATGTACTTCTGTTGGTGTTAGGAAGTTTGTTTTGATTGCCTTGATAGATCTATCAGTTAATTTTAGACCTGGTTTGTTGTAGTAGTGTTTTACAATCGGGTCTGCCGATCGTGAATCGTTCGTGTTTTTTGTTTTCATCTTTGCATTACCTTTCAATTCGTTTTTACTCATTGAAACCTAATAGTCCATATTTAGCGGACTAGAAGGCAACGAAAGGCAATGTAAGGTTTCGGAAGTCATTGTGGTTCCAAAGCATTAGCAACCTCTCGTATTCAAGTAGAACATTAGCATAAACAAAGGCAAAAGTGAATCCACAAAGCGAACATAAAAGAACATTCGTGTTTGATCGTGGACCGGAGTCAATATATTGGGCTTACTCTTTATATATATAAGGAAAAACACTAACGGACCAAAGAGCATTTTCATTGGTATTTCGGAATCTAAAACTGTTCAATTTATGCGGTAAAATTAATTATAAACATTTTGTCTAAATCCTGGACTCATCCTGGACTCGCTCACGGCTACGCCGTTCGCTCGTCCAACGGTCCTCTCAAATAGGGTACCGTATGGGACCCATTGAAAATCGNAACGGNTCNGACCACCCCACCCCCTAAAAGCGTTTNTATGTATCTTATATGACGACTAAAGGTGTAAGTTAGANANATNTAGGGGTCCCTAAANCATTCCCAAATCTGAAAAGAATTTNGAATCTTTTTCCAAAAAAATATGTTTTATTTGAAATAGAAAGGCAAAAAAATTTTATAAAATTTTTTATGGAACGGAAACTAGAGCGTTGTAGAAAGTGTCGAGATTCCAAGGCAATCCTAAAGGTGGAAAGGTTCTATGGTAAAATAACCTATATCTGTAAGGACTGTGAGCGGGAAACAAGGGACTTTTATAAGGGACCAAAAATACCGGCTATTTATCTGAATTAAGTCCAATAAGGCGTCCCTCATCGGACCAGGTAATTGACTAGATGAAATTAGTCATTGCCAATATACGAAATTATTTCTTATTCTTCAATCGGTAAATAGACTCTTCAACCTTGTTAGCGAATCTGGGTTCTTCAACAATTACAGATCTTGGTTCTACATCAATTCCATCATCATACGACACACCTACTTCATACGGTCCGGGTTTAACGGGTCTTTGTATTCGGTCTTCTGTAAAGTCTGGAAGACCTCTTTTCCAAGCCGGTCCTTCTCTATGGTATTTGACATCTGTATCTCTTAAAAATTTCTTTAAACTGTTTTGATGAAGTTTCTTTAATGGATCATCTTGACTGTAAGATCTTTTAGATCCGTATTGTTGGGGCGTATAATCATATCCAATTATTCGCGGATCACGGTTTGAATAGTCCGGGGTGAATGCTTTTTCAATCTCTTTTTCTTTTCTTTTCTGAACACGATCCTTGGCTAGTTTGATCAATTCTGGAGAGATCTCATCAACAAATTCGTCGCCTAACTGATCGCGGATCTTGGTTAAAGCACGAACACGATTTAACTCTTCTAACTGCCACCCGTTTCTAGCATTATGATAGTTGGTTTGTTCACCCTTTGCCAGTACACCTCTTCTTCTTACTCTTCGATCGATTTTCTTGGCACCCGGCAAACGGACCAGTCCATTTCTGACTCTTTGTGGGCGGTCATTGAAGATAGTTTCGTCCTGGTATGGACGGTCGTTCTCCCACCAATAGTTTCCATTATCATCTTGAATATAGTTTTTATATTTACCTCTTCTGCGTCTGGACCTTAACGCTTCTGTGCTAATACCAAGCAATCTAGCGTATTCTTCTGAAGTTAATCTATAAGTTTTATCCATAAATTTAGTTTTAAACTTACGCTGAATCTTGGTCAACCATTACCGGTCAATTAGGACGGCGTTGTACGATTTAATGTACGATTGACGATTACTGTACGATTAATGATTCGGTAGTAAGTATTGTTAAATAACATTTATTTGATTGAGCGGTCGTACTTTATCAGTCGTACAACGGGCTCTCTCAAGCAAATCATCCAACAATCCATCCAAACACGCCCCACATAAAACACAAATCAGAAAGATCTCCGGGTCAATAGATGAGTTGGTTGAGTTGGTTGAGTTATTCTTTGATGATTTCAAAAAAATGTTCCAAATCAATAACCGCTAAAGGTTTGTTGTCGTTCATCTTACACACTAGAACGGGTTCAAGTCTGCCGTGCTTTCTTCCTTGTTTGTAGAAACTGTAAAGGGTTGCGAATTTTTCCTGGTTCTTACATTCAAACTGATACGGAATCACTCTTCTTGCTATCTTGCTTAATTTTATATCTGCACCGTTCTCACCATTTTTTGCAACTCTAACATCTTCTGGTCGTAGTATTGGGAAGGTTTGCATAATCTTGGACCGTAAATAGTTTTGTAGGCGTCTGCCCTTTTTTCTTCTGCTTATCTGTTTCATAGATCCACGCCTTTTGGTTCCATAGTTTTTCTCTCCCACCAATATTCGTTGTCATCAAACTCATCTGCTATTTGATCTCTTGGTCTGATCCCACGATCAATTATTCTTAATATAATTCTCCAAGATCTATTTAATTTGTCATCATCAGAATTTATTAGTTTGGATCTAATTTGTGATTCAGACATACCTTTATACTCTCGATTTTTCTTGGCGCTATCCCACATCGCAAGCGCCTTCTTATACCATTCTGCTTCTTTGTAGATAGCCAGGTTCATATTTCCACGGAACAGATAATGTTTTTCTATTTGTTTGGGTGTTAGATCTTTAAAACTTTTATTTTCGTAACAAGTTTCATCTGCCAGGATATACATTCGTCTTCTAGTGCCTTCTATTTCAATCTGCCTAGTATTTTCTCCGTTGTTCCAGGGAATACAGTTATCTTCTAGAAACTTGTAGATAGCGTCATCACCGTAAGATCCCCAATCATATTTATTACCATCTTCTTTGTAGGCGCTCATCTGTCTGTTTAATTCGTCAAAAAATATTAATCCACTAAACCATTTATATTCTGGTGTGCCGTGAAAAAATGTGTTGGGTACTTTGCGTTTGCTTAATTCATATTCTANTTTCTTTTGTACTGGGTGTTTAGATTGTTCCCTTAACTGTAATAGATCATCTGTNATAGGCGCTCTCTTTAAAAAAATACTGGGATCTTCAATCTTAATATTCTTGAAATGATATAATAATGCTGACTTACCTCTTTCACTATCAACATACTGCCAAGCCCTATCAAAATACCCTTCGTTGGTTATATCTGTTATTTGTTGTTCACTGATTGTTATATTAATAAAATAATATCTTCTTCCGCCATTATCTGCTTTGAAAACTCTTGGATCATTTGAAAACAACATAAAGGCAGTCTTGTTTGGAAGCGTAACCATCGGCTTTCCTTTGAAATTGCAAGTGTAGTGATCGTCCCCTATAAAGTTTTTTAGTGTGTTGGTTCCTTCCATCTTACCTTTGAAATCTCCTAAAGATAATTCATTCAACACTACAACTTGTTTTCCTATTAGAAGTGTATTGTGGTTGTTGGTTAAGTGTTTGTAGTTAGCGTTTTCATTTACATTTGAAGCGCCAAGTGTACTTGATACAATTCTTGCCAATAAACCTTTACCGGTCCCTTCAACTGCTGACACAATTACTTCCGCCCATTTTACTTTGACGCCGGGGTGTTGGACCAGGAATGCGATTTTTTGTTCAACCATATTCCATTTGTCTTGACCCAGTAATCTTTTGAAATGTGCGAACAACCAATCAAGATCATCTTGTACAGGTTTAACTTTGTTTGGCATATAAACATTTAAAACTTTTGTCCCTTCTGTACATCCATAGACTTCATCATCTTTTTTTACTTCTATGATTCCTGGCGGATAGTTTGCAAGTGTTACGAATGTTTCTGCCTTTGGTGTATTGGGGTTCGTTAATAATTTAACTGTTAAACCTTTCTTGAATTGGTGTAGGTGGAAGTTATCTATTTGTTGTTTATTATAAAATTCAGTAGTGCCTAACTTGTTGAACATATCATTAGACATCACATAAGCATATTGTGAGTTATATTTTTCAACTTCCTTATCTGCTTCTTCATCTTCTAGACTTGCTTTTATCTTCTCCCAATACTTGGGTTCTTTCTTTTGTAATCCGTGAAATGAAGTGCAGTTATCGAATACAGTTTCATAATTAATTGATGGATATAAGCCATCTGCTAAATCCCATCCTTCGTCATAGTGTACTTGGGCTTTCTTATCGTGAGGTAATAGTGTTTGTGTTATCTTTGGTATATCAACCCAGACCGGAACAGTTGACTCTAGTCCCATTATTTTCATACCAAGTTTCCACATCGCTTCTTTACCTGGCTCATCATTATCGGGACATAACCAAACTTCTTTGTCCTTCAAACAATCAATATTGAAATGAGTTAAATTTTTCACTCCACCATACCAAGTAATGGCTTTGAACTGTTTTGATATGTACTGGATCGTTGTTGCAAAAATGCATTACCTTTTCCCCCTCAACTACGAGTAATGGTTTCTCTTCTCCAGGGATCATATGTACATCGTGGAAATACTTTTCACCCTTCCAACCTTTTTGTTTCCAAATACCCGCACCGTTTCCGTTTGTGTGGAATGTATGTGGTGTGATCATTTTCTTTCCAGATTTATCTTGTCGTCTGTAAGTGTAGTGAGTTAGTTGTCCTTCTGGATTATGCCATTTAGTTATATCTCCAGTTGCTGTGCCACCAGTATAGATTCGGTATTCATTAGCCATCCAACTAGATGGTAGATCGTTAGGTGTTGGTAATGATTGCTTATAACCATCATCTGTTTTTTCTTCCTTCCAATTCTTCTTAAAAATACTCATTGTTGCTTCTTCTTCCTTCGTTTTTTCNTCTTTTTGGGCTCAATCCTTCCACTCATCCAGGATCTTACTTTCCCGCTTTCTAATACTGTCTGACCTATCTTGAAATCGTGTACCTGGTTTTCTGGAAGTCTTGATCTGTGGCTTTCAACATCAATACCGAACTCTTCTGCTGACTTACTAAACTCCGCTAAAGAGTTATAAGCCCTAATCATTTCAAAATATCTTTTGTTGAGATCTTCTATTTCACCATTTTTCTCTTGAAGTGAAGTGAGTAGGAAGTCTGTAATACGCTGAACATTCAACATACGGTTAAGAACTTCTACGCCTTTGTTGTCTAAAAGCGTTATGTACTTTTCCTGGATCAAGATTATTTTCTCAAGATCCCTACAAACCTGTCTGTAAATTTTAATCTGTTGTTTGGGCGTTTTCATCTAAATTACCTTTTGCAAATATTACCTTTCCATCCTTACGGAAATATTTGTACCTTCCCTCTTCTCTCGCCCTTTTAATATACTTTCTATGATACTCTCTTCTGTCTTCTCGTTTCTTTTTTAAATCTAAATAATCTTTCTTTTTTTCTGGCGTCCAAAATTTACTTGTCATTGAATANCCTCAACTGTCTGAATGCGTTTCTTGTTATTTCGTTTGGTCGATCCATCGAACCTAAACCTTTGTCTTCGGACATAACGCTATATGTTTGAGGTCTTGGTGATGATTCGGGAAGTGGTTTAGCCATTTCCTTTCTGTATCTTAAATAATTATTTATATCTTTTGATAACTGNTCCAGGTCTGGTCCTGGTGGAATATCTTTGTATAAATCTTTTGGTTTTTCTTTTTTGTCTTTATAAAACTCTCTTCTCTCCTTTGGCGTCATAGTTTTTTCAATCATCTTCCAAGTATCAACTGCTCTTGGTTGATCAACAAATCTTCTTGCAATTCTTTTTATGTCTGGATCTTTTATTGTGTCGCTAAACAAACTGTGTTTCTTATCTTCCAGTTTCTGCTTTTGTTTGGCTTCTCTAATTAATCTTGCCCTTTGTTGGGGTGTGTAATTACTTGGATAAGTTGATTTATCAAAATGGTTATAAGGTTTAATCTTATCTTGTTGTTGCTTATTGTATTCTTCTATTGAACTTGGTGGTGTTGTTTCTTTTACTAACTTCTCAACTCTCTTTACTGGATTTGGTGAATTGTAAATACTGTTAACCAGGTTATCATCCTTCGGATCCATTGCAGTCATTTTCTTTGTTGCCGGGTTATACATAATCTTTGGATTATCCATTATGGCTTCCTCAAATATTGTTTGTATGTTCCTATGAAGCCACCATCTTTAAGAGCCATCTTAAAATCTATGTATCGATCTAACTCTTCGATGAGATCTGATTCAGACATTCCTTTAAATGCTTTCGCACCTCTTCCAGTAAGACCACCAAGCATTTCAATTAATTCTGACTTACTTGTTTTGGCTATTAGTTTTTTACCTTCATCTGTTTCATACCAAGGTTTCTCGTGTGGTATTGGACCCATCGGGATAACATTGTCATCACCGTTCATAAACTTTCGTGTTTTTGCTAACAGTCTTTTAAAACCTTCTGTTTCGCTTCTTGTTTCTACATTACTGTTTTTCTTATTTCGCATTACATAACTCCTTAAACCAATCCTGGAATACATATGGATCAACNACACAATAGTTAGTGCCAGGNATCTTAATTAAACCCATTAAAGATTTATCAATAGGTTTTTTCTTTTTACCATCCCCATACATCCAGATTCGCCANGTCTTATCCTTTATGCCAAATCTTTTTTTGATTTCGCTTACCTGGTAGTTTCTGTCTTCAAATTCAAATTCTCTCATAATTTTACCGAAGCGGTTGGACCATTGGAGTCATCTAGTTTGATCGCTAGAACTCACATTGGCGTCTAGCTCGCTTCGAGTAAAATCTATAACAAGAATTTATATGATAAGGAATCAAGGACACTTACACTGAAGGTCCAGTGTATATATTATTTCTTAAAGTTTGCCCGTTGTAAGATCCGGGTAATATTTCTGTTATGGTCGATAGCCCGGAAGTCTTTGTCGCTAATATCTTTTGGTCCTAGTCCCATAAAGTTTTCAATAATCTCACCAGTAGGATTACCGTCTTCATCGCACACTTCTTGCGGTCCGTCATTGTAGTATTGAGAATGGAATAATTGCCAACTCCATTTGAAACCTGGTGATTCAATGAAATAATTTATTCTTTTGTTAAGTGATAGTTTTTTACGATCTTCTGTATCTGGAACACCTTTAAAATTCTTGATTGATCTAACGACTAACCGCGTCCATTCCTTTTCTAGNAGTTTAATATCTGAATCAGACCCGTAAGTTTTTTTAACATAGTCATAAAGTTTTTCTGGAGTTAGTTGTGGGAACTCTTCACTAATTTTTTTTATAACATCTTGCCAATTCATCGACTAATTTATTTATGGGATTTTCTGTGGCGGAGGATATCAGATTCGAACTGATGGTAGGTTGTTACACCTACGACGAGTTAGCAACCCGTTGGTTTAATCCATCTCACCCAATCCTCCATCTAGCACAGATTACCTTAAGGATATTNTATATCTTAAATCAGTTTGATTTTCTAGTTTTGAATGCNCCGGCATATTCNGANTCNATNTCNCCAAACAACGANATAACNGACGGNGTTAANTGTTTATTTAGGTAATTNNTTTCNANTGCTCTTGTATCAGTATGACCAGAAACATTTATCACATCCCAACTTGAATAAGTTTTCTTCATTCGGTTAACCTTATTCGTGAAGGTTGTTCTAAACATTTTTCTCATAACTTTGCCTTCTAGACCAGTAATCTTCAATAACTCATTCCAACACTTCCTAGGGTCTTTCAATCGTTGTTTATAGTTATTGCTGACATTAAACTTACTTAAAACATCCTTATCTCTTATCCTTGGACTTACAAATATCCAATCAACAAACTTTCTCCACGGCTCTAGTTTATCTCTAACTTCCATTAATGAGTCGAGGACCTCTTTGATCTGTGGGGTTATAGGAATATTGTCGTATGATGAAGTCTTTGTGGCTTCTGGTGGTAAAGCAATAACTCCGTATGTGATGACTTGTCTTTTGTTTCCATTGCCATCAACATAATTAATAACTTGCTTATCCCAGTTTATATAACTCCACTTCCAAACAATTATATTCTCACCTCTTCTTCCAGTTAAACTTTCCAACTGAAATAATTGTGGTTGTCCTGGATATGATTTTCTTAACTCAATACATCCGTTATTCAATAAACCTATTTGTGAGTCGGTTAATTCTTTCTTGTTCCAATCAGTCATATGGGTTCTTTTAGGTTTCTTATATTCAATCTCGGTAAATGGATTGACTACATCTTTCAGATAACCTCTTCTCTTTGCAAAGTGCCATAGACTAGAGAAGGCAAGTTTAAGATCTAACTTGATTGATACTTTGTTTGTTAAACTATCAATATACTTTGTGATCACATTGTAATCTAACTTCTCAATTTCATATTCAGATATTGGGGCGTCATACATTGAAACGCCGTCTTGACCTGGAACTGGTCCATACTTCTCAATCCATTTAGTTTGATCATATGTTGAAGGGTGTTTAGTAAAAACATCTTCCCAATCTTTATAATCCTTCCTTAATCGGATCACCCCACATCGACTACTATCTTCGTCAAGTGTGTAGGATTTAGAACGAGCATTATAACCAATCATCCATCTTGATAGTTTTCTGATCGTTATTCTGTGAGGTGAACTGTTGTCATCTTTGACTTTTGGAAATCCCCATTTAAAGAACTCAAGAATGATTCTGGATAGTTTGACACCAGACTCAACTTGGATCATTTGGTTTAACTGTTCTTTGTGGGCAGTGATTTTTTTAAGTTTCTCCCCGGCATTAATACATTTATCCCAGGTTAAGTTATTTGGATTACCATACTCTTTTCGTAATTCAGCAATCCTTGATTCAATTTTTCTTACATTGAACTTCTCCGGATGATAGTCCGGAAGTATGTATCTTTTGTTTTGGCTATCGTGCCAATAGTCCAGGACCAGGCGCAATCTTAACTGTTTAGTCTTCTTGCTTTTAGTGTGGACCAATCTTAATCCTTGGCAAGCCATACCTTTACATTCATCGAATCTGTATGATACGGCGAACACTTCTGTTGGTGTTAAGAAGTTTGTTTTGATTGCCTTGATGGACCTATCAGTTAATTTAAGACTTGGTTTATTGTATTCGTGTTTTTCGATCGTGTCTTCTGATCGTGTATCGTTCGTGTTTTTTGTTTTCATCTTGCTATTACCTTTCAATTCGTTTTTACTCATTGAAACCTAATAGTCCATATTTAGCAGACTAGAAGGCAACGAAAGGTACTAGAAGACATTGAAGGTCATTGTGGTTCCAAAGCATTAGCAACCTCTCGTATTCAAGTAGAACATTAGCATAAACAAAGGTAAAAGTGAATCCACAAAGCGAACATTAAAGAACATTCGTGTTTGATCGTGGAATAAAGTCAATCTATTGGGCTTACTCTTTATATATACAAGGAAAAACAACAACGAAACAAGGACCAGTTTTACTGGTATTTCAGAATCTAAAACTATTCAATTTATGCGGTTAATTTAATTATAAACATTTGATCTAAATACTGGACTCATTATGGACTCGCTCACGGCTACGCCGTTCGCTCGTCCAGGTCCTCTCAAAAGAGTCCCATATGGGACCCGTTCAAACTTGTAAGGGTTCAGACTACCCCACCCCCTAAAACTCAATCTATGTATCTTATATGCAGTCTTACAGTGTAAGTTAGAGGCATTTAGGGGTCCCAGAAACTTATNCAAATCNGAAAAGAATTTAGAATCTTTTTCCAAAAAAATATGTTTTATTTGAAATAGAAAGGCAAAAAAATTTTATAAAATTTTTTATGGAACGGAAACTAGAGCGTTGTAGAAAGTGTCGAGATTCCAAGGCAATCCTAAAGGTGGAAAGGTTCTATGGTAAAATAACCTATATCTGTAAGGACTGTGAGCGGGAAACAAGGGACTTTTACAAGGGACCAAAAATACCGGCGATTTATCTGAATTAAGTCCAATAAGGCGTCCCTCATCGGACCAGGTAATTGACTAGATGAAATTAGTCATTGCCAATATACGAAATTATTTCTTATTCTTCAATCGGTAAATAGACTCTTCAACCTTGTTAGCGAATCTGGGTTCTTCAACAATTACAGATCTTGGTTCTACATCAATTCCATCATCATACGACACACCTACTTCATACGGTCCGGGTTTAACGGGTCTTTGTATTNNGTCTTCTGTAAAGTCTGGAAGACCTCTTTTCCAAGCCGGTCCTTCTCTATGGTATNTGACATCTGTATCTCTTAAAAATTTCTTTAAACTGTTTTGATGNAGTTTCTTTAATGGATCATCTTGACTGTAAGATCTTTTAGATCCGTATTGTTGGGGCGTATAATCATATCCAATTATTCGCGGATCACGGTTTGAATAGTCCGGGGTGAATGCTTTTTCAATCTCTTTTTCTTTTCTTTTCTGAACACGATCCTTGGCTAGTTTGATCAATTCTGGAGAGATCTCATCAACAAATTCGTCGCCTAACTGATCGCGGATCTTGGTTAAAGCACGAACACGATTTAACTCTTCTAACTGCCACCCGTTTCTAGCATTATGATAGTTGGTTTGTTCACCCTTTGCCAGTACACCTCTTCTTCTTACTCTTCGATCGATTTTCTTGGCACCCGGCAAACGGACCAGTCCATTTCTGACTCTTTGTGGGCGGTCATTGAAGATAGTTTCGTCCTGGTATGGACGGTCGTTCTCCCACCAATAGTTTCCATTATCATCTTGAATATAGTTTTTATATTTACCTCTTCTGCGTCTGGACCTTAACGCTTCTGTGCTAATACCAAGCAATCTAGCGTATTCTTCTGAAGTTAATCTATAAGTTTTATCCATAAATTTAGTTTTAAACTTACGCTGAATCTTGGTCAACCATTACCGGTCAATTAGGACGGCGTTGTACGATTTAATGTACGATTGACGATTACTGTACGATTAATGATTCGGTAGTAAGTATTGTTAAATAACATTTATTTGATTGAGCGGTCGTACTTTATCAGTCGTACAACGGGCTCTCTCAAGCAAATCATCCAACAATCCATCNAAACACGCCCCACATAAAACACAAATCAGAAAGATCTCCGGGTCAATAGATGAGTTGGTTGAGTTGGTTGAGTTATTCTTTGATGATTTCAAAAAAATGTTCCAAATCAATAACCGCTAAAGGTTTGTTGTCGTTCATCTTACACACTAGAACGGGTTCAAGTCTGCCGTGCTTTCTTCCTTGTTTGTAGAAACTGTAAAGGGTTGCGAATTTTTCCTGGTTCTTACATTCAAACTGATACGGAATCACTCTTCTTGCTATCTTGCTTAATTTTATATCTGCACCGTTCTCACCATTTTTTGCAACTCTAACATCTTCTGGTCGTAGTATTGGGAAGGTTTGCATAATCTTGGACCGTAAATAGTTTTGTAGGCGTCTGCCCTTTTTTCTTCTGCTTATCTGTTTCATAGATCCACGCCTTTTGGTTCCATAGTTTTTCTCTCCCACCAATATTCGTTGTCATCAAACTCATCTGCTATTTGATCTCTTGGTCTGATCCCACGATCAATTATTCTTAATATAATTCTCCAAGATCTATTTAATTTGTCATCATCAGAATTTATTAGTTTGGATCTAATTTGTGATTCAGACATACCTTTATACTCTCGATTTTTCTTGGCGCTATCCCACATCGCAAGCGCCTTCTTATACCATTCTGCTTCTTTGTAGATAGCCAGGTTCATATTTCCACGGAACAGATAATGTTTTTCTATTTGTTTGGGTGTTAGATCTTTAAAACTTTTATTTTCGTAACAAGTTTCATCTGCCAGGATATACATTCGTCTTCTAGTGCCTTCTATTTCAATCTGCCTAGTATTTTCTCCGTTGTTCCAGGGAATACAGTTATCTTCTAGAAACTTGTAGATAGCGTCATCACCGTAAGATCCCCAATCATATTTATTACCATCTTCTTTGTAGGCGCTCATCTGTCTGTTTAATTCGTCAAAAAATATTAATCCACTAAACCATTTATATTCTGGTGTGCCGTGAAAAAATGTGTTGGGTACTTTGCGTTTGCTTAATTCATATTCTAATTTCTTTTGTACTGGGTGTTTAGATTGTTCCCTTAACTGTAATAGATCATCTGTAATAGGCGCTCTCTTTAAAAAAATACTGGGATCTTCAATTTTAATATTCTTGAAATGATATAATAATGCTGACTTACCTCTTTCACTATCAACATACTGCCAAGCCCTATCAAAATACCCTTCGTTGGTTATATCTGTTATTTGTTGTTCACTGATTGTTATATTAATAAAATAATATCTTCTTCCGCCATTATCTGCTTTGAAAACTCTTGGATCATTTGAAAACAACATAAAGGCAGTCTTGTTTGGAAGCGTAACCATCGGNTTTCCTTTGAANTTGCAAGTGTAGTGATCGTCCCCTATAAAGTTTTTTAGTGTGTTGGTTCCTTCCATCTTACCTTTGAAATCTCCTAAAGATAATTCATTCAACACTACAACTTGTTTTCCTATTAGAAGTGTATTGTGGTTGTTGGTTAAGTGTTTGTAGTTAGCGTTTTCATTTACATTTGAAGCGCCAAGTGTACTTGATACAATTCTTGCCAATAAACCTTTACCGGTCCCTTCAACTGCTGACACAATTACTTCCGCCCATTTTACTTTGACGCCGGGGTGTTGGACCAGGAATGCGATTTTTTGTTCAACCATATTCCATTTGTCTTGACCCAGTAATCTTTTGAAATGTGCGAACAACCAATCAAGATCATCTTGTACAGGTTTAACTTTGTTTGGCATATAAACATTTAAAACTTTTGTCCCTTCTGTACATCCATAGACTTCATCATCTTTTTTTACTTCTATGATTCCTGGCGGATAGTTTGCAAGTGTTACGAATGTTTCTGCCTTTGGTGTATTGGGGTTCGTTAATAATTTAACTGTTAAACCTTTCTTGAATTGGTGTAGGTGGAAGTTATCTATTTGTTGTTTATTATAAAATTCAGTAGTGCCTAACTTGTTGAACATATCATTAGACATCACATANGCATATTGTGAGTTATATTTTTCAACTTCCTTATCTGTTGCTTCATCTTCTAGACTTGCTTTTATCTTCTCCCAATACTTGGGTTCTTTCTTTTGTAATCCGTGAAATGAAGTGCAGTTATCGAATACAGTTTCATAATTAATTGATGGATATAAGCCATCTGCTAAATCCCATCCTTCGTCATAGTGTACTTGGGCTTTCTTATCGTGAGGTAATAGTGTTTGTGTTATCTTTGGTATATCAACCCAGACCGGAACAGTTGACTCTAGTCCCATTATTTTCATACCAAGTTTCCACATCGCTTCTTTACCTGGCTCATCATTATCGGGACATAACCAAACTTCTTTGTCCTTCAAACAATCAATATTGAAATGAGTTAAATTTTTCACTCCACCATACCAAGTAATNGCTTTGNANTGTTTGGATAAGTAATGGATCGTTATTGCAAAAATGCATTACCTTTTCCCCTTCAACAACGAGTAATGGTTTCTCTTCTTCAGGGATCNTATGTACATNGTGGAAATACTTTTCACCCTTCCAACCTTTTTGTTTCCAAATACCCGCACCGTTTCCGTTTGTATGGAATGTATGTGGTGTGATCATTTTCTTTCCAGATTTATCTTGTCGTCTGTAAGTGTAGTGAGTTAGTTGTCCTTCTGGATTATGCCATTTAGTTATATCTCCAGTTGCTGTGCCACCAGTATAGATTCGGTATTCATTAGCCATCCAACTAGATGGTAGATCGTTAGGTGTTGGTAATGATTGCTTATAACCATCATCTGTTTTTTCTTCCTTCCAATTCTTCCTAAAAATACTCATTGTTGCTTCTTCTTCCNTCGTTTTTTCNTCTTTTTGGGCTCAATCCTTCCACTCATCCAGGATCTTACTTTCCCGCTTTCTAATACTGTCTGACCTATCTTGAAATCGTGTACCTGGTTTTCTGGAAGTCTTGATCTGTGGCTTTCAACATCAATACCGAACTCTTCTGCTGACTTACTAAACTCCGCTAAAGAGTTATAAGCCCTAATCATTTCAAAATATCTTTTGTTGAGATCTTCTATTTCACCATTTTTCTCTTGAAGTGAAGTGAGTAGGAAGTCTGTAATACGCTGAACATTCAACATACGGTTAAGAACTTCTACGCCTTTGTTGTCTAAAAGCGTTATGTANTTTTCCTGGATCAAGATTATTTTCTCAAGATCCCTACAAACCTGTCTGTAAATTTTAATCTGTTGTTTGGGCGTTTTCATCTAAATTACCTTTTGCAAATATTACCTTTCCATCCTTACGGAAATATTTGTACCTTCCCTCTTCTCTCGCCCTTTTAATATACTTTCTATGATACTCTCTTCTGTCTTCTCGTTTCTTTTTTAAATCTAAATAATCTTTCTTTTTTTCTGGCGTCCAAAATTTACTTGTCATTGAATANCCTCAACTGTCTGAATGCGTTTCTTGTTATTTCGTTTGGTCGATCCATCGAACCTAAACCTTTNTCTTCGGACATAACGCTATATGTTTGNGGTCTTGGTGATGATTCGGGAAGTGGTTTAGCCATTTCCTTTCTGTATCTTAAATAATTATTTATATCTTTTGATAACTGTTCCAGGTCTGGTCCTGGTGGAATATCTTTGTATAAATCTTTTGGTTTTTCTTTTTTGTCTTTNTAAAACTCTCTTCTCTCCTTTGGCGTCATAGTTTTTTCAATCATCTTCCAAGTATCAACTGCTCTTGGTTGATCAACAAATCTTCTTGCAATTCTTTTTATGTCTGGATCTTTTATTGTGTCGCTAAACAAACTGTGTTTCTTATCTTCCAGTTTCTGCTTTTGTTTGGCTTCTCTAATTAATCTTGCCCTTTGTTGGGGTGTGTAATTACTTGGATAAGTTGATTTATCAAAATGGTTATAAGGTTTAATCTTATCTTGTTGTTGCTTATTGTATTCTTCTATTGAACTTGGTGGTGTTGTTTCTTTTACTAACTTCTCAACTCTCTTTACTGGATTTGGTGAGTTGTAAATACTGTTAACCAGGTTATCATCCTTCGGATCCATTGCAGTCATTTTCTTTGTTGCCGGGTTATACATAATCTTTGGATTATCCATTATGGCTTCCTCAAATATTGTTTGTATGTTCCTATGAAGCCACCATCTTTAAGAGCCATCTTAAAATCTATGTATCGATCTAACTCTTCGATGAGATCTGATTCAGACATTCCTTTAAATGCTTTCGCACCTCTTCCAGTAAGACCACCAAGCATTTCAATTAATTCTGACTTACTTGTTTTGGCTATTAGTTTTTTACCTTCATCTGTTTCATACCAAGGTTTCTCGTGTGGTATTGGACCCATCGGGATAACATTGTCATCACCGTTCATAAACTTTCGTGTTTTTGCTAACAGTCTTTTAAAACCTTCTGTTTCGCTTCTTGTTTCTACATTACTGTTTTTCTTATTTCGCATTACATAACTCCTTAAACCAATCCTGGAATACATATGGATCAACTACACAATAGTTAGTGCCAGGGATCTTAATTAAACCCATTAAAGATTTATCAATAGGTTTTTTCTTTTTACCATCCCCATACATCCAGATTCGCCAAGTCTTATCCTTTATGCCAAATCTTTTTTTGATTTCGCTTACCTGGTAGTTTCTGTCTTCAAATTCAAATTCTCTCATAATTTTACCGAAGCGGTTGGACCATTGGAGTCATCTAGTTTGATCGCTAGAACTCACATTGGCGTCTAGCTCGCTTCGAGTAAAATCTATAACAAGAATTTATATGATAAGGAATCAAGGACACTTACACTGAAGGTCCAGTGTATATATTATTTCTTAAAGTTAGCCCGTTGTAAGATCCGGGTAATATTTCTGTTATGATCGATAGCCCGGAAGTCTTTGTCGCTAATATCTTTTGGTCCTAGTCCCATAAAGTTTTCAATGATCTCCCCAGTAGGATTGCCGTTTTCATCGCATACTGGTTGCGGTCCATCATTGTAGTATTGAGAATGGAATAATTGCCAACTCCATTTGAAACCTGGTGNTTCAATGAAATAATTTATTCTTTTGTTAAGTGATAGTTTTTTACGATCTTCTGTATCTGGAACACCTTTAAAATTCTTGATTGCTTTGACGACAAACACCGTCCATTCCTTTTCTAGAAGTTTAATATCTGATTCAGACCCGTAAGTTTTTTTAACATAGTCATAAAGTTTTTCTGGAGTTAGTTGTGGGAACTCTTCACTAATTTTTTTAATAACTTCTTGCCAATTCATCTACTGTTTTTTTTGGCGGAAGGTATCCGATTTGAACGGATGATACCACTTGCGTAGTATGACGAGTTAGCAACCCGTTGGTTTAAACCGAGCTCACCCAACCTTCCATCTAGCCAAAAATTACCTTATTAATTTTATATCTTAATTCAGTTTGTTTTTCTAGTTTTGAATGCACCGGCATA
>FUFK010039279.1_pt1 | contig 16920 bp, 9 predicted proteins | sample 1021851 | NCBI WGS metagenome assembly FUFK01 (sample SAMEA51879418, study PRJEB19060) | metagenome | reverse complement strand
CTGGCAGGTTTGTCGGTATTGTCTCTGGTTTTACTTCTAACTCTCCCTCCTTTGAAGATGCTTTTTCTTCTTCAGCAGAAGATTCCTGACTTGCCAAACCCGACTCTACCTGTTCCAAACTTGGAAGAAGTAGAGGATCTAGATAAGGTTCTTCCACTATCGGAGGATAAAAAATTGTTTTAGGTGGAACGAGAATANAATCTGTATCTGGTAANTCAGGCAGATTTATTTCCATTCTTCTTTTTCTTCTTCTTGNTGTTTTNAGNTAAGATCATAAAATCTTTTCTGGTGATTTTTTTATCACCATCAACATCAAGTTTGTANTGNTTNCCTTTAAGTGGCATTAGCTTNTTCCTCTNNAGNTNATTCNNGTTCAAGTTTCTTTTGTTCTTCAACAATTTGACGTTCAACTTCTAACATTGCACCAGTAAGTTGATTAAAAGAAATTTCTAATTGACTTCTTTCAAGGTTTAACTGTTGTAACCTTTGTTGTAGTTCTTCAATAGTCATAATAAGAAATTAAGAATAAACTTTTTTACCATCAACAATAGCTTTGTCAATAGCTGTAAAATCTTCTGATGTCCAGATAGATGTTGTTTCATCAAGTTTTTTGTAAGCCTTGATAATTTCAAGATGCTCTACATTACGTTTGATCTTGTCTTTATATTCATCATCAGTTTCATCTGATGTTTTAGCAGTGTTGATAACAGTGACGCTATCACCAGCAGCAGAAAAGATTGCTGCAATTTCATCTGCGGTTCTTTCTTCCATGATTTTAAAAAAGTAATTGTTTACAGTTTACCCTGCTTCGAGGGCTGTGACTTTAGTTGATAACTCTTTTATTGCATTTACAAGTATTGGTACAAGCCTTTCATATTTCATTCCATAACTCATTCCATCATCTGTGAGATTACAAATGAGTGAATCGTCATTTGATGAACCATAGCCATTTGCTTTTTCTACTTCTAAAGCTTCTTGTGCTAAAAATCCAATATGTAATCTCTGTCTTTTCTTTGATCCATCAGGTGTACCAAATGGTTTTTCATCTGTTCCATACCATGTTCTTCTATCCCATCTGTAGGTAACAGGTCTTAAAGCATTAATCCAAGCAAGTCCAATATTAAAACTTTCAACATCTGTTTTATCTCTAGAATCAGAACTAGAAATAGATGTATCAGCACAGAATAAATTAGAAATACTATTATTTCCAAGAACTACATTATTACTTCCAGTTGTAATTTGTCCAGAAGGAGAGTTACTATGCCCTGCTGCATGACCTAACANTANATTATTACTACCAGTAGTNACNTGTCTNGCAGTNTCATGNCCNATNGCNACGTTGTAGTTCATTCCNGANNNAATNTCCANNCANAAAGAACCNACAGCAACATTATTACTACCAGTTGTGTTATTCTTCATAACCTGACGGCCTACAGCTGTGTTATTACTACCACTGGTTTGTTTTTCCATTGCATCAAACCCAACTCCTGTACTACCATCTCCTGTATTTGCATTTAAGGAGCTTTTTCCTACAGCAGTATTAGCAGTACCTGTAGTTACTGAATACCCTGCTTGATAGCCAACTGCTGTGTTACTATTTCCTGTCGTGTTTGAATAACCTGCTTGATAACCTAATCCTGTTCCTTTTTGACCAGTTGTGTTTGCTTGTAAAGCTTGTCTACCTATCGCCGTATTGCCACTCGCAGTAGTGCTTGCAGATAAAGCTTGATAACCCACAGCCACATTAGAACCACCAGTTGTATTTGAACTTAATGCACTTGTGCCTACTGCTGTACAAGGACTTCCAGTAGTGTTATTTCCTAAAGCACCATATCCAAATGCTTCATTCCCAGAACCAGTAGTATTAGCATCTAAGGCATCAGCACCAACAGCTGTGTTTAAAGTTCCAGATGTGTTTGACTGTAATGCTGCGTGACCAACGGCTGTATTTTGATCTGCGTTATTATTTGACAAAGCACCATATCCCGTAGCCGTATTTTTTATTCCTGTAGTATTTACAAACATTGCTGTATAACCAATAGCAATGTTTCGATCTCCAGTTGTGTTGTCTGTTAGTGCAGCAACACCCATTGCAACATTCTTTTCTCCAGTTGTATTATCGGCTAAACACGCAGAACCTACACCAGTATTTTGATCTCCGGTTGTATTTGCAGTCATACAATTCATTCCAACTGCGGTATTATTACCTGCCGTAGTATTTGCATCTAAGGCATTAGTTCCTACAGCTGTATTTGAAGATCCAGTTGTGTTTGCTGCCATTGCTGCATAACCAATAGCAACGTTACTACTTGCAGTTGTATTATCATCTAAAGCAAAAGAACCTATAGCAACATTCTGTGCACCAGTTGTGTTTACTTCTATTGATCTAAAGCCAATACCAATATTATGTGTTCCTGTTGTATTCCCTTCTAATGCTTCAAAGCCAATTCCTACGTTGTTACTTCCACTTGTAGTACTATATAATGATTTATGACCGACAGCAACGTTGTTGTCTGCTGTTGTATTAAGAAACAACGAATTATTACCAAGAGCTACATTTTCAGATCCAGTTGTATTTGCACTTAAAGATCCATACCCAACAGCCACGTTATTATCTGCTGTAGTATTTTCATCTAAAGCAAAAGGGCCGACTGCTACGTTCTGCGTTCCAGTTGAGTTCATTTCTAGAGCTTCATAACCTAGAGCAGTGTTGTAATTAGCTGTTGTATTTGATTGCAAAGCATCTTTACCTATAGCAATATTGTTATCTCCTGTTGTGTTTGATGCTAAAGCTTGATAGCCAACAGCAACACTACGACTTCCTGTAGTGTTATTTTCTAAAGCTAATCTACCAACTGCAACTAAACTATCCCCCTCGGTGCTATCTTGTGCAGCTCCCGTTCCCACAGCAGTGTTGTCTGNACCTGTTGTGTTTGCAGTTAGAGCATCAGTACCAACTGCGGTGTTATTACTTGCTGTAGTATTTGCTCTTAAAGCATCTTGACCTAAAGCTGTGTTTGAACTACCAGTTGTAGAAGCAGTTAAAGAATTTTTACCTACCGCAGTATTTTGGTTTCCTGTAGTATTTGCATCTAAAGCAGCTGCACCAACAGCCGTATTGTTTCCTCCAGTGGTGTTTGCTTCTAAAGCTTGATTACCGACAGCGACGTTATCGTTTGCTGTAGTGTTTGATTGTAAAGCAACTGAACCAATAGCAATATTTCTTAAACCTGTAGTGTTAGATGTTAAACTTTGATACCCTACAGCAACATTATTATTTGCTGTAGTATTTGCATCAAGAGCTAAAGAACCAACAGCTACGTTTTGAGTACCAGTTGTGTTTGCTGTTAGAGACTTATAACCCACAGCAGTGTTGTTATCTGCAGTTGTATTAATAGTTAAAGCAAAACTTCCTAAAGCTGTATTATCCGTTCCTGTTGTATTATTAAGTAATGCTTGTGCACCAATAGCTACATTATCATCTGCTGTTGTGTTACTTGCTAACGCACTTTGCCCAACACCTGTGTTTCTTAAACCAGTTGAGTTATCTGTTAAAGCACTATAGCCGATAGCTGTATTATTATTTGCAGTAGTGTTTGCGTCTAGTGCATAGTTTCCTACAGCAATATTTGACGAACCAGTTGTGTTTAATTGTAGTGAATCATAACCTATAGCAACATTATTACTCGCTGTTGTGTTTGCTTTTAAAGTATCTACACCTAATCCTACATTGTAATTTCCTGTAGTATTATTCGCTAAACTGTTAGTTCCTACGCCAACATTGGCTTGACCAGTTGTATTATCTTGTAATGCTTGCAGACCAACAGCACTATTATTACTTCCAGTTGTGTTGAATTGTAAAGTGTTTGCACCTAGAGCAGTATTATTAGATCCTGACGTATTTGTTGTAAGAGCAGTTTTACCAATGGCAGTATTGTGATTACCAGTAACAGCAGCATCTAAAGCAAGTAATCCAAGAACAGTGTTATTTGAAACAGAGTTTGCACCTTTTCCTACGTTGACACCATTTATTACTTGGTCACCAGTAAACGTGTTAGTACCTAGACCAGCTAAGTTACCAGTTGCAGTAACACCACCTTGCCAAGCAGAACCATTATAAACTTTAAGTTCATTAGCAGTTGTGTTAAAGAATAAGTCTCCTACATCTAAGCTAGTTGTAGGGTTGTTTGCTCCTATTCGATATAAGTTAGCAAAACTGTTAACACTACTTAAATTAGAAGCTACAGTATTTACATTACTAATAGAACCACCAACATTATTTACGTTGGTTATAGAACCAGCAACAGTATTGATATTGGTTGCATTACTTACAGCACTATTTATATTCGTTGAGTTACCAGCTACAGAAGTAATATTTGAATTGTTACCAGCTACAGCATTTACGTTAGAAATATTAGTCGCAACAGTAGTTATATTACTTGCATTGCTAACAGCAGAATTTATATTACTAGCGTTACTAACCGCACTATTTATATTACTTGCATTAGATACAGCAGCATTAATATTAGATGCGTTTGAATTGACAGCATTTATATTTGTTGCGTTATTAGCAACTGATGTTACGTTTGATGCAATACCAGCAACAGTTGTTATGTTACCGCTTATCCCTGCAACAGTAGTAACCTCTGTCGCTTTTGGTGTAAGCCTATGAAATGTATATGTATGTAATGTAGTTGTAGTCTCTACTATTGCTCCAAATCCAGCAGATAAAACTGTTGACCCACAACCTGTAATAGTAATTGTTGCGTTGTTTGCAGCATTTCCATTTGCAATAGTTACAGTACCGCTTGATGGTGTTCTACTTGTACCAATTTCTTTAATACTTATAAGAGTTCCAGCACCATTATTAACATCAGGGTTTGTATTAGGAAAAACTGTTTCACTTGCAATCGGTACAAAACCACCAACATCATCTACTAAATCTATAATCCTTGCATCTATAGCAGCAGTTGTAGCAACCTTATCATCAGCACTACTCCAAGTTTCACCTGATTGTATTTCTCCTACAGTATCTTTTCCATAAAATATTTCCCCTGCACGTTTAGCTGAATAGACTTTATTATCACTTGTAGAAGTACCAGAAGTAACAACAGCAGTACCACTAAGATCGTTAATAACAGGTGTTGTTAATGTTTTATTAGTAAGTGTTTGTGCATCTGTAAGAGTTACAGCATTGTTTACTTTTGTATGGTCGGCATCTGTAAATACATTACTATCGGTTGCTGATTCTACAAGAGTTCGTATTTCAGCAGCAGTTTGGTCAGCAGTTGCACCTGCTTCAATACCATTTAACTTACTATGGTCAGCATCAGTAAACACGTTGCTATCACTAGCACTTTCAACAAGTGTTCTTATTTCTGCTGCGGTTTGGTCTGCTGTAGCAGCAGCTTCAATAGCATTTAATTTAGAATGATCTGCGTCAGTAAAGACATTACTATCAGTTGCACTCTCTACTAAAGTTCTGATCTCTGCTGCTGTCTGATCTGCTGTAGCTCCTTCTTCTATACCTGCTAATTTATCTGTAATCTCTTGTTGAGCAAATAATATCTGATCTGTATTTGTATCTAAATCTGTTTCTGTTAAAACACTACCATCTTCAAAATCTACTTTCTTTGCACTAATATTTGTATCTCTTTGAAACTTAATAGCAGCACCATTAGCAGGGGTGTTACCAGAAGTAAAGGTAACAGTTGAACCGCTAATCGTATAATGTGTATCTAATGTTTTTAAAACCCCTGCTACTGTTACATCTATTTCTGCGTTTGCTAAGAATGAAAAAGATATTGCAAAGTTATTAGTACTACCATTACCAGTATGTGTAGTTGCTGTTGCTGTGGTGTTAGTAGCCATGATTAGTCATTAACTATTGGATTAATTATTCTCATTATATCTTCATTAGCTCTTGTAGTTTCATTTTCTGCTTGTTTTTTCAATTCTGGGTCTAAAATAAATTCTTTGTAATATTCTATCGCAGCTTTTTTATATANTTTATAAATATCNCTNACTTNTTTTTGTAATTCTTTTCTTANNTTATCTTTNTTTTTTAAANTNGCTTGAGCATCTATAGNACCAGAATCATCACTTTCAAGGTATTTNAANGCTTTTATATTTTTTTTNTCTCTTGANAATTCTAAAATCATTTCGCCAAATCGTTTACCATTCTTAGGGTCAAATACAGGNTTTNTACCTTTAAAATTNATAGGTATGTTTGGAATAAGACCTGTAAGTTTGTTNTAAGCNTTTGTATCTAAATTAATACCATTTCCTTCATTGTCAAATGGTATGACATCACTAGGAGGTACTACTTTAAATTGTATTCTTCTTAAATATTCATCTATAGGATTATCTTTTTCTTTTTTATATTTAAAAGGGTTAAAGTAATTACCAAAGAAAGCACCTTCTGGGTACTCTGCAATTTTGCCTGTTGTTATGCTTCTTATAGGTTCAATATCTGCACTAAATCCTGATGTGCCATCTTGTAAATCTCTCATTATCATTAATCCAATAGTATCTAATGTTTGAAAAGGGTTATTAGATTCTTTAAGACTACCAAAATCATTACCTTCATATTCACCTATATCTTCTGTTCTTTCTTCTTGTGGAAATAAATCACCTTTTCTGAACTTTGTTTTTCTTTTAGGAAATCTACCTTTAAATGTTTTTTTTGTTAATTCGTCATACCATTCTTCNCCTCTAGCTCTAGTAATACTTCTTTTTAAAGAAGCAGGGTAATTAATAATGTTTGNAATGTAATTAACTGGTATTCGATAAAATCTTTTTAAAGCACCTACATCACTTGTAAGATCAATCATTTGTGCAATATTTTGAATCATATATTTATTATTTAAGTTTCTTGAAAGTAAAGCTGTAAGAGCATAAGCAGCATTATCATAATCTTCATCTGATTGAAAATCTCTCATATATGCCATATCACCTGCAATCATAAGTAAAGACCCGATTGGTTCCATTCTTGAAAAAATATCTATGTATTCATAGTTTGGTTGTCCATTGTCTCCTCTAATTATGTTGCCATCTTTATCTTTCTGTATAACTCTAAAACTGTAAGGCAGTTCATCAGTTCTTTTTTCTCCTTCTCTTAACCACCTATTATGATGACCACCACCAACAAGAGCTAGTTCTGCTTCTGGATTATCTTTTGCTGCTGCTAAAGCTATAAAATAAGCCCATATCGTAGCACCTACAGTAGCTTCACCATTAGCTCTATAAGCAGTAGCTAAATCTTCACTTAATAAATTATCGTTGTGTTCTTTTAATATTCTTCCTAATGTTGCGTTGTATTTAGGTGGCATACCTTTAAACAAAGTTTGCATATCTGGCACACCTGTTCTTCTTAAAACTTGTTTACCTATATTTACAGGTGTAGTAACAAAAGGAACTATTGGTTTTAAAGCAGTAGATTTTAATATTTCTGCAAGTTTTTTAGTTTGTGCTGACCCTGCACCTGTAAGACCAAAACCTTTACCTAATTCAGTTGTAAATGTTCTATCTGCTGCGTAATCTAAAGCTCTTGTATATGAGTCTAAAATATTTTCATTTGGTACAAAATCAGGAAAAGCGGTGTCCATATTATTAGTAAAACTTTTTGTATTAACAATATTTGTAATTTCATCAAAATTACTATTGACATAAATACTAAAACTTTTTCCTGTAAGTCCTTTTTCTGTTGCTTGTTGTGCAAGTTCACCCATTAAATTTGAACGAAATGCAGTTTGCTTTATAACTTCGTCACCTGCCATCATAAAACGAGAAGGTAATCTAACTCCATGACCAAGTAAGTTAATACTTTTTGCAAACATAGAATCCCCTGCCATTCTTATTGCATATCTTTCATAAGCATCTTGTCCAAACATTCTTCTTTCATCAAGAATATTTTTATCTAGCCATAACGCTTTACCTGCTGCGGTCATACTATCTTTAAATGTCGTAAACATAGCAGCAAGTTCTCTAGCTGCCCTTTTTTTCATCTGCATATCCATTATTGGACTACCTGCTGCTAGGTCTAAAGGTCCAAGAGCTACATTAAACAAAGAACCGATAATGTTAATAATTTGTGTTTCTGGTGCAGACAACAAACTATTGATAAATATTTCATTACTAACACGCATAAGTTTTGCTGCACCTTCACCAAATCCTATACCTTTAACAAGTTTACTAATTCTTTTACTGTCACCCTGCATAGCTAATACTTTTCTTGTAATACCTAGCAAACCTTCAATATCATTATTTTTTATGTAGGTTTGCATACCTTCATATAGTTCTTCTTTTGTTGGTACTAATTTTTGTTCAGATATTTGTTTTTTTGTTTTTTCTACTAAGTCTCTTGTCGTTGTTTGAAACTTCTCTCTTTGAACTCTATCAGCAGTTTTTTCTCCACCACCAATACCTTTTGCTACTTGTTCGTCAACAGGTATGCGACTAACATCTTTAGGTTCTGCATCTATAAGTTGATTAACTCTTACTGTACCTGCTGTTTCATTACTTATTTTTTTAGTTGGACCTGCAAGATTTATCATTCTTGATATATCTTCTGACCAATTTTGTAGTAGTTCATCTGGTATATCTTCTCCAAGCAAGAAAGCTTGTTCTATATCATTCATATATCGACTTACATTTGTAGCTAATCTTTTCTGTTCTTTTATTGCACCAAGATATAAAACTCTCATGTGTTTTTCTGGGTCATTAGGACTAATTTTTTTTGCTATTTGTATTACTTTAGGCAACAGTTCGTCATACCCCATAGCACTTGCAGCTTCTACAGAAAAATCATCAGGTATAACAACTCTATTTAAAGCTTTACCTGTTGTTTCCCATACGTCTTCTGTAATACTCTCTACATCATTCCAAATTTTAGGATTAGGTTTTGATTGCTGTAAAGGTAAATCAGTAGCTTTTGTTTTAGTTTTTTTTGTTACTTTTGTTTTTGGTGCTACTTCATCAAACTGAGGTAAATCATCTAAAACTTTTGCAAATTCATCTGAAAATTCTTCACTACCTACAAGAGTTGCTTTGTTTAATCTTTTAATTTGTGTTTTAGCAAACTCAAATCTAGNTGGGTCGTTTTTTATATCTTTAAACAACTGAACAGTTCTATCAAGCATTTGCTTTTGGTTCAGTATGTTTGGACCACCTGTAATATTGTCAATTAGTCTTACAGCGTATGGTTCTAGTGTCTTTCTTAATTTTGGTACACTTTTTATAGCAGCACCACCAGCAACAGGCACAGCTTCAAAAAACAAACTATTAGCTAAAAAAGATTTTAATGCTGCTTCTCCATAATCTGCACCTTCTCCCCTTTCGGGTGCAGATAAATATTCGACTATAGGTCTTACAAATTTATTGTTTACTACAGGACTCTCTATATCAGCAAGAAAGTTAAATAAGTTTTCGTCAAACTTATCTATAGCAACAAAATCTGCTGCTGAAGAAGCTGTAAACCATCTAGCACCAGTAGCAATCTTGTCATAATTTTTTATACCTTGTAATGCCTTTATACCTTTTATACCTTTCAAAGCCTTATTAAAACCTGCATAGGGTATCAAAAAACCACCACCAAACTTAAATACTTGATAAGCTGCATTATCCATATCTCCTTCTTTTTCAAGACCTAAAGCCTTAAGATCAATCAATTCATTTGGGTCATAAGGATTACCTTGTAAGTAATCACTTAAATGTTTTATTTCATTTGGTATATCAACAATACCTGCTGCTGTTGCTCTTAAAGCAGTAGCTTCTTCTTCTGACTTTGGTTTTAAAAATTCATCTTGAGTCTTGGCAGCTTTTTGTATAACTTCTTCTGTAATTTGATTTGGTAAAACGATTGTACCTGAGTTCTTTTTTAACTGTTCATATAAAGCTTTAGGTATATCTTTTATACCAAAGTTTCTTAGTTTTTCATTTTCTGTGAAATCATCAGTTTTTTTAGACCCAATACCAAAAGCTCCTTCTGGTACTGTATTTTGTAGATTAGAGTCTGTCATGTTAGTCAGTTAAAAACTTTTTATAGGAGTTATTTTTGTAAGCACTCCAAGCACCAAACCCTTGTTGATCGTATAGACGTTTAGCTGCTATTACATTAACAATAGGGTCATATAATTCATCTGTCGATTCTATTCCAAACAATTTCAATCTTTCTTCTAAAAACGCATCAATCATATTTAATTGAAAAAGACCTATAGAAAATTCATTTTTCTTTTCTGGGTCTAAACCAGACTTTACAGTATCAATCATAGGGTCACCTGCTGACTCTGCCATAGCTACAGCAGCCATAATCTTTGCTTCTTCTGGTTTAAAGCCAACAGCTAACAACATTTCATTTATCTTAGCTTGTGGTATTTTTTTCTTTTTATCTATTCCTTTTAATATTTCATCTAATTTTTCTGTTTGATTTAGTTTGCGTTCTCTTGCTTCATCTTCTGGGGTAGATGGGGTAAATGCACCACCTTCAAAGTTCATACCGCTTTCTAAAAAGTTATTATCCTTACCACTATCAACGCTTCCTGTTTCTGCTTTGTTTGTAAAGTCATCATCTTTTTTTGAACCTATACCAAAGCTTCCATCTGGNACTGTTCTNTTTANATTNACTGGTTNNGGTAAAGGTAAAAATGGATTNATTGNATCAGGGTATTGTTGTTTTGCNATNTCTTCAAAATCTNNTATATCGTTTGCTCCTAAAGNTTGTATTGTAAATTGCTCTTCCATTTTTTGTACTTCTAAACTTGAAGGCAATCTGTTNTTTTCTTTTATGTANTCTTTAAAATATTTTGTTACTTGTTTTTGTACTTCAAAAGTAATTTTAGTAGATGTTTGAAAGTCAACTTTACCTTTACCTAGACCAAAGAAACTAGCTTTTGTACTTGTACCTAAGTTATTATCTACAATTTTCATGATTTTATTTTTACTTGTTTCTACTTTCTCTCCTAAACCTTTACTGTTTCTTGCAAAAGTTTTTAATTCTTTTATTGCTTTAACTGCTTCATCATCTAATGTCGCATGATTCATTTCTATATGTCCTATCTCTTTTTCTAAAACTTCGTCATAGCCATCAAAAACTCCAAGACTAATTTTGTTTTCCATAGCAGGTATGATTTCATTTAAAAGATTGTAATTATCTGACTCTCCTAAATTCTGTATATATTTCTGTTCTTCTTCGCCACCAAACAAAGGGTCGTTAAGTAACTTTTTATATTCTGTTTGTTTTTTTAGTTGTACTTGTGTCCTCTGATCTATAGTCATTTCTTCTGTAATTTCTATAGAATTAAAATTTTTCCATTTATCTTTTATTTTTAATTTATTTTTTTCAGCTTGTAGCTTTGGTGCATTTTTTAATTTTTTAAGTGCTAAGTCTGTATAGTCTGAATCAAACCTTGCTGCTTCATCTAAATATGTACTATGAGTTGTTAAGTCTTTGTCTCCATAAGGTATTGATCTTAAAATCCTATCTGCAAAATCTTCTGCAAGTTGAAAGCTTTTTTCTTTTGTAGGGTCTACTAGCAATCTAGCCTTATTAAAAGCACCTTTAACAATTTGTTTATACATCTTATTTGCATCTTCTCCTGTAATACCTGCGTTATAGAAATCCTGTAAAAAACCTGCGATTACCTTACCACCCTGTTCGTCATTACCTTCTACAAAAAAAGTTGCTGCACTATCTAAAACTTCTGGTACTTTGTTTTGTAATTTTGTAAAATTAAAAGCTTGATTTTTTTCAGTAGCATAATTTGTAATATTAAATAATTCTTCTTGAACAGTTGGTATAAAAAATTCATCTACAATATCTGGNTCTATTCCTTCATCTGTAAANGTTTGNANTGATTTGTTTAAATAGNTTTGTCTCCAATNCTTAAATTCATNTGANTCGCTAGAAAACTCTCTTANAAACTTAAATATAGGTTGTCCATTNCNATCTACTTTACCTGTATCTATTCTTGCAGCATCATAAGCATTTTCAAAATTACCTTTAAATTTAAGTGCTTCTANCTGCACCCCTGCCTTTTCATATTGTTGTCTATATACCCTACTACCACCAATAATNTTTCTTGCTGCGTCATCTCCATCTTTTTTTCTTATGTCATTAGATAGTTTTGCAACNTCTCCACCATTTATTTCAGCAAAAATCCTATCTTTAGTAGCTCTTCTCTTTTCTTTTTCTACACCTTTTGTTATTTCTTGATTTAAAAAAGGTCTTAAATTAGTATTTACAGAAGCTAAAGTTTCTGCCAAATCCATAATACCTGTCTTGGGTAAAACGCTTACAGGTCGTACAAAAGTATTTACAGGACTATCGTAAATATTTGTTGCTGCGGTAGATTGAAAACTGCTACTCATAATTATCTAAGTAAGGCATACTGATTTAAAGCACCTGTGCCTATATTTAATAAAGTCTGTCCAAGAGTAGGTATTTGATTATATGCTTGATTAATATTACTTTGTAAATCATTTCTTCTATTTTGAAACTGTGCTTCTGTTTCAAGTATATTTCTATCGTATTGTCTTCTAAATGATTCTAATGATTGATTTATTGATTCTCTATAATTAGCAGCTTGTCTTTCATTATCCATCAATAATAATCCTATAGTTGTACCTGCACGTTCTGATGCAATTATAGCTCTATTAGCTCTTAAAGCTTCTATGTTTTTAGCAAATATATTTTGTGCGTCTTGTACTTCTTTAGCTCGTTTTTGTTCTGCTAGTGCTGCTTGTTTTCTTCTTTTATCATCTTCTGCTGATTGGTTAGCTAGTAATGCTTGATTATAAGTTTGATTAGCTGCACTTTTGGCAGCAGCCCTTTGAGTAAAAGCATTGGCTACAGTAAGACCCAAACCTACATTAAATGCTAACGCTGCACCTGCGGTATTAACACCTCCTAATAATGCAGCACCAACACACATCTAGGCAATCCTCAAAAATTCGTAAAAAGGTTTTTTTTGTTGACCATAACTCTCATGTAAATTTACAAATGTAAACCCAAGAGCTTTTAACCATTTTATAGCAGAAGTGTTTTCTGCATATACATAATTATAAAGTATTTTATAAGACTCAAGTAGTTTATCAACCCATTCTCTGCCTTGTCTTATTAATTGTATTCTATATTTTTTATTATNAAACANNTCATCTGTAGCAATACACCATATACAACCATCTTTAAAAACACCACATAAACCAATNGGTTCATCATCATCAGAAGCAATAGTCATATTNATTTGACTACCTAANAAAGTAACACTAAGAGCATCTTCTGGGGTCATGTCTGTTTGATAGTAAGTTTCTAGTCTATCCATCTCTCTCATGTTTTCTACAACAAACTTAAAATCTTCTAGCTTTGACTTTCTTAAATATCCCACTATAGNCTTCTACTNCTNATATGAAANNNNCCTTCATATTCTGCACTAGCTAAACGTGTAGGTAAGAATGTATTGTTTTTTATATCTATATCTACTCTGTCAGACTTACTCATTATAGGTACTTTAAATGTGCCAGTATCTAAATTTATTTCACCAATCGTAGCAGAAGCAGAACCAAGCAAACGACCAGTAAATTTATGTGTACTTGTATCTCTGTTCTCAGGTGTTACTTCTACTTTAAAAAATCCAGCATCTTCGTATTTAATATAAAAATGATGTATTTGTAATCGACCTCCTACATACTCAGGAGAACCAGCACCTTGTTCTGTTAGTCTTTGTTTACTAAATCTATAGTGCATTTCATAAGGTTCACCAATAATAAATTTACTATTTCTAAAATCTCCTGTAGCAGTAATTGTAGAAGTCGAACCATTAGTAGTGTTAGATGTTGTAATGACTTGTCCTGATGTAAGAGTTTTTGTATTGCCTTGAGCATCTACAAAAGTGCTTGTTTCTCCACTACTTAAATATCTACCAACAATATTCATCTTTGCTCTTAATCTATATGGAACTGTAAAAGTAGATAGGCCAGTACCAGAGCTATAAGATACTGAAACTCCTGTAGTTGCTTCAGTAACTTTATGATCTAGATGATATTCAAAACTAGCATTAGTTTCTCTAAAATCAGTTTCAAAAGGTATCTTCTCTAATGTTACTTTGTTAGCTTCTTCTATAACAGCAAATAAATCTGTACCAATAAAATCTATATTTAATATTGATCTGTTTGAATTGATTGTAAAAGTAAACCAAGCACTCAAAGCTTTATTACCATCAGCACCATATAACCATCTATAAACAAATAACTTATTAGGATTATCTGTACCTAATAAGATAAGAATATCTTGGTTACTAGATACCGCCATTTTAAAAATATTACTTGGTATAAGTCTTGGCACATGAATAGTGACGTTAGCTGCATCTTTTATCTGTGATTCACCTGCAAGTATATATTCTCTAATACCAGCAAAAGAACCTTTTTGAGTTAAAAAATAAATAGAAGATCCAGAACCTACAGGTTGTGCTGCTGCACTACTTTCAAATTCAGTTACGACTATGACGTTAGCTGTTTGAGGTGTTAGGTTATCTGCTGAACTTGTTAAAACAAATTGTGATTGGTCAGAAAATAATATAAGTTTTTCTCCCATAGTTACTGCACTTCTTAAGATTGCAACTTTTGTATGAGATGCAGCTACGTCAATAGGTTCATTATCTAAAACTGATAAAACTGTTTCTGGAAAGAAATTAAAAAACTCTGATACTCTTGAAAGAATTACGTTATCACCTGCAAGAAATCCAAGTCTGTTTCTAAAAAAGAATACGTTATTAATTTTATTACCAATAAAAGAAGGATTAGGTGCAGAATCTAAATCACCTACAGTACGTTCTCCCCATTTTGGTAAATCATAAGATGTAGTTGTACCACTTGCTGTGACGTTATGAATGTCACCATCTACTCTTGCAAATCTAAAATTACCATCAGCTTGACGTATTAAAACGTGTGGCATTGTATCGTAATTAAATTTAAAAGTAATACCAGCTTCTACAGTTTCTTCCCATTGCCCTTCTTCTAATACTCCATCTGTTGTAGTGTTATTGCCAACAAACTTAACGTAGTAATTATCAAAGTTTGTACCTTCATCTCCTTTTACTTCCACTACATAACCATGAGGTGCAACTACTGGTAAGTCACTAAATCTTTGAATAGAATCTTTTACTATAGTCATCTTAGTATCACCTTGAGTATCAGTACCATCTATAGAAAAGTTTGAGTTATCATTTTTTCTTACATATAAAACAGGACCATTTCTTACGATAGTAAAACCAGTAAGACCAGAATCTAAACCTGACTTAAGATCAGCAGCTATTGTATCTGTACTTAATGTAGAGTCTCCATCTGTGTTATCTGTAACTGTTACTCCATCTATTGTTACTGAGTAAGTTGTTTTTGCTGTTGCTTGAGTAATAAATATAATTGCTTTTGTACCAGTACCACCGCTAAGAGTTGAATCCATAGCAGTTTGAATACTTGTATTTACAACAAAAGTAAAATCAGCAATAGTAACTGTCTTCATTACACTTCTAGGAGAAGAAGTATTTAAGTAGTTAGTGCCATCAGGCTTATGAACTGTTAGTTCTGTGCCATCTAATTCAAAAACTCTTACATTGCCATTACTAAATATTGCTACATATCTTTCGTTTGTATCTCTGTTTATTGTTTGTATATGAACATTACCAAGAGTTGAAGATTGTAATGCTGTTAAAAACTGAAATCCACTACGTTTTGTAAGACCAAGAACAGGGTTGCTGTCAGCATTGTCTTGTATATCAGCATGATCTGGCTGTTTAAGTGAGTCAGATGATTGAGATATACCTCTTAGTAATGTAGGTATAGCTCTTGATATAACAGGCATAGTTATCTAATTAATGCACTAGAAGGATTATAAGTATCAAAGATACTGGTTAGAGAAGGATCTCCTCTTAGTAAATTATGGTCTGCATTTGCATAGTCTGATTCTGTAAGTATAGCTCTAGCTCTGGTTTCATCTTCTTGAGTATAGGTTCTTAAACCTTGATCTCCTATTAATCTATCAACAAATACTCTTGCAGCTTTGATGTTAATATACCTTCTTGCTTGTTCTGTTATTTCATTAAACTCTCTAAAATAAACAACAGTACAAATCAAGTCTTCATCAAATTCATACTTATTATTTTGTCTATCGTATAATTTTAGCCCACGTTGTATAGGATCTATTGTTGGGTGTTGATGTATATTTGCATCTACTCTCAATACATTTGCTGGTAAGTTTATCTGGTTAGATCCATCTCTTGTAAGAGTTACATCTATTTCAGTATTGAAAGACCAACCTTCTGATTGAACTTCTTTGTTTATTTCTGTCAAAGTGTTCTGAGCAGTACGAGCATCAACAGGTAATAAACCAGTAAGAGAGTTTACTGGTGCTTCTCCTATTGCAGCAAGCATAATGTTGATTGCTTCAAGCTCAGTGGTTGCAGCTACAGCCATTATTTAATACCCCTTTTTTTTTATTTTGAGTGAATCCCTCCCACCCTTTTTCTTTTTCTTTTTTTTCTTTTTTGATGAATGATACATGGGTATAAAAAAAGGGTATCTAATAATAAGATACCCTATAAATTGAAATTAAGAAGAAGCAAGCTTAATAGTAGCTGCACATTCTGGTCTTAATATGCCATGACCTAACGCATACTTAGCAACCATTAAGGTTCCTTGATACATTATGCCATAATCTGAACCAGAAATTTCAGTTGTCATATCCATTAATTTTACAGTTCCTACTGCACTCTTATGGAATACTAAACCGATAGTCTTACTATCATCACCTGAGTAAGTGTTGTTCGCACCAGTTGGATTAGAAGATACGTTACTTTGAGGTACGTTGTTTGACATCATGATTGGTATGCCAGCAACTTGTTGTACCTTACCAGAAGCAAACGAACCATT
>FUFK010755047.1_pt1 | contig 16922 bp, 15 predicted proteins | sample 1021851 | NCBI WGS metagenome assembly FUFK01 (sample SAMEA51879418, study PRJEB19060) | metagenome | reverse complement strand
AGTGGGTCGAGCCGAGGGGGTCGGAGGAGGTCGAGAGTAGAGAATTGTCATTCACGAAATCTGAGACCCAGCTAAGGGAGGGGATCAGGTGCTGACCGGGTTCTGAAGAATAATATCCAGAAAACAGCGTTACCGGCGAAATACCAAATTGAGGGCAGGGCGAATGCCCAAGGAGAATACCTTAGTACCATTACGGTATGATTAAATCCGTCCCCGGTTTCCACGAGATACGCGGTGATCGGTGTTAGCACATAGTGAAAAAGAACGAGTCCGGCTGCTAAAACCCGTCTACCTCGTTTGGCGTCCGGGTTCAGCAGAAGAATTCCGGCGCCAAATGCCCAAACTGTGAGCAACGGTGTCGCGAACAACAGCGTACCGTGTCCCCCTCCCAACATCGTTACTGCAAACACGAAGCAACCCGCAAGGTAAAGAACGGTGAAAAGTAGTCTATAAAACAATCCCATACTTGCTCCTAAAATCGATTACTCATCGTCAAGAACCTTAACTTCCGTTTTGGTCTTCTTTTTTCGTCGCTTTAGCTGACCGCTCGCACCAGCGGGTTTCCCATAGTTAACCGCGTAACGCATTATCTCAAAAAGGATTTGCCGCTTCTCATTGCGTCCTTCAGTTTTCGCCCACTCTAAGAGCTTGTCGTTGATGAACCTATCATTTTCCCATGGAATCGGTCTTCTCAATGCCGTCAGCCTTCCAGAAGCAACAAGCGCATTTCTTGCTGCAAGGAGTTTCGCTAGTGTATCTCGCGCCATACGTACTGCCTTCTCTGGGTCAAATGTCGTTTTGTCATATTTTGCCATTTCGTCGTAAGCCTTCTTAAGGCTATCGAGAGGATGTTGCCAATCCCAATTATCCGGAAGCGCTGTGCCCTGTCCTAAAAGTGCGTTAAAGCCTTCGTGAGAAAAAGAATCCTGCTGAGCGTGAAGATAAGTTCCTAACGCGGCTAATGCAGCGTCGCCCGAGCCTCTCATAGCTATTCCTTCAAATTGTCCCCAAAGGTGATACCGCCGACCCTCTGTTGTGAAATGCCAATTGACTCTATTCCGATACCCAAAATCCAGCAAGCTATCCGTGGGCATCGCACCGAGTCCCGATTCCGGATCATCGAGCCATTGATTCGCATTGCCAATAACATTTCCCTGCGCCTCGCTAAATCCCACGACAACCGCTAGTGCAGCAGTCAAATCTCTGTGAACGTCCTCTTCGTAACCGCCCCCAGAATCAATAAACCGAAGTGGGTTGTTCAAGCAATACTGAAATCGGTTGTGAGTTGCAGGGGAATAGATGTCGGGCGCAACGGGGTCGGCGCTGTAAAAACGGCCTATGTGATTCGAATACCTTCGCAAGTTGGCGTAATCGAGATCGGGGCTCTCTTCGTCACGTTGGTAGACTGTGAATCTTCGCCGGACTGTGTCAAGTCCGGTCGTTCGCTGAGGCGTACTGATTTCCTGTCCGAACGGATAATAGTCGTGACGTGCCGTGACGTTCCCGGACTCGTCTGTGTTGGTTCTCGAAGAGCCGAGATAGTCCGTTGTCAGGTAGTTGACTTTGGCGTTCTCGACGGATTCGACCACTGTTGAGTATTCAGCGATGAGTTTTGCTCCGGCGTCGTAGACGAAGATCGTTACTTCACCGGTTCCGGGGACGATCTTTTTGACACGTTTTTCGTCTCCGTCGAAGAAATATTGGCCGATCACTGTGTTGTATTGGTCTCGGACTTCGGTCTGTTTGTTCTCGCCGTCGTAGATAAACGTGCGGCCTTCGGGGTCCGCGGTTGTATTGCCGGCGGCGTCGTATTGCCAGCCCGTTGAAGACAGGCGGTTGTTGGCGGTCGAGATCGTCGGGTTGCAGATCGCTTCGGGGCAGTTCGGGTCGAGCGTGGTTGTGCTTCCGTTTGCGGTTTCAAACCTGTGATTTCCATAACGGTCGAAGGTGAATGTCTGTTTCCAAGACTGCACTGCCGTGCCTCCGTGCGGCGTGACGTTCTCAACAGCCGACTTCAACCGATTCAAACTGTCATAGAAATAACTCTGCACCGCCGTGAATCCTTGATTAGTCCCGACCGTCGGAACTGTTATCGTTTGTGAAAGCACGTTGCTGTTATTTTGCGTTGAGCCGTAGGAATAATCAAGCTTCAACAGATTCGTAGCTCCCTGCGTCACTCCCAATGCGATCTGCGTCGGCTGTAATCTGCTATTGAACTGCGTCGATTCCCATTTTCCAATGCGAAACTGCAAGTCAAACCACATCCCTTCTTGATCCCTGATTCAACTCCAAGTTCCTCTCGTAAACTGCCAACTTTTCATAAAGTTTTTGCTTAATAGCCGTTTTTCGATGTCTGAGGTTGTCGCTGTTGGCAAATGCGTTTCACTGTTTCCCCGACAGTGATCGGCATCTCCTCCAGCGAATCAACGGTTACACCCATTTTCACGCCAAATTCTTCATCGATCCGTAAAAACATTTCGACATAGTCGAGCCAATCCGGTGATGTCAGCCAGTTGCCAAGAGAATCGAATTCGTTCCATTGCGTAAACCATCTCAGTCGAACATCCTTATGAATTTCGACCTGCGCAATTTGTTCCAGCTTCCCGAATAAGTCAGGGATGGTGTTGCCTTCGAAATCGAGCTTAAGTTTCCGGTGGACGACGTTAGCGACGTCTTCAAAATTCCCGCACGCTTTGACTTCGCAGAGCGACATTACTACCTCAAGCTCAGACTCCAATCGTTTCACGAACAATTCAGGATGGATTATCTGTCGCGGATACGAATCGAGCTTGGTCCCGTTCAAATCCATCAAGATACGGTAGAGATACGAAACGCTATTTATAGAGACATCTGGCATAATTATCCCCTATCCGACCCCCGCATTCCGCCTGACACGTTATGAAAGCACCCGAGGCATATCCAGCTTCGAACGCCAGCAATGCTACAGAGAGCACGGCCGCAACCCTTCCGGTATCGCGGCCAAGATTGCTTAGCCAGCGATTTGTTCCGCCCGCACCACGCAGGCCAGTCTTTCCGAGTGCTTTATGTTGCCAGCTCGTTTGACCTGAGGGTGTGGCTCCACCAATAGGAGTTCTTGGGTACTGTCCAAAAAGAAGGTTCGCTCCTTGATTGAGAGCCGCCGCCACAGTGCCCGTAACAGTAAGCCCTTGCAGAATCTCACCAGTTCCCTCGGGTCCCACCGCATCTCCTAAAGCTCGCGCAGCCATAATTGTATTCGACTTTCAATTTATTTGTTCCATTTTGAACTATTCCCAAACCAATCTGTGTCGGCTTAAGTCTGGAATTAAACTGTGTTGATTCCCAGCGGCCATTGCCAAAGTGCATCGAAGTAACAACAATTGGTCTAGTTAAAGAATCCGTGATTTGTGGTCTTCCTGCTTTGCAAAGTCACGGCCGTTGTCCTCAACGTTTCATTGATCAGCATTCTGGGATTTCTATTGCAAAGCTTTAGTTTGCCGAAGTCGCTTAATCAACAAAACCCAAAATAAGACCTGACCGGCCAGAAACCAGAGAATCGTCAGAACAAATAGCATTGTACTACGATTCAGCAACCATAGTGTCCGTGAAAAATTCCCCTCAACCGATTGTTCAATAAGGGCAATCGCGATGGTTATTACGTAGAAAAGCCCCATACAGCTTAGAATTGTACCGAGGACTGCATTCTTATCTGCATATGGAATTAATAGAAATGCCAAGGCAAACAGCAGCCATCCAAGCAGTGGTGTTGCAAAAAGAAACGTTCCATGTCCATCGGCAAGAGTTGCAAAAACAAGGAACACGTAGCCGCAAGTGTACAGCCCCAAAAACACAAGATAATAATAAACACTCATAAACTGCTCCCAAGCTTTAACACTTATTATTCTTCTTCTATTACTCGAACAGTGGTCTTTGTTTTCTTTTTCCTCTTCGATGGCTTTGGGGAGCTTTCCGAGTCGTAGTTGGCAACGTATCTCATAATCTCAAACAGAATATCTCGCTTTGCGTCCCGACCTATTGTGTTTGCCCATTGCCACAGTTTGTCGTTTATGAATTTGTCAGTTTCCCATGGAACCGGCCTTCGAAACGCGCCAAATCTTCCACTTCGTTCCATTAGGTTTCTGGCCTTTAGGAGCTTAGCAAGCGTGTCTCGCGCCATCTTGACAGCTTTTGCGGGATCGTAAGTTGTCTTGTCATATTTTTCCATTTCTGCCATTCGATTTTGGATGCTTCTTAACGGATGTCTCAGCGAGACATTGTCGCCAGCGGCATAAACTTGACCGAGGCCTGGACCGAAACTCTCATGGGAAAATGAATCTTGCCGTGCGTGAAGATATGTACCGAGAGCCGCAAAAACATCACCACCGCTCGAAACTTCATTTTCAAATGATGACCAGAGATCATTTTGCCGATCCACGCTCGTGAAGTGATGGTCTCGTCGACCGTAGTAACCCGTCAGATCGCCTAATCCGTTTTCTAAGGGCATTGCGGTATGACCGGATCGCGGATCATCCAGCCACTGATTAGCTGCGCCTATGATGTTTCCCTGTTCCTCACTAAACCCAACAACGAAAGCGAGAGCAGCGGTTAAGTCGCGATGCACCTCTTCATCATATCCCCCACTGCTATCTACAAAACGGCCGGGGTTATTCAAGCAGTATTGGTATCGATTCAAACTGGGCGGGGTAAAAATATCCGGAGCGATCGGATCGACGCTTAAGAATCGCCCGAGTCTGTTTGCATACATTCTCAGCCGCGCATAATCCAAATCCAACTCTTCATCGCGTGGGTAAACCGTGAACTTGCGTCTGACGTCATCGCCAACATAACCGAGTCCCGGCGAACGTAGTGTTGACGGAATTTCTTCGCCGTACGGATGTAGGTCCTGCCGCGTCGTTACGTTCCCGTTTGAGTCAGTGTTTATTCTCGGTGAACCTAGGTAGTCGGTTGTCAAATAGCTGATTTTCGCCGTTGCCGTCGGTTCGACAATTGTTGAATACTCCGCCACCATTCTCCCCGATGCGTCATAGCGGTATTGGCCGATGACGGTGTTGTATTGGTCTCGAACTTCTTTTTGCTTGTTTTCGTCGTCATAGGTGAACGTGCGGCCTTCGGCGTCGGCGGTTGTGTTGCCGGCGGCGTCGAGCGGGCTCTGGACAAAATTCTTGTTCTTCAATACGTGTGTGTAGATCTGCGTCGTCCGCACGTCCTTGTGTCCAAGCAGTTCCTGGACGGTCCGTATGTCGTACTGGTTCTCGAGCAAGTGGGTGGCGAAGATGTGGCGAAACGTGTGGCAGTTCCCGTGCTTGTGAACTCCGGCACGCTGCATCGCGGCCCGCACCGCCTTCTGGATCGGCGTTTCGGTGGCGTGATGGCGGCGGGTACTGCCGTCATCCCAAGAGGACGAGATCTTTGCCGACGGGAAAACGTATTGCCACGGCCACTCCCGCGCGGCGCCGGGGTATTTGCGAGAAAGAGCAAAGTCCATCGGCGCCTCACCGAGACCGCGGGCGAGGTCTTCGCGATGAAGCAGTTTCACTTTCTCAAGGTGGTTCTTTAACATTTCGCGAAGACTCTCCGACATCAGGGTGACGCGATCCTTGCCGCCCTTTCCCGCACGAACGGTTATGCTGCCCTTTTCGAAGTCGAGGTCTTTCACCCTTAACCGCAGCACCTCATTGAGTCGCAGCCCGGCTCCATACAAGAGACTAACTATCAGGCGATGCGTACCGGAGAGCTGATCTATGATCGCGCGGGCCTCAGCCTTGGTAAATACCTCAGGAAGGCGAGACGGCCGCCTAGCACGCACAACATCCTCGATGTGCGGCAAATCTATTTTCAGGACCTCCCGATAGAGAAACAGCAACGCGTTAAAGGCCACGTTCTGAGTCGAGGCTGACACGCCGCCAACCACCGCCATGTGTGTAAGGAACGCGCGTATCTCATCAGCGCCCATCTCGCGCGGGTGACGCTTGTTGTGGAAGAGGATATATCGCCGAATGTAAGCGACGTACGTATTCTCCGTCTTGCGGCTCAGGTGCCTTAGCCTCGCGGCATTCCGCACCTGATCAAGAAGCCTTGGCTTCCTTTCCGCGGCCCCTTCCTGAGGAGCCGAAAACTCCTTGACAGCCATACTGGCCGGGCATATTATCACGCACTAGAACGTATAATCAATAGTTCGGCGGCTATCACTACCGACCGTGCAATGATAGAAAATTGCGTATCGAATACTCGCCTACATATAGCAATGTAGAATAATTCTCAGATTGGGCATGAATTGGAACCTTCTAGCCAATTACTTGACATATCAACTATTGACTAATAAAATGCTTCCCTATGGCTCATAAAAGAAAAAGTTCTGGTCACGGCGAAAGAAGGCGCTCCCGACCGTCCCAAGTTCAAACGGCTTACGTCGCCCTGTTAACAACGGCTGATAAAGTAAGGACATTTTTTGATACCCTTTGCGCTCCGTTTGATCTTACCGGACAGCAGTACAACGTCCTACGCATCTTGCGAGGCGCAGAGCCAGACGGTCTGCCGACCTTAACGATTGCCGAGCGAATGATTGAACGCACGCCCGGCATCACGCGGATGATTGACCGTTTAGAAGCTAAAGGGTTGGTTGTGCGCGAGATTCGCCCAAATGACCGCCGCTATGTTCACTGCCGAATTACGGAGAAAGGATTGAATCTTTTGAAACTGCTCGACGAGCCGGTTGAAGAATTCAATCACACCGTATTTCGCGCATTAAGCGCAGCCGAGATTGAACAGCTTACCATGCTCCTGACGAAAATGCGGCAGGTTCACGAGTCGGAATAGAGGATCAAACGTATGACTAAAAAACCGAAAATTTTGGCTTTCGCCGGAAGTCTCCGCGAACATTCTTTTAGTAAACGAATTTTGAAAACAGCGATGAAAGGCGCACAGGTGGCGGGCGCAGAAATTACTTTTGTTGATTTGCGCCAGCTTCCGATGCCGATTTACAGTCCCGATGACCACGAAAAGAATGGCTTTGACGAAAACGCGCTTCGTTTTCAAGGGCTTTTAACCGAACACGACGGATTGCTAATAGCTTCACCGGAATATAACGGCTCGCTTCCGGCAGTACTGAAAAATGCGATTGATTGGGCTTCGCGCCCGAGCGACAGATACGAAAGGGACAAGGTTTTTCGCGGGAAATTCGCGGCAATTATGACGGCTTCGCCCGGCAGTTTCGGCGGAATTCGCGCTCTGGCGCATCTGCGCGGAGTGCTGATAAGTGTGGGCGTAAATGTTCTGTCTGCGGAAATCGCGGTTCCATTTGTAGGCGACAAGTTCGACGGCGACGACGAAGAAATAACGGACGAAAAGATGAAAGTGTCATTAGAAAAGTTAGGCAAATCTTTAGTTGATATGCTCAAGAAAACGCACGACGAAGTTGCCGTCGCCTTGAATGCCACGGAGTAAAAAAGATGCCGGAGTGGTCAACATTATCTTTGTTCATTACTGCTGCTTTGGTTCTCGTCTTTATGCCGGGACCGAACACGCTGTACGTTATCGCCCGCAGCATACAGCAAGGTCTCGCAGCGGGGATCGTTTCGTGTTTAGGCGTGCAGGTCGGCACTTTGTTTCACGTTACCGCCGCCGCTTTCGGCATCTCAGCATTACTGCTGTCGTCAGCACTAGCATTCAACATCGTGAAATATGCAGGCGCGGCTTATCTGATTTATCTCGGCATGAAAACTTTATTGACGCGAGAAAAGGTCGCCGAAGAAGCGGAAGCAGTCGCTGAAAGCAGTTTGAGCAGTATATTCTATCAAGGCATTATAGTAAACGTATTGAATCCGAAAACCGCGTTGTTCTTCACCGCCTTTCTGCCGCAGTTCATAGTTGTAGAGCGCGGTTCGGTAGTAGCGCAAATTTTGTTTTTGGGAGCGATTCTCATTGTTTTAGGGACTTTGAGCGATTTAACTTATGCGCTGTTAGCCGGAAAGGGCGGGAAATGGCTGCGCGGAAACTTGCGATTTCTCCGCACCCAACGCTATTTTGCTGGAAGCGTGTATATCGGGCTTGGCGTGACAACTGCTCTGACCGGAATGAACAAAAAGTAAGGCGATCAGAAGCTGCTCGTGTCTATCACGCGCCGCCGAACAAGTCATTCGAGCGGACTGCCCGCCAGCTTGCCTCTCATCAAGGTTGTGTGGTTTCTTTGAGGCGGCTCGTGGCGGGCGGGCGGCCGCTCAATTCCAGCGTTCGGCGGCTATCGCTTACACGGATGCAGCGATAGACGAAACGCTTAACGAGGCATCCACCTGAGAAGAGGAGAAAGAAAAACGAACAATAAAAACACGGCAACGAAAATAGTCGCGCCGACGTTGATGTTGGCGGTGCTGGCAGCGTTTGCGGCTCTCTGGAACAGCCGTTCCGTGAGCGCCATTTCGGACGAAGAAGGAAAACTCCACACCGGGATGTTCGGGCTGGCTCCGCAGCAGACGGCTCGACTCAATCTGGTTCACATCGGCGACCCGAACGAAAATCCCGCTCCCTGCGCGGCGGAAATGGTTTTCTACGACGGCTTCGGCAACCGGCTGGCGCAATCGCGCGTGCAGTTGAGAGCGGGCGAATCGGCTTTGCTCGATTTACAGCATCAGCAGCTTGGGCGTGCCGGGCGCGTGCAGGTGCGGGCAGAATGGGTCGGATTCAATCCGCAGCCCGACCCGCCCGGAAGACGCTTCGGTAAATGTCTCGGCACGGCAGAAGTGTTTGACGACGTGACCGGCAAAACAACGCTCGTTATCGGCAATCCCGAAGATCTTCCGCCGCCGCGACGTTGAATTTTATCAGTCGAGTTTGTAATGGCGTGGCGCTGCTACAACGTGCCTTCGAAGACTGTGGATGGCGCTGTGGCTTGGATACGCTACCGCGTCCTGAAGAGAGTTGAGACGCCGCCGAACAACTCATTGCAGCCGACCCGCGCCAGCGTGCCTCTCATCAAGGTTGTCGCGTTCCCTGTGGCTTGCGTGGTATCGTGGCGCGGACGGCTGAATTCGGGAGTTGGACGGCTTCGCTTGTGTCCCGACAGTTCGCGGCAAAGCAAGATAAATGAAATGCACTATCTCAATTCTTTCAAACCGCTTTGCCAGACAAAACAAGGGCGTGTTGCAATCGAGAAGTTTGGTTTTCCGCCGTTCATTGATACATCTTGTCGCCGTGAACCAGACTTTCAAGCGGATATTCCTTCGATTTCAGCGTTGTGTCGCGGCAAAATGTTTGCACCTCGATTACGCGAAGGCGATTCGGTAATTTATATGACCGTCAAAGGTCAATATGCGCCCGTGCAGTTTCGGCATTGGCGGCTTGTCGCAATTCTTCGCGTCATAAAGCGTTTCGAGTCGCACAAAGACGCGGCTCTTTGGTATCGTGAGAAAGGCTTGTCTGTGCCGTCGAATTGTATGGTTGACGGAAACGCTTGCTTGTCTTACGAGATGACCGCAGGGACACAAACCAGCAGATTTGGCGATGTCGCAAATACTGACGAACTTTTGAAGCGTTGGGATTTAAGCTATCGTTTGCGGGCAAAGCGTTGTGGAGTTTTTCTGGCGTGTGAGGCGGAGTTTCTTTCGCTTTACGAACCGCCGATTTTGACAGACGAAGATTTGTTGCAGATTTTCGGGCGGATTCCGCCGACGCTCACTCCACCTGCGATTAGCGAGAGTGAATACCAAGCGATGCGTGAGATAGCGTTGAGTTCGTGAATGTAACGCGCCGTCCAACAATTCAATGGACGTGAGGGCGAAACAGCGACTTTGTTATCGAAGTTGTCCGTTAAACCTTAGCTTGGTGTTTGCCGTTTGCGGCTCGGTGAACTCCGCCATTCGACAGCCTTCATTTTGCCAGAGGTAGAAGAATTATGAGAACTCACCTTGTTTTAATTTTGTTTGTTTCTGCTCTGAGTTTCGCCTGTGCAAATTCCAAACCGCTTTCGTCATCCCTCTCATAACCGGTGTAATAGGCTAAAGGTAGACATTATTGCTATGGCTGATCCCTTATGTCATAACCTGACCATAAAATTGCCTTTGTCTTTATCGGAATCTCGCTTCGTATCTTTACGCGTGAAAATCTGGTCTTTAGCGGAAAATCAGGCTTATACCCATAACTTGTATAGTCTCCCTTCTCTCCGAATCGTCCTTCGACATAGGTCAAATGACGTTCATTTCCATCCGTATCGATCAATACGATTTCAGGGTTTATTTTACGTCCATCTGGAGTCACTATTGCGTTCGAGTAAGGATCGGCCTTAAACGGCGGCTCAAGTAACAGGGAGATAAACTGGCGGTCTTTCCTTGCTATTATCCGGCCGTCGCTCTCGATTTCCAGCCAGTCAGCCGAGATCGTAGCATTCTCGAGCAAAACAATGTCGAGATAGTAGCTGCGATAAAACATCCTGTTGAATGCATAAATCCCGACGATGACAATGAGAATTGCGCCAACTATTCCGATGATTAACATATTTCTAATTGTGTTTGACATGATCCATCAATCCTCTATCACCCATCATTTCTTTGAATTGCTAGCTCCTTTTTGGTACGTGTATGTGTTTATGGCCTTGATGTACGGTTTCAAATGATTCTGTATATATGCGCCATGACTTTTCGGTTTTATATTGTTATTCAGAGGAACTCCTAAATCTCCTGCAATTGAGTTAATAGCCCGAGCAAAAGCACTCGCGCAATTATTACTCGTAACACTGTATTTTTTGTTGTCCTTATAGGCATTCACGATTGCATCTTTGAATCTTTTATTCAAATCCTCGGAACCGAAATCCAAGACATAGCCCGTTGCCCCGGAGATCGAACGGCGGTAGTTTATATAGTCATCCGGGTTTCTACGATGATAGTCAGTATTATCGAACGACCAAGATACCCCGTCTATAACATACGATACATGGCCGTACATGCTGGTCGACGGCCACCATATTTCGTCCCATACTATAATCTCTATTCCACTATCACCGCCGGGCCTCGTATTATCAACAGGCGAATAGATGGTTACTTCAGCAGTTACTGTCGGCTCATTCGGGTCCTGGACGGCGTTGCCGTTTTGGTCTAATGCCTGAAGCTCGCCTTCTGATTCTCTTATGATTCGCCAGCCTTCTTCGGTGTCGCCACGGGCGAATGCCTGATTCGCTTGCAGGCGGGCAATCTCGGTTTGATAGTGCGGCTCGCCTCTTTGTCTCTTTTGAATCCGTCGTCCGCGGCCTGTAAGCTCGCGGGCACTTTGCCACAAGCCTTTCCTCGCTCATTATCCGCCTTGTCAGATATCGTCCCACCTTCCCGCCTTCCTCTTTTATCTCGTCCGACAGACGCCTTGAATCGTACGTCCTTTTGTGAAAATAAAACTTGTCAAACACCGCTGCCTTAACCGGGCTCGCGTCTCATCAAACGCCTCGTGGCTCTTGAGCCAAACGTAATACGCCGTCCGGCTCACCTCTGCTGCTTCCAGCAACACACGCAGCGGATATCCGCCGCTCTCTTTCTCAATAAATTCGTACCGGCTTTCCCGTCCCTCCCGAAGATCAGTGCGGCCTTTTTTAGCACCTCACATTCCATCTCCAGCTCAAGTATCCGCTTCCGCATCTGTAGCTTCTCTCTGTCCGGCTCGCATGTCTCATTCACCACCATCTTCTGTTTCCACCGATGCAGGACTTCCCGTTTACCTCAGTCTCCCGCGAAATAGCCTCAATCGTCTGCCTAGCCATATATTTTCGACTTACTTCCCGCTTAAACTCCAAATCGTATTGCTTTCTCATTCTCTCATTCTTAAAGATTTTCCTGTCCCGTTTCATTAGACCCTTCCAATACGCCGCCAGTTTTCTGGATATGAAAAACTCTTACCTGAGCCCAATATACACTTTAAATAATTCATATGTTGAATGTATGATTCTTTCTAGGGATTATTCACCCTTTTCATCAATATCGTCGCATTTAAGCAAATGTCGGGGTGCATTGAAGTAAATGTACTTTCCAAAAAATCAAATTGAATCGGTATTTATACCTTCCAACAACTTTTTAAGCTAGCATATGCTTCTGGATAACAAAACAAAAACAAATGACAACGAACATTACAAAGTAATTGAATTCATAAAAAGTAACACGGAAAACGGTACTCTTGACGTTGTGACGGGTTACTTTTCAGTAAATGCTTTGGCATTAATGAAAGATGAAATCAACACGGTCGAAAAATTCCGACTGATTTTGGGAAATTTGATGCATGAAGAATTGCAACCCAATAAGGTGATTGACTTGCTCAATGGTAATGCCAGCATCAATTCTACTCTTTCATTAAGCATGTCTGCACAAAAAGCTGTTGAGTTTCTGAAACAGGAAAAAGTAGTAGTGAAGAGTATCCAAAATAACTTCTGCCATGCAAAAACATATCTATATACCGACAAGACCAAAACCAAAAACTATTTTATTGTTGGCAGCTCTAATTTAACTGACGCAGGGCTTGGTATTAAAGACAGTTCAAACATTGAATTAAACATAGCCAAACACGACTATGAAGATGAATTTAAGAATCTGGAAAATTGGTTTAGAGAACAATGGGATAAAACGGCCTCTGCAGAAATTGAGTTGCAAGACAAATCCAAAGTTGAAGTAAAACAATACATCATCGATCTTATTAAAAATTTCTTCAAGAAATACACCCCTCAAGATCTTTACTACAAAGTCCTTTACGAAATGTTTAAAAACGACATTTTGGAATTTTCGGGTAATGCGGAATTCAAGCGTGAAATTGCTCACTTGGAAGAAACCATTATTTACAAAACACTTTTCCCCTATCAACAAAAAGGAGCAATCAGTTTGATTAAAATGCTTCAAAAATTCAATGGAGCAATTTTAGCGGATGCCGTTGGTTTGGGTAAAACCTGGACTGCTTTAGCGGTAATGAAATATTTTGAATTGAAAGGTTACACGGTTCTATTGCTTTGCCCGAAGAAACTTTCAAACAATTGGCAACAATACAAGGCAGGACAGCAAAGCCTCTTTGAGAAAGATGAAATTGATTTTTACGTTCGCTATCATACAGACTTACAGGAAGGGCGTTTTGAACGGTACAAAGACAAAACACTACGCTATTTCCGGACTAGACCAAAACTCCTGATTGTTATTGATGAAAGTCATAACCTGAGAAACGACAAATCTTCCCGATACAAATTCCTGACTGATGAAATTCTGCTTCCTGAAAACAAAAGCAGGGATGTAAAAGTTTTGCATTTATCTGCTACGCCTATCAATAACAAACTGTTGGATATTCGTAATCAGTTTAAATTGATGACAAAAGGTTTGGATGATGGCTTCAAAGAAACCGAATTAGAAGTTGAAAGCCTTGAAAACATTTTCAAAACAGCTCAAAAGGATTTTAGTGAATGGGCAAATTCAGAAAATAGAAAAATTGCCGACTTTATCGCCAGACTTCCCAAAAAATTTGAAAAGCTTACAGATGCTTTAATTGTAGCAAGAACAAGAAAACTGATCGAAGGCGAATTCGGAGAGATGAATTTCCCGAAAAAAGACAAACCAATCAATGAGTTTGTAACACCCGAAAATATTGGTGAACTCAAATCTTTTGATGATATTTTAGAAGCAATTTCAATAAATCTCACTGCTTACCGACCTGCTGACTACATCAAAGGTCTTTCCCCTAAGAGTGTGTTGGAAGATGAAAAGCAACGCCAAAAATTCCTCGTTAAAATGATTTATATTCTTTTGATAAAGCGACTAGAATCCAGTTGGTTTTCATTCAAAAGAACCGTTGAAAATATTTTCAATCATCATACCCACGCACTAAACAAAGTCAATCAGTTTATTCAAAGCAAAACAGACAGTGCAATAGAAGATGATTTAACCGAAGAAGAAAAAGAAGAAATTGTTGAAACAGCAGCCGAGATAGATGGGCCTGATGAGGAGGAACAACATTTTACATTAGGAAGGAAAAATCCAATTGCTATTTCAACAATAACAGACATCGTATTATTTAAAGAACATCTTGACGCCGACATTAAAAAGCTTTCGAAACTTAAATCAAATCTTGACAAGTTTGAAGCAGACTTCAATGCGGGCAAAGCCGAAGATGAGAAACTCAAAAAGTTGATTGAACACATCAATAACAAACAAAAGAAGGCGGACAACAAAAAAGTCCTTGTGTTCACAGTGTTTAAAGACACAGCCAAATTCCTGTATGACGAATTGAAAAAGCGAGGAATTCAAAACGTAGCTTTTGTTTCAGGTTCCATTAGCGAAACTTCTGATGGCTATTCGGGCGAAAAGTTTGAACCCATTTTGGAACGCTTCGCTCCTTTTACGAAACTCTACAATGAGAAAGACTGGTCTGACTTGTACCAAAACCATCTTGGTTTTGACTCCGAATATTACAATCATGGAAAATGGAAAGTGCCTTACACAAAATGGTTAGAACTCATCAAGCAACACGACAAAACCACACAAGACAAAATTGAAAAGCCGATTGATGTTCTGATTGCTACCGACTGTTTAAGCGAGGGCCAAAACTTACAGGACTGTGACACAGTCATAAACTACGATATACATTGGAATCCTGTTCGCTTGATTCAACGAATGGGGCGTATTGATCGTATTGGCTCACCAAACAAAACTATTAAAGGCATCAACTTCTGGCCGGGCAAGAACTATGAGGACTTCTTAAAACTAAAATCCAGAGTTGAAAACAGAATGGCTTTAATGACTGTGGTAGGTACAGAGCTGGACGACAAAATGACTCCTGAACTTCATAGAATGGTTGAAGAAAATCCGCTTTTGTCAAAGCAAGCTCAAAAAATGTTGGAGCAATTGCAAATTACTTGGGATGATGTGGAAACCGGCGAAGACACTTTGGGATTGAACGACCTTTCATTGGAACAATTTAGACAGGAGTTATTCGAGTTCTTTAAAAAGAAAGAAGAATTCTTCAAAACAATGCCAAATGGAGTTTTCACTGGTTTCAAATTCAAACCCTACCAGAAATGGCAAGAAATGCCCGACAGCATTGTGGCAGTATTGGGTTATCCCAAGCGACCCGACGATACTTTAAACCACGTTTACGATGAAATTTATCTTCTGCATCAAAATATTGAAGACGGTAAAAGCGGAAAACTTGTATTAAACAACAATCAGGAAATTTTAAACCTGCTCAGAAACCACAAAGATGAAGGCCGCTATGTTCCCCAAAAGATTGAAGATGGTGATCAGCACACATTAAACAAATTTGCTGATGCCATTGGCAAATGGATAAAATCACAGGCAACACCTGTTGCAGTAAATCAAATTCAGGATTTATTCACGGGTGATCTAACGCCTGCAAGGATTTCTCCAGAACAAAAGAAACTGGAAGAAAAATTCAAGGCAGAAAATTTCGATTTAATCAATTGGTTTGTAATTTCTAATAAGTAAGCAATGAATTTAAACATATTCAATACAGCCAATCTTTTTGAAGCAGCTACCAATCTGTTTCAGCAGTTGAACATCAAGCTCAACTCCAACACGGCTGAACCACTGACCACAAAAGATATTTTAAAACATCACTACAAAGACAGCGACACCTTTGAAGCCATTGATAAAACCTATTTCCTTGGCATTATTGATGATTCGGTTTTTACGGCAACAGGAATGTTTGACAACAATTATTCCTACAAAGAAGCCATTGAACAAGGCGACAAAAACTACAACGGCTTAATGCTGTTTGCCTTGGAACTGAAAAAACAACCTACCCGAGCCGAGATTTCCGAACTCACAAGAGCCTTTAACCGCACCAGCCAAAAGATGCCGGTGGCATTGGTGCTAAAGTACCCTCCAACATCCTTGTTGGAGGGAGATGAAGTTTTAATTTCCATTTCCTTAAGCGAACGCTTTAAATACAAACAAAACTGGCGGCAGGGTGAGAAAGCCGGCAAAGTGATTATTCTTCGTGACATCCAAACGCAAAACACCCACGCGGGACACATAAGAATTCTACAAGATTTGGTAAAACCTGTTGGCGTTACCAATTACGAACAATTGCACCAACATTGGTTACAGGTGTTGGATGTAAATATCCTCAACAAAAAGTTCTTTCAGGATTTGGCAAACTGGTATTTCTGGGCAATGAAAGAAGTGTCATTTCCTGACGATTTGGAAGAGAAAGAAGAAGTTCGCAATGCCACCAACCTTATTCGCCTTATTACTCGTGTTATCTTCATTTGGTTTCTCAAAGAAAAACACTTAGTCCCTGCTTCGCTATTTCACAAAGATTCTATAGCAAACCTTTTGAAAGACTTCAACAAAAATCCCCAATCGCACAATTATTACAATGCTATTTTGCAGAATCTCTTTTTTGGAACACTCAACCAAAAAATAGAAGAACGAAAGTTTGTCAGAGAAGGCGATTTCCAAACCAACAGAGAAGAATACGGCGTAAAGAATTTATTTCGGTACGCTGACCTATTTACCCGCTCCGAGCAAGAGATAATACAACTATTCAAAGATGTTCCTTTTCTCAATGGTGGATTATTTGACTGCTTGGACAAACCCAACGACGAAGCCAAAATTGAATATGTAGATGGCTTCAGCCGAAATACAAAGAAAAAAGCTATTGTGCCCGATTACATTTTCTTTGCTGAAGAAAAAGAAGTTGACCTGAATGAAGTTTACGGCACGAAGAACAAACGCTACACTTCACAAGGGCTGATAAACATTTTAGAAAGCTACAAATTTACCGTTGCTGAAAACACACCGATAGAAGAAGAAATTGCCCTTGACCCCGAATTGCTCGGTAAAGTATTTGAAAACCTTTTGGCAAGTTACAACCCCGAAACACAAACCACAGCCCGCAAACAAACGGGCAGTTTTTACACCCCACGCGAGATTGTAAACTACATGGTGGACGAATCGCTG
>FUFK010066682.1_pt1 | contig 16928 bp, 16 predicted proteins | sample 1021851 | NCBI WGS metagenome assembly FUFK01 (sample SAMEA51879418, study PRJEB19060) | metagenome | reverse complement strand
TCAACCATTTCACCGGCTTGAACATTGTCCAGACCGTAGACCCTTGCAATTCCATCACCTACAGATAATACCTGTCCAACCTCTGATACTTCAGCGTTAGAATCAAAGTTTTTTATTTGCTCTTTTAATATTGCTGATATTTCTGCTGCTTTTAGATCCATTAGTTTGCACCTTTCATAAGAATTTTTAAATTATTCAATTTCGTTGATACAGATGCATCGATCATCTGCGATCCAATTTTAACTTTTATACCAGCTATAATTTCTGGTTCGATTTTTGATTGGATTTGAATTTCTTTACCAGTCATTTTTTTTAAGTTACTAATAATTTCTTGCCTTTGATCATCTTTTAACTCAGCAGCTGTAATCACCTCCGCAATAATTTCACCACTATTACTTTTCATTATATGATCATATGCATTGATAATTGAGACCAATAAATTTACCCTANGNNNTTTGATAAGAACGTTAACTAAATTTTTCACTAAGACGGAGACATCTTGCTTCTTAAATATTTCATTCATCACGCTGGTTTGGTCAGAAGAAGTAAAGGTAGGACTTAATATTAATCTGCTTAACTCTTCGTTATCATTAATCATTTTTTTTAGTGCTGTTAGATCTTTTAATATCGCCTCTGATAAATTTTCAGCTTCTGCGAGATCAAATGTAGCCTTTGCGTATCTCTTGGCAACTTCTGGTATGGATGTCTCATTTGACATTTGGTAGCAATTACCTCTTTTTATATTTTTGCGTTCTCAAACTAGACAATTAAGTATAATAAGAAAACATATATTCATTATCACAGGTAGGCATTATGTGCAATAAAATCTCTCTATATTTCAACAAGTGAACTGTTTATTTTTCCTTTAAGGTTGATTAAAAAATTCTCAGAGGAAATTTTGTGGGTCTACATCTATTGTTATTCTTATTTGTGGTGGTAATTTGAGTGAGTCCAACCACCTTTTAATATATAATTGTATGTTACAGTTCTTTGGTCCTCTGATTAAAAATCTTTGCCTGTAATATTGCCTCATTCTTGATATTGGTGCTTCTATCGGTCCCAATAATTCTACATCTTTTGGAAAATTATTAATGAGAGCTAGTTTCTGGCTACATTCATTCAGAAGTTTTCTATTTTTTGAACTAACAATGATGGCGACCAAGCGAGCAAAAGGTGGCATTCGTGTGGAATTTCTTATTGTCAATTCTGCATTGTAAAATTCTTGCTTTTGGTTATTTATTAATGATTGTAATAATGGATGATCTGGCATGTGTGTCATAATTTTCACTTTGCTTTCCTGCTTTACACGACCAGCCCTCCCTGAAACCTGATTTAATATTTGGTAGGTACGTTCAGATGCCCTTATGTCTGTAACTTCGAGACCAAAATCGGCGTCTAGTATACCTACATATGTTAAACTTGGAAAATTATGCCCCTTCGATATTAATTGCGTCCCAATTATTAAATTAATTTTGTTTTCTTTAATTTGTTTCAAAGCCGCAGATACAGAACTAGGGCTTGGCAGATAATCACTAGAAAATATTATCCTCGACATATCTGGTAGTAATCTATTTAGTTCCTCATCTATTTTTTCGATTCCAAGCCCTGTTTGGATAATTTTATCAGATGAGTGGCAATTTTTACATTTTATGTCTGATTTCTGTGTATGGCCGCAATAGTGGCATTTATATTTCAACGTTTTTTTGTGTAACACAAGCCATGCATCACAATCAGGGCAGTCTACTCGCACACCACAATTTCCACAAATAGACAAGGGTGAGTAACCACGCCTATTCAAAAATATTAGTGACTGCTCATTTCTCTCTTTTGTTTTTTTTAGATCTTCAATCAACTCAACAGGTAAAAAAGAGTTCGTTTCTTTTTTAGCCTTTCGCATATCGATACAACTGATAGTTGGTAATTTCGTCCCATAAAATCTTTTATTTAATGCAGCTCTACTATATTTTTTTGATACAATATTTTCAAATGTTTCAACTGAAGGTGTAGCTGATGATAATATGCAAGCTATTTTAAGTTGCCTTGCTCTGAGTATTGCCATATCTCGTGCATTATAAATCATACCCTCTTCTTGCTTGTAAGATGGATCGTGCTCTTCATCAACGACAATTAACCCGAGATCAATAAATGGTAAAAAAAGACTTGATCTTGCGCCAACAACAAGTCTAATTTTTTTATTAAGAATATCAAACCACAGCTGTCTGCGTTTAGCCTCTGATAAACCTGAGTGCCATTCCCCAACTTGATTTTTAAATCGACTTCTAAAAATTTTTAAAAACTCCTGTGTTAAAGTTATTTCAGGTAGCATAATTAAAACTTGCTTTCCCTCCTTTAATATTCTGGTTGCCGCCTCGAGGTATAGCTCCGTTTTGCCAGATCCAGTTATTCCGTCAATTAACGTAACTTTCTGTTGCTTGAGAGAAGTACTAATCTTCTCCATCGCATAATTTTGCTCTTGGGTAAAATCAATATTCGTTTCTAGATAAATCTTTTCTTCTACCTCTACAAATGACTCTGACTCTTTCAATATACCATTTCTAATCATTCTTTTTATTATGTCATTTGAGAGACCTGAGATTGAGATGATTCTATTTCTCTCTAGTGTTTCATGCACTCGCAGTAGTTCAATCACCGTCTCTTGTTTTTGTGTTATTTTTGANGTATGTAAAGGATTAAGCGTGTAATAAATTTTTTTCTTTCCTTGCTTTTCAAAGAATTGTTTTTTAAATGATGCTTTAAGAGCAAGCCCGAGTGGAACCATATAATATGTCGAAACCCAGTTTAAAAAACTTAGCAAGTCTGCAGGCAGGGAAATGCAATCATTCCCTATTTTTTTCGTAATTATCGGCTTAATTTTCTCTCTATCAAAATTTGTTAAATGCTCATCTTGAGACCATACGACCCCATATAGCTCGCGATTTCTGAATGAAACTTTTACGATGGTGCCGATCTCTAGGGCCTCAGTATATGAGTAAGTGAACGGATAATTTATATTTATTGGTAAAAGTACTGACAAGAGATGAGGATGTTTCATTTAACAAGGATATTTTTATGAATATTTAACTAAGTTATAATAATTATAAAATATTATTGGTAAGTCTACGTAAATTTGATAAGTTTGTCATTTGGTTTATATAGATATTTCTGATATTTAACCTGGTTGGAGATAATATGAAATTTTTTGTCGATACTGCTGAAATAAAAGAAATAAGAGAACTTTCAGAGATGAATCTAGTTGATGGAGTTACTACAAATCCATCATTGATTGCAAAATCAGGTAATGATATTAAAGAAACAATAAAAAATATCTGTGAAATAGTGCCAGGTCCAGTTAGTGCTGAAGTTACCGCGACTGACATAAACGGAATGATCGAAGAGGGAAAGATCCTTCACGGCTTAGCACGAAATGTTGTTGTCAAGATTCCACTAACATGGGAGGGTCTCGATGCATGTAATAAATTTACTGAGTTAAATATCCCCACCAATGTTACACTTTGTTTTTCTGCTCCCCAAGCATTACTTGCAGCAAAGGCAGGCGCAACTTACGTATCCCCATTTATTGGTAGGCTTGATGATACAGGTATAAACGGAGTCGATCTTATTGGCGAAATTAGAGCGATTTATGACAACTATGACGATCTCAATACCATGATTTTAGCGGCATCCATTAGAAATATCAATCATGTTACACAGGTTGCGATGATTGGAGCCGATGTTGCAACAATACCTCCAAAAATATTAAAGGAACTAGTGAAGCATCCACTCACTGATATTGGCTTATCAAACTTTTTAAATGATTGGGCTTCAACGGGTCAAAAGATAAGATAGATTGCAACTAGCACATGAGTAATATTTTCAAGATAGAACTAGCTAAAGATGACTTAAATCAGGCNTTGAATACTTGGATAAGCCACTTAAAAAATGAGAAAAGAGTTTCATCACATACAGTCGACGCTTACTACAGAGATATTAACTCATTCATACATTTCTTAATTGAGCACATAGGGGGACCTTTGTCGTTGCGAAATCTTGAGACTCTTATTGCCTCAGATTTCAGAGCTTTCATGGCTAGAAAAAAAAGGGATGGAAATAGTACAAGAACGATTGCAAGATTGATGTCGAGCATAAGATCTCTTTTCGAATATTTTGAAAAAATTGAAATTATAAAAAATAATGCGATAAATAATATTAGAATGCCGAAGTTACCACAAAGTATTCCAAAACCCCTTACGTATGAGCAGGCAAAAGATCTGATCATTGACACACAAAATCCTGATATTAATGAGAAGTCTCCAGATTGGGTCCAAATTAGAAATAAATGTATTTTTCTTCTGCTGTATGGATGTGGCCTAAGAATAAGCGAGGCTCTGGAGTTAAATATAAAAGATGCACCCATTGAAGAATGGCAGGATACTATCCGAGTGAAAGGAAAGGGGAATAAATATCGAGAAGTTCCGTTGTTGTCTGATATAAAAGAAAATATAAAGAAATATATAGAACTATATCCAAAGAAATATAATTTTGATGACCCNTTATTTATCGGGATAAGAGGAGATAGGCTAAGTCCCCGCATTGTGCAAATAATCATGCAAAAAATGAGAGCTAGCCTTAATTTACCTGAAAATGCGACGCCACACTCTTTGAGGCATTCATATGCAACACACCTACTACAAGCAGGAGTCGACCTTCGTTCTATACAAGAGTTACTTGGTCATGCAAGTTTGTCTACAACACAGATGTATACAAAGGTAAATCAGAAGCAATTACTCGATGTCCACCAAAAAGCTCATCCTAGAAATAAGGCACGTCATCTCAAACTAGTCTCTGATAACTCGTAATTATTTGATATTTTTGAGGGTCGATCCGAGCATTGCGGGTGAACTTGACATAACAATTCCAGCGCTTTTCATTGCATCTATTTTCGTTTCTGCGGAGCCTGAATTACCATCTACAATGGCGCCAGCATGGCCCATACGCCTTCCAGGAGGGGCTGTAAGACCTGCAATAAATCCAATAATGGGTTTACCTTTTTTGTTTTTTCTTATAAATTCAGCTGCTTCCTCTTCCGCTGATCCACCAATTTCACCAATCATAATTATTGCCTCTGTCTTCGGGTCAGAATAAAACCTATCAATAACTTCGATGAAGTCTATCCCTTTTATTGGGTCACCTCCTATACCAACACAAGTCGACTGTCCATAACCTACAGCTGTAGTTTGTGCAACAGCCTCATAAGTAAGTGTTCCAGAGCGAGAGACAATACCAATTGAACCAGCACGGTGTATATGCCCTGGCATGATCCCGATCTTACACTCTCCGGGCGTTATAATTCCAGGACAATTAGGGCCCACTAGAATAGAATTTGACTTATTGAGAACTGCTCTCACCTCCAGCATATCGAGAACAGGTATGCCTTCTGTGATGCAGACAATAATTTCTATCTCAGCACCTATTGCTTCAATTATTGCCGCGGCAGCAAATTGTGGTGGAACATAAATTACAGACGCATTTGCCCCTGTGCTCGTAACGGCATCAACGACATTGTCGAAAATCGGAAGATTTAAATGCTCAGCACCACCTTTACCTGGAGTTACCCCACCAACTAACTGCGTTCCATATTCAATTGCTTGTTGTGAGTGGAATGTTCCGTGCTTACCAGTAAATCCCTGGCAAATAACTTTTGTATTATTATTTACTAAGATGGACATTATTCATCATACCTTTGATACTGCATCAACTATCTTTTTGGCAGCCTCGTCTAAATCATTTGCGGATATAATATTCAAACCAGACTCTTTCAGATATTTTTTACCTAAATCCACATTGGTACCCTCCAATCTCACAACCAANGGTATAGATAAATTTAGCTCGCTTGCAGTCTCTATTATTCCTTGTGCAATTATTTCGCAGCGCATTATTCCGCCGAATATATTAACAAGTATTCCCTTCACATTTTTATCACTTAGGATAATTTTAAATGCATTCATAACTTGCTCTTTGGTAGCGCCGCCGCCCACATCTAAAAAATTTGCTGGCTCCTCTCCATATAACTTTATAATATCCATTGTTGCCATTGCCAAACCTGCACCATTTACCATGCAGCCAATTGTACCATCAAGCTTTATGTAACTTAATCCGTGATTTGAAGCCTCAATTTCTAGGGGATCTTCCTCCTCAGGATCTCTCAAGCTCAAAATATCTTGATGTCGAAAAAGAGCATTTGAATCAAAATTCATTTTTGCATCTAGGCAGATCAAATGACCTTCAGTGGATAAGACAAAGGGATTAATTTCAATTAGACTCGCATCTTTTTCTACAAATAATAAAAGTAAATTATTTAAAACAGCCGTTAATTTTCCTTTGTGTGCAGTATCAAGGTTTAAAATCCTCAAAACTTCATCAATGTTTTCACTATTGAGTTCTGTTCTGGATGCGTCCAGATATATTTTAGCTATCTTTTCTGGATTTTTATCAGCAACCTCTTCAATGTCCATTCCTCCCTCTGATGAAGCTATCAGACATATTGCTTTAGTCTTCCTATCAATTAGATACGATAAATAAAATTCTTTATCAATGTTGCAGCCATCTTCTATATATACCCTTTTTACTACTTTACCGTCGGGTCCAGTTTGGTTTGTTACAAGTTTCATCCCTAACATTTTATTAAAAGCTAATTTTACCTCATCAAAATTATCAACAACCTTAACGCCGCCGCCTTTGCCCCTACCACCAGCATGAATCTGAGCTTTTACAACCCACTTTGGGCCCTGAAGGATATCAATATGTTCATCTAATTCTTTGGAATTAAAAGCTGTAAACCCATTTAATACGGGTACTTTATACTCTCTTAAAAGCTGTTTTGCTTGATGTTCATGTATATTCATTAAAAATTACTTATTTCAATATGAAAATTACTTTAAGTCTGGAGCAATCTTCTGGCAGGCTTCAACTAAGCTGATAACTGATTTGACAGAAGAGCTAAACTCCTCCTTCTCATCTTTATCGAGATTTATTTCAACAATTCTTTCAACGCCATCTTTCCCGATTATAACTGGTACACCAATGTAATAACCGTTTACATCGTACTCACCATTCAAGTAGGCAGCTGCAGGTAATAATCTTTTCTTGTCCCTTAAATAAGACTCCGCCATAGCTATAGCTGAGCTCGCAGGCGCGTAATATGCTGATCCAGTCTTGAGCAAAGATACTATTTCTGCGCCACCATCACGCGTCCTCTGAACAATTTCATCAAGTTTTTTCTGGGTAATCCATTTCATTTTAATTAGATCTGGTAAGGGAATACCAGCTACTGTTGAGTATTTAGTAAGCGGCACCATTGTATCTCCATGCCCCCCCAATACAAATGCCGTGACATCTTCAACTGAAACACCCATTTCTTCAGCGAGAAAGTACCGAAATCGTGCAGAGTCGAGAACCCCTGCCATTCCACAAATCATATTTGTACTATGTCCTGTTGCCTTTTGAAGTGCCCAGACCATTGCGTCAAGCGGATTTGTAATACAAATGACAAAAGAGTTTGGGGCATATTTTTTAATTCCTTCACCGACAGAACTCATCACTTTAAGATTTATCTCCAGCAAATCATCTCTACTCATACCGGGCTTCCTTGGCACGCCTGCTGTTACTATTATCACATCCGAGTCCTCTATAGCACTGTAATCAGATGCGCCTTCAATCTTTGAGTCAAACATTTCTACTGTGCTCGCCTGCGCTATATCAAGACCTTTTCCCTGCGGAACCCCATCAACAATGTCAAACAAAACTAGGTCGCCAAGGTTTTTTAGACCAGATAAAAGTGCAAGAGTGCCACCAATTTGTCCAGCACCGATAAGTGATATTTTATTTCTTCGGTATCCCATTCCTAATCCTTTCTTTCCTTATTCTGAAATTATACTATCCAAATAGTCTGACGATTGCATTTCTTCCAAACGTGATACAGTTCTCTGAAAGATATTAGCATCTTTTCCGCCAATCAAAATATCTTTTGGATGGGTCTCTGCTAATATAAACAATATCTTTTTATTTTCATAAAATGTATCTATCAAATTTATAAACCTTTTTGTTTCGTTTCTTTTTTTCGAGTCCAATTTCGGCACATTTGAAATAAAGATAATATTATAGTTATTAGATATTGCGAGGTAATCAGCAACCCCAAGAGGTTTTACGCATAATTCGTCAAATGAGAAGTTTGCGAACTTTCCTGCAGACACTGAGACTTCTATCTCCCTTCCCTTTAGGGGTATAGACCTACTTGTAACTTCTATACTACACATATTAGGTTCATTTGCCAAGCCTCATGAAAATTTTTTTTATTTTGTCCATTGATTGGGGAAAAATATACTCTTTTATTTTTAATTCTATCTATCCTGTAATCTTTCTCAGCTTGAAGATTATAAATTTCCATATTCTCTTCTAATTTATCGATGAAAGGAATAAATGTATCCCTATTCAATCCCTCTGAGTATAAATTCCTTGGATGAATATTTGATGTTGCAATAATTAATATACCCATTTCAAATAAAATCTTGAATAGCCTACCCAATATCATTGCGTCAGCAATATCTTCTACTTGAAATTCATCAAAGCAGAGGAGTTTACAATCTTTTTCTATTAATTTAGCAACCATCAAAACAGGATCACTATCACCATTTCTTGATACCCCGTTTTTTTTTCTCCAAATAAAGATTTGCTCATGAACCTCATTCATGAATTCATTGAAATGAACCCGCCTCTTTTGCGAAATATCAATATTATTGTAAAATAGATCCATTATCATGGATTTACCACGTCCCACTTGACCGTATATATACATCCCGAGAGGTCTATTCATTTTCTTATTGATGATTCTTTTTAGTAGAGACTGCTTAGTATAAGCTATAAATTCTTCGCTTTTCTCTGCGAGAATATTTATTAATTCATATTGTTTTTGATCAAATTGAATTTCTTTGTCTTTTACCAGTTGCTCAAATTTATCACTAATGGTTAAATTCATAATTCAATATACAGTTTTATTCTAGAATTAAGATAAGCACGTATGTGTTAATTTTATATGATAATCATGATGTCGAGGCAATAAAAAAGGGCTATTAAATAGCCCTTTTATATTTGCATATTTTTATAAAAGATTAGTTAAACGATTGACCGTAAGTTGCAAACTCGTCAAGCAATTCAATNTCTACAGTTTTACTACCAATTTCAATCGGTCCTTCCACCTGATTTGTTCTCATGAGCTCGCCACCTGTACCTGAGTCAGCAGACCTATCTGTTCCAGCTTGTTGCATAACAAAATATCCAAGCACAGCTACGGCAACAACTACAATAACTCCTATTACTAACTTGTTATTCATGGTAACCTTCCTTATTTAACATTCAACTACATCAACACTATAAAATAAGATTACAATAACTTTACAAAAAATTCAATTCAATTTCTAATATTTGAAATTATCTGTTACATCATTTAAATCTGTTTTGTACGCAACGGATCTTCGCACGTAACTCTTTTGTGCTCTTTCCATCATAGCTTTATGTTTTTCCTGAACTTCACCAATTATTTTTCCGGGCGCGCCGAGCACAATTGAGTTATCTGGAATCTCTTTATTTTCCGCAATAAAAGAATTTGCCCCTATCAAACAACCTTTCCCAATTTTTGCCCCATTGAGAATAATTGATCCAATTCCCACCAGTGAACCGTCACCAATTGTACATCCATGTATCATAGCCATGTGACCCACAGTAACATTTTGCCCAATATATAAACCAAAGCCTGGGTCAGTATGAGCTACAGATCCATCTTGTATATTTGAGCCTTTACCTACATGTATTTTTTCATTATCACCCCTCAATACAGCATTCCACCAGATACTCGTCTCCTCCTCTAAGATGACACTACCAATTATCACAGCGTTTGGCGCAACCCAGCTTTTATTGTCAATCTGAGGCAGTTTATTTTGATATTCATAAATCATTTTAATCTCCAGTTTTCATCAATCTATTATCAATTATATGCAAGTATGAACCAAATACATTTTGATTTATTAAACCATATTTTCTTTGAGCATCATTTTTGTCCAGACTTTCGAAAAGATGTTGTCCTGACTCTTTCATGATTGATGAATAATGGTATTCATGGCACATGTAAGCATTCTCTTTGGCAAAACAGTTTGACTCTTTTACCTTAACTTCTCTATAGCCGAGACTTAATTTCCTCTTATTAAAGCTTGTGACTAAACTCAAAAGCCCCAACATGGCATGCTCTTTGTTATCCTTATCAATAATTGACTTTCCTAAAACCATATAGCCACCACACTCTCCATAGATAAATTTTCTTTGTTTAGCTGCACTTTTCATAGAATTCATAAAGTTATTGCAATTTGCCAATTTTTCGCAATTTAACTCAGGGTAGCCCCCTGGGAGATATATACCGGTACAATTGACCGATGGACCTTCATCATGCAGTGGAGAAAAAAAATCTACTTCACGCCCTTCCTTTGTCCATTGTCTTAATGTGTTATCATAGATAAAAGAAAAAGACGGGTCTTTTGCAATGGAAATTCTCTGACCGAGATCAATCGAAGCCTTACCTGACTCTCTAATTTTAGTTTCTTGATCGTCATCTACGATATTTGATAATTTGATGATCTCTTCAATGTCTATATATTTTTCTATTAGATTAGCTGCACAATTAATTAAATATTGGTAATTTTCAAGATGCTCAGCTAAGAAAAGCCCTAAATGACGCCTGGGGAAAATTAAATCATCTGATTTCGGTAGATATCCTAAAACCTTTATTTTACTTTTCTCTAGCTCTTCATTTATCAAATTATAATGTCTTTCACTTGAGATATTATTTAAAATAACACCGATAAAATTAATTTCAGTATCGTAATTCATTATGCCCTTACATATTGCTGCTAAGGTTTGAGATTGACCGCTTGCATCAAGGATAAGCAGAACAGGAATTTTAAATTTTTTTACAAACTCTGCAGTTGAAGATGACTGGTTTTTTGTGCCATCGAAGAGACCCATTACGCCTTCAATAATATGAACATCATTCTTTTGAGTTGACTCATGAATAAGATACCTAATTTTTTCTTCGGTCATTGCCCAAGTATCATAATTANATACAGCTCTATTTGTTATATATCTTGTATATGTTGGATCAATGTAATCGGGTCCAATTTTGCCCGCAGATACATTATAGCCGTTATTGATAAGGGATTTAATCAATGCTGACGTGAAAACCGTCTTCCCACTACCGGTCATCGAAGAAGAAATACATAGTTTAGTTGATGGCATCTTTTATAACATTTTGAATTAATTTTGATCTTAATCCAACGACGGGACCAAGAACAACAATTGCAGGCGCCTTAATTTGATTTTTTTCAATATCACTATTTATATTAATCAAGTTTGACTCAAGTATTCTTTCAGATGGTAGTGTTGCATCTTGTATTACCGCGACACAATCTTGAGATGACCTGCCTTCCTTTATGAGTCTTTGGGCAATTATAGGTAAGTGTTTTATTGCCATATACATGACAACAACAGGAATCTTTGCAACAGCCTGCCAATTAATATCATCTGGCATCTCACCATTTGTATTATGACCTGTTAAAAATAAGATAGAAGAGTTTGTATTTCTTGATGTCGCTGGAATTGAAGCTGAAGCCATTCCTCCGATGGATGATGTAATACCAGGAATGACACGGTATGAAATATTATTTTCATTCAAAGTAAAAGATTCTTCAGCACCTCTCGCAAAAACAAATGGATCTCCTCCCTTTAACCTTAGCACCCTTTGACCATCTTTAGCGTGTTGAATTATAAGTTTGGAAATATCGGTTTGATTATGGGATGGTTTACCCCCTCTCTTTCCTGCATAAATTAGAGTAGCATCCTCTTTTGCAAATTTTAAAATTTCATTAGAAACTAGTGCGTCGTATATAATTACATCTGCTTTTGATAGTGAATACACCGCAAATATTGTTAATAATTTTACGTCTCCGGGACCCGCGCCGACAAGCCAGACCTCTCCGCTATTGAATTCTGGTAATTTTAATTTATCGAATATTTGCATTTAAAAAAATTGAAATTATTATTATCTTTATGTTACAGAAAAATCTACGTAGAGGATGGACAACCGGCGCGTGCGCAACAGCTGCTTCAAAAGCGGCATTCATAGGGCTTGTGACAGGTAAATGCCCCGATATAGTTACTATTAAATTACCCAATGGCCAATCCCCTAAATTTAATATAGCATATCAAGATGTAACTCAGCAATCAGTGAGTGCTGGAGTGATAAAGGATGCTGGGGACGATCCCGATGTTACCGACGGCTTACTCATTATCTCGAAAATAGTTAAAAGGAATGATCAGAACGGTATTTATTTTAAGGCCGGTAATGGTGTCGGTACCGTAACACTCCCCGGATTACCCCTAGACGTTGGAGAGCCAGCAATAAATCCTGGACCTAGGAAGATGATTGAGGATAATTTGAAGAAATTATCCATTGCCAAGAATAATCTGAATGTAGATATTATTATTGAGGTGCCAGAGGGCANAGAGATTTCAAAACAAACATGGAATGAAAGACTTGGAATTATTAATGGTATTTCAATATTAGGTACAACCGGCATTGTTATTCCATTTTCCTGCTCTGCTTGGATTCACTCAATACATCGCGGCATTGATGTGGCAATCAAAACAAATACACTGCATATTGCAGCGTGTACGGGCTCAGTCTCTGAGAAAGCAGCAAAAAAAGAATATAACTTACCCCCCCAATCTATGATTGATATGGGTGATTTTGTGGGCGGTATGTTAAAGTATCTAAAAAAGAATACTGTGCCAAGAGTTACAATCGCAGGAGGCTTTGCAAAATTATTAAAATTATCACAAGGCGAAATGGATTTACACTCAAGTAGGAGTCAGGTAAATTTAGAAAAACTCAGATCAGAGATCAAAAAATTAGACCCAAATAATTCTGATCATGTTGAACTCAGAAAAATTAGTACCGCTAACCAATGTTTGTCTATACTTGGTCCAAAAAAATATGAGCTGGCGAAGAATGTTGCGGTCGCTGCACAGGATGTGGTAGTTAAGTACCTCAAAAAAGATAGTGTCTCAATTGATATTATGATTGTTGATCGAACAGGGGATATTTTAGCGAAAATCGAGAGCAGAGATGCATAAGATCCTTATAATTGGAGGGACGTCCGAGAGTAATAAGTTGGCAGACTCTCTATCAGACTCTTTTATTACAATACTCTCACTTCAGGGTAATACTGAGAAACCAAGATTAGGCAATTACTTGAGTAGAATTGGTGGTTTCGGTGGTGTAGAAGGATTGAAGGATTATCTATCAAGTGAACTTATAGATGCGGTTGTTGATGCATCCCATCCATACTCTAAACAAATATCGAACAATGTTTTAGCTGCTACGAAAGATTTAAATATAAAACTTTACCAATTGCATAGACCGGCTTGGAAAAAAACCCCATTAGACTCTTGGTTTGAGGCTTCGAGTTTTATTGAAGCTAGTTTTATAACTAACAGTCTTCCAAGAAATTCACGTATTTTCTTAACAATCGGCAAAAAAAATTTAGAAATATTTGAAAAATCTCACAAATGGATGATGGTTAGAACCATAGATAAATATCAAAAATTTATTAGTAAAGGAAAGAAGTATATAGTAGGTCGAGGTCCATTTCGTATCGCAAGTGAGCTAATTAACATGCGGAATAATAAAATTACTCATCTTGTGACACGTAATAGTGGCAGCGCAGAAACATATGCAAAAATCTACGCCTGTCGAGTACTAAATATACCCATAATAATGATAGGTAGGGAAAATGATGACGCGGCAAGAAAGAGTTCTTCAATAGAAACTATTAAGACTAATTTACTTGTTCATTTTGGTCTAAATAAGTGATTAAAATTTTCGTCATAAAGTACGCTATTTATATCTGATTTCTTTTTAAAATTCTTTCCAGTAATTATGAGTGCGGTTCTTGTTATTTTTTTTTCTCGAACCTTTGAAGCAATATTATCCAATCGATCTAATATAATTTGCTGATCTGGCCAACCTATCCTGTATAGTACTGCAACAAGCGCATCATCTCCTAGAATTGGAGTTAGTTCACGATAAATATAATTTAACCTCCTGATCGATAGATGAATAACTAAAGTCGCACCTGTTTTAGCAAAGGTTTTCAGATCTTCACTCTCTGGCATCGGTGTTGAACCAAATGAGGTTCTTGTTAGTACTACACTTTGAACTTGACCTGGTGCAGTCAGTTCAGTTTTCAACTGCGCTGCCGCCTCTACATAAGCGGGGATACCAGGCACTATTTGGAAATCTATATTGTGTTTCTGAAGAAGGTTTATTTGCTCTGATAAAGCTCCATAAACGCTCACATCACCTGAATGAACCCGCGCAACATCCACATTTAATTCTTTTGCTCTGATATATAATTGTTCGATCTGTTTCATGGTTAGATCTGATGTATCAATTAACTTCGCTTCTTTTGGCACAATTGACAATATTTCCCTCGGTACAAGAGAACCTGCATATAAGCACATTTTAGTTTTACTGAGTATTTTATGCGCCTTTAGTGTGAGTAGATCAGGGTCCCCTGGACCTGCACCAATAAAAAAAATCCTCATGCAATACCCCTATTTTTTTCTAATTTATAACCCCTTGGTGTGTATACATTGGTTGACTCTTTGTTTTTCGTGAAGCTCTTTGTTTGGGATGAACCAATGATTAAAACAGTGAACATATCAATGCTGTCGGATTTAATTTCACGGAGTTTTAAACATTGAATAAATTCTTTTTTTCTTCCAACATTTTTTGCAATTACAACAGGTGTATCAGATGATCTGACAGATTGAATATGATCTAGTACAGTTTTAAAGAAATACTTTCTCTTGCTGGATGTTGGGTTATATATGCCCAAAACAAAATCTCCCTTTAGAGCTGCATGGAGCCTGTCTATAATGACGTTTTCTGGAGTTAATAAATTTGATAATGATATTATGCAAAAATCATTTCCAAATGGCGCCCCAACCTTTGCTGATGCAGCTTGAAATGCTGATATACCTGGTGTCATTTTGATATCAATATCGNTTTCATTTTCTTCATTGTCCAAAATCTCATATACGATAGATCCCATAGCAAATATGCCGGGGTCNCCTGAACACACTAAAGCCACGTTATTTCCCTGCCTTGCAAGAGAAATAGCCTTTAACGCCCGCTCCTCTTCTTGTCCAATTGGATAACGATAATACTTTTTATTTCTTCTTTTCTTGATTTGATCAAGGTAACCTGAAAAACCAATATAATGGGTTGACTCATCAAGAATATTATTAACCTCGATTGTCCTCCAAGCATCGCTTCCTGGCCCAAGACCAATAATAGACAGCGTCCCATTTTGTGTGCTTGGAAGGTTTTTTATAACCTGGCGACTACATGCAACTGCACACGTAGCCTCAGCTGATTTATTTTTTTCAACTATCAGCTTGGATGACTTGCCAGCTGCTACTAATGCGGCAGCCTCAGCAACACTGTGAGATCCTACGGTCCTAAAAACATACTCGGAAGAATTTGCTAACTGAGGACTTATCTTGTTTAGCTCACTTGCTTTAAAGTGAATAATTGGTTTATTTAAATATTGACCCAGTTTATTTATTGCACGCTCATTTTTTTTTAAATCTATAGTTGCAATCGCTTTAACGGAGTGAATTGATAAGTCTTTCTTTTCAAGTGTATCTAAAACAAGTTTTTTCAATTTGACATAGGATGCGCCTGAAACAGTTCCAATCCCAATGATAAGTTTTTGAGGTCGATAAACAAGTAATTCTTTATTTGGCTTTATAGATGAATTAATCGAAAATTTGATTTCGAGTTTCGACGAACCGGAAACTCTAATCTTTTTGCTTTTAAGCCAGCTATATGCAGGCACATTTTTTAATGAACGTCTATCTAGTAGCGCCGAAATGAATTCCTTGTAATTACAATCTGGATCTAATACAAATCCAGGCGGTGGGTTATCAGGAGAAACTCCTAAAAAAGTATCGCTTTGTGTCGTAATGACTGGCTTAGAATTTAAAATTGTTGCAAGTTTAGTTGCTAATTCATTCGCCCCAGAATGAGTATCTAATAATGGTACTGTATATTTACCGTCTGGTGATAATGCTACTATGCAAGAACCATTATGTTTTTTTGGAAGCTTTCCCTCCAGCGATCTTATAATAATTGGTATTGAACAAATTGCTATTATATTAGTTTTTTCTTTTTGAAGTAACTGAATGTGCTTTGCTAGGTTTTTGAATGTGACATCTACCTCTGCATCAATGATGTTCAAACCATGAATTTGGCAATTTTCAATTTTTTTTAGGACCAGCACTGCCAGATCCAGGTTGAGTTTCGATACAACAATTACAGCTGTCTTTGGATTTTTCATCAGTTTAACTTATGATTTTTAATTATAATTATTGAGAAGTATTCAATCACCTCATCTGAGATCATACTCAGACGATCAGAGTATTGGTGCGCTTGGTCGATCTGACTAATATACATAGAAGTCTCTAGTAGACCCAAATCCGTAGCTATTTTTTTTATTTTTTTAAGATGCTTGGCAACCTTTATTATTATCGTTGTATTTGACTTGGAAATTTTATCCCTTATAAGAAACTCATCCGTCCCTGCTGTAATTATACTTATTGAGTCATCGCCTTGCCCCATGAAATCATCCACATGGACAAATGCAGACATTATGGATGAAATTCCTGAAACTACCTTTACTTGGTGACTTTCCTTCAATAAGTCTCGGATTGTAATGAAAGAGCCAAAAAATAGAGGGTCCCCTTCGCATAATACCCCGACA
>FUFK010051526.1_pt1 | contig 16930 bp, 14 predicted proteins | sample 1021851 | NCBI WGS metagenome assembly FUFK01 (sample SAMEA51879418, study PRJEB19060) | metagenome | reverse complement strand
CTACAGAATNTGTCGTNTNAATNGCTGTTGAAACCCATGACCCTGTCTTGTCTGAAGTGTAGTACAAATCATCCGCNGAGTTTCGCTCGTGCGAGATGTGTACGTTGCCGAGAGAATCGTACGCGATGGAATTGAAACGACCGTAATCTGCCCCGTTCTCAACAACTGCGGAAGACCACGTACTTCCTGTGTAATATGTGTACTTTAACGCGGTTGCATCTTTGTCAAAGTAGGAAATTCCAGGTTGATCCGTGGTTGGGTCGATGGCAGTATCGAGGGACATACCCCCCGTTGTGCTTCCAATATCCTCAAGGAAGGTTCTGACCCAGGAACCCGANGTGTTGGTGAGATGGTACATGTCCTTGTTGTTGGAATCGTAGTAGGCGATGTGGATGTGGTCATCTGAATCGATGGCGATGGATGTGGAAGCGATGTCGCCAGCTGTTTGAGCTGTTCCGAAATTCCACGAACTGCCGGTCTTTTCGGCATAGCCCACATCTCCCCCGCTATCCCTGTATGCGATGTGTGGTTTGTCATTCGAATCGACAGCGATAGAAGTGAATTTACCGCCCGTATTATCCACTGTTGTTCTCGACCAAGTAGAAGATCCTGATGCCTTGTATGCATACTTGAGAGCATTCCCTGTATTGTATTGGTAAGAGACGTGGAGTCCATCGTTAGAATCGATGGCTATCGAACAGTACTTTCCAACGTTGTTGTTGGTTTCGATCGAAGAAATGACCCAAGAACCTGATGCATTTGTTGCGTGATAGAGGTTTGAGTTGTCGTCACGATAGAAGACGATGTGCACCTTATCGTTACTATCGACGGCGATGCTGTTGTAATCTCCTGAATTACCTGAAGTGTAGACTGAGGAGGTGCTGTTGAGTACACCTGAAGTCCATGCAGTCCAGTTGAACGTGATTGGTGTGATGGCCGTGTTTCGTGGAGCTTTCATCCAGTCAACACTGGCCTGCAATTCCCAGTCAACGTTCATGGAAAACGTGGTGTAAGCAGAAGTCCGAGTGGTGTTGGCCCACACGGTGAACTCGGTCAAGTCGAGGAATTCCATCGGGGTGCCAAAGACGGTCCCGTTCTCTGCGCCCAGTGAAAGCCCCTGGGGCAAGTCGGGCGAGATTTCGAACACCGGCCGGTGCGCAAGGCTGCGAACGGCCGCATAGCCAATATCATCGAATGATCCGTCAATGTAGTACGCTACGTGAATTCCACCGTTCTCATCCATTTCTGCTTCCGAAGTTTTGCTGGTGGAATCGCCAGCGACGAGGACGCGCTCCCATGCCCCACGCGTGTTGGACATGTAGAAGATGTCGTAATCGACCATGTCCGAATAGATCACGTGTGGGTCGTCGCCTTCATCGAGCATGATGTTGATGTAATTCACACCCCAAGTGCCCGTGCTGTTGGCATCAAGCGTGGTCTTGACCCATGAACCTGAGCGGTTGGTCATGTACGCTATTTCCGTGCTGTTGGTTTTGTAGGCAACGTGAAGATGGTCGTTTGAATCAATGGCAAGGGACGTACCCTTTCCAGATACACCAACGGAATCGAGCGTCGTAAAGACCCAAGAAGAACCCATTTTGTGCGTATACCTCAGGTCGTCGTTTGTATCGTCGTAGTAGGTGATGTGAGGATTCCCATTTGAATCCAAGGCGATGCTTGTGTATTTTCCAACATCGTTGGTGGATTCAACCACCTCTCTTGACCANGTCGTGCTGCCGTCAGCCAACGTTGCATATTTCAACGAAGCACCGTTGNCTGAATAATANGCAACGTGCANGGNGTCNTTCGCATCAACNACCATCGANCCAAAGTTTCCNACATNNCCGTTGTTGTCCATGGTNGAAANGGCCCAATTGCTGGATGCAATGGCGCTTGAGAGGGCTTTTGTGGCGTACTTGAGGTTGTTATTGGAGTCGTCGCGGTAGGTGATGTGGATATCATCATCGCTGTCAAGGATGATGAAACAATCACCACCGACGTTTCCACCCGAGTCCACGGTCGCCGACTGCCAGCTTCCTGAGGCGTTTGTCGTGTAGTAGAGATTATCCGTGGTTACGGTCTTCGAACAAATGTGAACGGCTCCGTTGGAATCAAGAGCGATGTTTGTTCCTGCTCCAACAGAACCAGAAGAGGCCGCTGTTTGCTTGTCATCGGCAAGGAACGGTGTATCGTAGGTCAGCGTATAGGGCGTCATGGAAACGCCGACCTCGAGCGAAAGGGTGGAGGAGGAAGAGGATAGGGTCGTGTAGATGCAAGATCCGTCAGAAAAGACGGCATTGCTGTTGTAATTGATAGCAATCGAATCCATACAGCCAGAAATCGGATCGCTCATCGGGCTGTAGGTCCACGAGACACCTGCCGTCCAAGGATCAGCATCGCCAGCATCGTAGGCACCTGCACCAAGTTGATGCAAAGGCGAGCCCCATGTCGGACGGAAGTCGGCGTTGGCTGGATCCTCAAGCATCTCGTGAATCTGAACTTGACGAATCGAACTGACGTTGCTGACAACCACCGGCATGAACTGTTGCGTGATGTTGCCGAGTCCCAACTGTGCCTTGTGATTTCGTCCCCAGCAGGTCAAATCACCGTTGTCCAAAACGGCGCAAGCGTGTCGATAATTCAGGTTGATGGATGCTGCTGTTCGGCCATTTCCAAAGTTGACGTATTGGGTTGCTGTCGAGGCGACACGCAATGTGTACGAGGTCGTACTATTCCCAAACAAGCCCCACACATCCTCTCCCCAACAGGCCATGCTTCCGTTGACCAAATGAGCACAACCAACGTCTTGACCGAGCTCAACGGAGTGAGCAACCATGTCCAACCCAATCACGTACTTCCATGACAATTCCGCTGCTGATATTGTTCCCTGTCCAATCTGAAATTCCGTGTTTCTTCCAGCGCACACAACGGAGCCATTGTCCAAGGTTATGCAAATGAAATCCTTTGCCATACTCATGGAAGCTATCGTTCTTCCAGTTGGAAGCGTGAGTGCAATGGGCGAAGTTTGAGATGTGGTGTTCCCAAGCCCGAATTGGCCATCTGCGTTTTGCCCCCAACAAGCCGCGGAACCGTTGTCCAGTTGGGCACAAAACTCGTTTCTTCCTGCGTGGACACTGAGCGGGGTGCTCGCGCCGTTGAAAGTGACAGTGTGCGGGGTGAGGACGTCATTGCTGGACGAGTTGCCAAGTCCAAGTTGACCGAGATTGTTCTTCCCCCAACACTTCACACTNTGATCGCTGAGAAGAGCGCATGTCGCTGAATTACCGGTGGCCACACTGATGNCAGTGAGGCCTGCTCCGACATTGACAGTCGTCGGTTCCCAAACACCATTCGTTGATGTGTTTCCAATACCGAGTTGTCCATCGCCATTGGCACCCCAACACACCAAATCACCATTGTCAAGCACAGCGCATGCATGGGAATTCGGCGTCCATCCTTCAGCTCCTGAATCATCGATACCCAGTGAGGTGATGGTACGCCCAGTGCCTAAGTCAACGTATTGTGGTGCCTCCTCTCGCCCGCTGGTATATCCTAGACCGAGTTGTCCATGATCGTTCCTTCCCCAGCAATAGAGCGAACCATTATCGTAGATGGCGCATGAAATCTGATTCCGAGCCTCAAACATGTCGTCATACCCTTGAACATAGCCGTTCCAGTTGCTCCAGTGCGATCCATTTGGCAAGGGATTTGCGAAGACATCATCCGAGCGATGATCGGCTACAGAGTCAACAGCATTTCGATGCAGCGTTGAATTCTTGTTGTTGATACCACCATCGGTGAGGAAGATGATGTCGTTCTTGCCGGTTGAATTGAACACCGTGTTGTTGTGGATGTTGTGATAGTCGCCCTTGACCATCAATCCACCAGCGGCGTTCCAGATGACGTTATGGTGCATGGTGCCGTTGGCACCCGTGCCGACCTGATTGATGGGTGCATCAAAGCGAGCACCGTACTTGATGACGTCGTGAATCCAGTTGTAAGCAATTTCAGCACCCGGTGCCTCACCTTGCATGACTTGGACAACGGCACCGTCCGTTTGCAGATGGCCAACGTCCCACACCTCGTTGTAGAACACCTTGGGCGCATCACCGATGGACAGCACCGANGAGGCGCCCGTCAAGTGAACCGTGTTGTTCGTGAAGTACATGTCTCGACCGCCTTCGTAAATCGTGACCATCAGTCCTTTCTGGTCAGCAGCTGACCAATCGATGGCATGGAAATAGGAATTGTTCACCGTGTTGTTGTTCGATTGGCCCGGCGAACCTTGGAATTCGATGGCTCCACCGTCGGTGTTGGTGATCGAGATGTTGTCAACAAAGGAGTTGGTTGAACGGTAGAATCGAGTCATCCAGCGGTCGTCTTCGGATTCACCAGCAATGCCCAATCCACGCTTGGACGTACTCGGGTATTCGAGGGTGGCGTTGGTGAAGGAACACCCATCGCACTCGTTGAAATTGACCGTCGTGCCAAAGAAATCGACGCCTTGAATGGTCACGCCGTCCGAATTCTCAACGCTGATGGCGAAGGGTTGCACCTTGACACGGAGGTCCAGATCGTTGGCGTCCTGGCCGGACGGCGTCTTGTAGTGCAGGCGGTTGTTNGTGTTGTTGAACCACCATTCGCCGTCCTCGTCAATGAGTTCACGCTTACCCTCTAGGATGTAGGCATGGTGCTTGGTCTTCCACCCCACACCGGTGCCGTCGTAGGCGAAGGTGCCGTTGTTTGGATTCCAATCCGTGATGATGCGACTGTTGCTGCGGAAGGAACCCAAGTTCATCACGGCAATCGCGCCCACAGGGTCGAGACCGGTGGCGTTCACCGTCTCGTTCAAGCCGGTGTGAACCCCCGTTTCAGGCCCTGCATCGGTCAACCAGCCTTTGGTGTAGGCGTTGTTCGAACCGGTCAACGTTCCCTCGGCCCAGTAGGAGCGATTGAACACCGTTTCGTCATCGAACTCGGCGTTTGGCCAGCGAGCAGGCACCTGTTCGTCGTAAGCGAGGAAGAGCTGCCAGCCATCGACCGGAAGGGTGACTTCCTGAATGCCGTCGCTGTCCGCAGCCCCCCAAGAAACGTTCAGATCGTCCGTGATGCTTTGGGTTCCGTCAAACACGACTTGAGCCCCATCCGCAGCCCGAATCAACAGGTTGTCTTTGTTGGAAACGGTGACATTTTCGTGATACAAGCCGCTGGCGAGGATGATCTCGTCGTTGGCTGAAGAGATGTTCACGGCATCCGATAAGGTGGCTTTCGGACAAGACCACGTGCCGTCCCAGTCGTCCGAACCTTGGGCGGCATCGACGTAAATCGGTGTGCCTGAGGCCCGCGTGATGCTGTCGCAAGCAGCGTTGAGCAACGAAGGATTCGTTTGGTNGACCAAAGTCCAACCTCGATAGGATTCGACGTAGGCGGTTTGNGCCAACATGACCATCAACAACGAGAGGACGAGCGCCTTCCGTTGTTGTGAATCGTTCAGCATGACGCCACCTCGCTGTGTCTTGCAGGTTGTTGGCGTATTTAACCACAAACCCTGTATCATCAGCGCCTCCCCCTAAGGGGGAGGCGAATTCATTCATTCCTCCTCAGAAAAAGAACCGGAAATTCCGCTCGCTGGTGAACCAGAATCTAACGGCTCAGCAAGGCGAGATTCACCGGGCCAATCGCCCTTGGCAGCGACCGGCCAACCGCTCTTTTTGGTGTTGAATCCGAGGTTGGAAAAACGGCGACGGCATTGGCGCCAAACGGGCAACAGGTAGCCAACTTTGGAACGTTCACCGAAGGTCCAGCGCCAGGGACAGCGATCCATGCGACTGACCCAATGATGAACGAGGTTTCGAAACATCGGCTCCTCAGGTCCACCTGGGACCAGCCACGATGCGATGTTCACCGCGCCCGACGAGCCTCGAGTTTCCGACCAGCACGTCAATTCCATGCCGCGCATGGGTCCGTTCAGAACCTTGAGTCCAAGGGTGCGCGCCGACTGGGCCATGGGCATGATGATGGCAAACCGGTCGACAAGACGTGAGCCTTCATGGCGTTCGAGAGCCCAGCCCGCTTCTTCAGCGAGTTCGCGGAAAATTCGGATGGCCTGAATGCTTGACACGCTGACCTCAAGGTCGAGTGTCGCCTTTCTGACCATGAACATTCGAGACGACGGAAAGGGATGAACCCTTTCGTCATCTGGCTCTCGCTCAAGGCTTTGGGCGAAGATATCGTGCGTGCGATTGCGGCGCTTTCACGGCCGTCGCCCCTGAAGGGCGAGGTGTTCCCGTGGACAAAGACCGATGGACGAGCCGCGCTCACGCAAGAACCGGTTTCAACCGGCGTGCGAATCGGCAGCGATCGGACCTTGCTCAACCAAAGAGCGAGCCAAGACCGTCGAAGCCTGCTTCCTCTTCTTCTTCTTCCTCTTCTGCTTCTTCAGCAGCAGGGGCGTCAGCACCGCCAGCGGCGGCAGGGGCAGCAGCAGCTGCTGCTGGAGCAGCAACAGCTTGGGTCATGGCTTCAGCGATGTCGACTCCGGCGAGGGAGGCCACAAGGGCCTTCACTCGAGCGGCGTCAGCGTCGACGCCAGCGCCCTTCAGGACAGCCTTGACCGACTTCTCATCAATCTCTTTTTCAGCAGCGTGCAACAGCATAGCAGCGTATACGTATTCCATTTCTTTTCACCTCAGTGTTTTTTGTTTGTTCAGCCGAACAGGCTCCCAAGACCGTCAAAGCCGGCCTCTTCTTCCTCTTCTTCCTCTTCTTCAGCCTCGGCTGGGGCATCAGAAGCGCTCGTGTCAACAGCGGCTGCGGCGGAAGCGGCTGCCGTAGCAGCAGCGCCCATCATGGCAGCCAATTCGTCGTCGAGTGCGTCGGGGCTCAGCGTGCCAGCAACGCCGAGGGCGCTGGCGTGGGCTCGAGCCACCAGGTGGGGAAGCGTTTCGGCCGTAGCGACCGCTGCTTCCAAAGCAACAGCCAGCGCTTCTCCGCTGGCCTTGGCAAGAAGGGTTGGCATGGTGGTTGGGGTGAACCACGTGATGTTGCAGGCGAGGTTGAACCCACCTGCGGCCATGCCGATCAAGTCTTGCTCGAATTGTTCGTAGTCAATGTCGAGGGTGGCTGGCTCAAAGAGCGTGCCGTCTTCGAGGGTTCCGCAAAGTCGCAGTCCCGTGACCATGGGGTTGATGCCAATCTTCGAGAGCATCATACCGAGTTCGCCTTCGAACACCTCGCCCTCTTCGAGGACGACGGTGCGCTTCTGAATTTCAACAGAGCCCTTCACGATCTTCGCAGGGATGCCCACCGAATTCAGGTCACCGACAATGGGGCCTGGTGGCATACCGGTGTCTTGCTTCTCCACCACGATTTGGTAGGGCGCAACATCGCCTTCTTTGGCTGCTCGACCGGCTTCGGTCTTCTTGAGTTCGGTGAACAACTCGAAGGAGTTGAGGTTTGACGACGAGACCAGGGCGGGCTGGACGGCGGATTCGTAGAGCTTCTCGAGGTCAGAGAAATCAAAACCAGCGCGTTCCCAAGCGATCTTCATCAAGCGCTTCTTCGCCACTTGAATCTTCATGTTTTCACGAAGCCCGGCTCGCATGCCAAACATGGCCGAGGCAGGAACGCCGTGAATGTCAACGACGGCGATGGTTTCGCCGCTGGTGAGCAAAGCGTGAAGGTCGCTGACGGTGTCCTTCTTCCAGGACATGACCTTTGGAATCAATTGATCACCTCGATGCGCTGTGATGGACCCATTGAGGTCTTGATGTAGAGGGAACGAATGTTGCCAATGCCACGCTCCAGCTTGTTGGTCACCCGGTTGTAGACCTCCATGGCGTTGGCCAGGAGTTCATCGTGCGATTGCTTGACGGTGCCAAAGGAGGCGTGGAAGGTCATCTTGTCGCCGGACTTGACCACGACGGTATTGGCGAGGCCCGCAGCGAGTGCCGCAGGGTCCAAGGTGGGTGGAACGGGACGTGGCATCTTTCCTCGGGGACCGAGGACGACACCCAAGTAGCGACCGATGAGGCCCATGTGAGGCACTTCGGAAAGGAAGAAATCGTACTGGTTGGCGACCTTCTTGGCCTGACCCTTCTTGCCACCGAAATCTTCGATGTCTTGGGGAGAGAACACGGTAATTCCGGCAGCTTTGGCCTTGGTGGCGGCTTCACCGGCGGCGAACATGGCCAATTTGAGTTCACGACCGCGGCCGGAGGGGAGACGAATCTCTTCCTTGATACGGTTGGTTGGGTTCTTCAAGTCGACGTCCTTGATGGTGAACGAGATGTCCACGGATTCGACAAATTTTCGCTCAGGGGCCGCTTCAATGGCCGCCTTGATTGCATTGCTGATTTTTTCTTCCATCTTGTATCACCTCTGCGGTCTGCGAGGTCGAAACCTCTCCCGCGGTTCGTGAGTTGTTCAGTTAAAGCGCTCGTCCCATTCTCCTTTTGCTATGATCTCGAGGGCTTCAACTGCCCAGTGACCGTCGACCTTGACTCGCATGGACACGCAGGTCCCGATGACCTCTCGTGTTTGTGCTTTCAAGTCCGCTCCGGTCAAGTGTCCAAGACCTGCTTTCTCACGGGCCACTTCCATGGCCTTTTCGAGGGGCAGGTCCTCGACTGCGGCGTCCATACTACCGTTGCACTTCTGCACACCCAAGGCTTTGATAATCAGCTTTGAGGTCCATGGCTTTGGCATTGTATCGACTCCTTCCATACGAACGTAGGCAGGCTTCCGACCAAACACCCCTATTTAATCGCGCCGCGGTGCTTCTGGAGTGTTTTCGAGTGGGTATTGTCTTGACAAAATACCAATTTTATTATGTGTAATGTAACATTCCGAGGGTTATGAACACGCCCGCACGCATTGTAACATTGGCCATGATGGTCCTTCTCATGACCGCCGTACCTGCTATTGAAGGGAATTCTTCCGGAAAGCACAGTCAAGCCGGCCAGGGTTGTACCTGCCACTCCAGCGTTGGCGGCGTCACCGTTGGCCACAACTTCCCGTCCACCTACCTCGCCGGGGCCATGTACACCATCACCATCACCATCCAAAGCAGCGGCTCACCCTCCAGCGGCGGGTTCAACGTTGAGGTTGACAAAGGTCAACTCATGAGTCCGGGGACCGGCGTTCAAATCAACCAAGCCGGAGATTCAGCCACCCACAGCAACGGCAATCAAATCATGTGGACCTTTGATTGGATGGCCCCGTTCGGCAGTGCAGGTACCACCACGGCTGACATCGCCGTCATGGAAACCAACGCGAACAGTGCCAACAGCGGCGATGGTTGGGCCAACACCCAAGTGCAGATCCCCGAAGGACTCCCGCCCAACGACGCACCCGTGGCGTCCAACGTCCAAATCGCTCCCGCTCCAAGCCCGAAAACGGATGAGTCGCTTACTTTGACCTACGATTACGCGGATAACGACAGCGACCCTGAGTCCTCACAAACGGACATTCACTGGTACATTGACGGTCTTCACAACAGCGCTCACGATGGAAAAACGACCATCGAATCCACCCTCACCCAAGCCGGTCAGAAGTGGAAGGCTGAAGTCTCGCCGCACGACGGTCTTGAATACGGAGACGCCGTGATGAGCAACGAAGTGACCGTTGGCGATATTGACTCCGATGGCGACGGTGTGCTGGACGGCCAGGACGCCTTCCCCAACGATAGCAGCGAAACGACCGATTCAGACGGTGATGGCGTGGGCGATAACGCCGACGTGTTCCCGAACGATGGCACCCAAACAACCGACTCGGACGGTGACGGCTACGGCGACAACCCAACCGGAAACAACGCTGACGCCTTCCCCAGCGACGCCACACAAAGCACCGACACCGACGGTGACGGCTACGGCGACAATGCCTCGGGCAACAACCCCGACGCCTTTCCCGCGGACGGCAGCGAATGGGTCGACACCGACGGTGATGGCGTGGGCGACAACGCTGACGCTTTCCCGAGCGACGCCTCTGAAACGGTTGACAGCGACGACGATGATGTGGGCGATAACGCTGACGCTTTCCCCAACGACGCCACCCAAACAACCGACGCTGACGGCGACGGTTACGGAGACAACCCAACTGGCAACAGCCCCGATGCTTTCCCCGATGACGCCACGGAGTGGGTTGACACCGACGACGATGGTGTGGGCGATAACGCCGACGTGTTCCCGAACGATGCTTCGGAAACGGTCGACACCGATGGCGATGGCGTGGGTGATAACGGCGATGCCTTCGCAGATGACATCACGCAAACGACCGACCAAGATGGCGACGGCTACGGCGACAACGCTTCGGGCACCAACCCCGACGCTTTCCCGGAAGACGCCAACGAATGGATTGACACCGATGGCGATGGCGTGGGCGATAACGGCGATGCCTTCGCAGAGGACAGCACCCAAAGCACCGACAGCGACGGCGACGGCTACGGCGATAACATTCAGGGAACAAACCCCGACCTGTTTCCAAACGAAGCCACGCAATGGGCTGATAGCGATAACGACGGTTACGGCGACAACCCCGATGGCGTGAACGCCGACATCTTCCCCGACGACAGCACCGAATGGGCCGACAACGACGGTGATGGTGTTGGCAACAACGCTGACGCCTTCCCCGACGACGCTTCTGAAACGATGGATTCGGACGGCGACGGCATGGGCGACAACGAACAAGCCGTTCTCGAAGCCCAGCTCGCCAAGGAGGAAGAGGAAGCCGCTGCTGCCGCACAGCGAAACATGCTCATCGGCATCGGCTTGGTGATGATCATCATCACGGCCGCTGTGGTCGTCGTCCTGCGCAAGCGTATGGCTGAGGGCGAAGAAGTGGTCAAGGATTTCGACGCAGGCGGTCTTCCTGTCGGCATGCCCGATATGAGTGCCCAACCTGCAGGCACAACCTCCTCGATGGAAACGGTGCAAACTTACGCTGCAACCACGCCCATGCCTGACATGAGCGCCCAACCCGTTGCCACGCAGACGGTGGACGATAGTGCCCTCAGTACGCTGGTTGAACCCGAACCCGTTCAAGCCGTGGCAGAGCCCGTGGCAGCGAGTCCTGAGCCGGTAGCTGCACCTGTGGCAGCACCTGCTGAGCCCACCGTCGTCAACCAGTGGACCGACGAGAACGGCCACACCTGGCGCGTGATGAGCGACGGTACGAACCGATGGTGGAACGGTACGGACTGGCAGAAAGTTTGAATCCCAAATTGGGAGCTTGCCCGCCATGGACATCCGAGCTTTGTCCCTTGACGATGTTGAGGTCATGTGGACCATCAACGAGGAGGGGTTGCCGGGAACGGGGAAGGTCTCTCCCCGGGAACTCGCCGCTCTTCTTGACCTTGCATCCTATTCCATAGGAGCGTTTGCCAACGGAGGAATGCTCGGTTTCGTCATCTGCTTGCCACCTGCCACCGCCTATGGCAGCCTGAATTATGCATGGTTCAACCAGCGCTACGAGGCCTTCCTCTACGTGGACCGCATTGCCGTGGCCGAGGCGCACCGAAACGAAGGCGTCGGCTCGTTGCTCTACGAACAGGTGGCAAGGCATGCAGGCGAACAGAACATCCCGGTGGCGGCAGAGGTGAATTTGGAGCCTCCGAACCCGGGCTCAGTGCGTTTTCACCACCGATTTGGCTTCGAAGAAGTCGGTGAACTTCGCCACGAGAAGAAAGCGGTGACGATGTTCATGCGAGGGTCTTGATGACATTGAGTTGTGGCGGCTCATCTTCTCAAGAACCATCATCTATGTTTGACAAAAAACTGAAAGGATATAAATCGAAAAAGAACGAGGGATGAACATGGGAAAAAACTGGAACACCATATGGAGATACATCCACCTGACTCTCGGCCTCGTGCTCGTGGCCTACCATGCTCGCATTGCTTACTACCACCAAGGGATGTTTGGCGTGACGTCGGTGTGGTCACCAGAGACGGACAAATTCATCTCGACCGTCTTCATCTTCTTCGTGATGTGGACCGGCCTCGCCAAGTGGCCCATCTATCCATGGTACAAGAAGCGCCAGAACCGCAAGAAACGCGAGGCAAAGGCCAAATCTGCTGAAGCGTAAGCAACTCGGATTCCCGAGATGAAACGTTCTGGTCGGAAGATTATTTGGGGAGGAGGAGGACATCAGCAGTGCTTGAAAGGGATGTTAGATCAATCTCTTGCCCCTTCAAATCACAGATGGTATAACCCATGGTCTTGAGTTCATTGAACACTTCCAATTCCTCATCCCATTTTGGGTGAGATGTTCCCCAGCCGACTTCACAGAGAATCACCGGACGAGGGGCCCATGCCCGCAACGAATCGAGCATCCCACGAAGAACGAGATATTCTGAACCTTCTACATCGATTTTAATGAAGGTCGGTATCGCATCAGGTTTGCAATTTTCGAAGTCTTTGAGTTGAATGCGCACCTTTTCCATATCGTCCGAGGCTTTGGATTCAACAATGGTATTCCAGCCGAGGTTACCGTTGCTAGCGACAAAGAGATCCACTTCGCTATCGCTATCGCTCAATCCGTAGTGGAAGACATGAGCATCATAGGGTGCGTCGTGGAAGGTTTCCTCGCAAAGTTTGGCGAGGTGAGGAAGAGGTTCGTACAGGTACAATGAACCCTTGAAGTCAGTTTTTTCAGCCAGTAAACGAGAGAAAAAACCAACGTTGGCACCGACGTCAAAAACGACCCCATTCTGGTCAATGTAGGGAGCGATGGCTGAGACCAACTCTTCAAAAGCGGATTTTCGAATACGATACCATTTCATGGCCTCTTTGTGGGAGACGGTCATCGCAGATTGTTTCTTTTCGGTGGAAAGTAAAATCTGGTTTCTCAACCGAGTGAATAAATTTCCTCTGCCGAAGAAGTTCAAAATCCGCTTCATCGGCATGTTGATTCCTTAGACCGCCCCTTCTTATTGATTCCTACAATGAAATTAGGTAAGCAACAGAGGTCAACAATCTATGCCGTACCCGTCCAGCAAAGATTGTTCTGAACACTTGATTGAAGAATGAAACCGGAAGAAGGGCTAAACCCCCTCCTTCCCGTCATCCGTCATGGGCGAGGAAACCGAACATCAAGGCCCCCCACAACCCGTCGTCATTCAGGGGAACGCCATCATTGAGCCGACCGAGGTCGGTCAGGAAAGTTCTGCGGCAACAACCTCGACCTCATCAACAACCGCTCAAGACATGTCTCCTGTTGAGGAAGCCCTCGCCAAGGTTCGTTTTCTTGAGGAAAATAAGCCGAAGATTGCGGGCTTGTACACGGTGGGCGTTCTCCTCATGGTCGTCGTCCCTCTTTATCTCCTTCTCGTCGTCGACGTTTTGTTCACCGATGGCGCATTTTTCTGTTGCTTTTCTGCAGTGGTCGGGGTTGTGCTTATTTTGGTCGCTGAAAGCAAGCATTCTGGATGGAAACAAACCGTCCGGAGCGCCAAAGCCGACGCCCTTCAAATGTCCAGGGCGCCCGTGGAAGAGGCAAAGAAATACCCCGCCCTCAACGTGGTTGGTGGCGCTGTCATTTTGGCCAGTTTATTCTTTGAAATACCCCCCTTAGGCATTGTCGGCATCCTGTTGTTAACTCCCGGTGTGTCCGCAGCATGGACCTATGACAAAGACATCAAACGGGCCTTTGCTCAGGTATTGGAAGCACACGAGAAGAAAGGGAAGTGAGGCTTGATTGCGTTCAAAACGCACCCCGCCGCAAAGACGATGTTGGGATATTCGGGAAAATATCTATAACTTCAAAAATGGCTTTTTTAATCATGAACGATGGCCCCCCGGACACCTTGCGTCCGAAAACCATCATCATTCAGGGCCCTCAACTCGAGGAGGCTGAACAGTCAGTCCCTCTTGACGATGAAGGCCTTCCTCCACCGGTCAAAGCCGTCACGCCAGTAGAGGTTCCACATGCATCTGCAGGCGGCCATCTTCAATTGCGCATTGGTGTGAGCCTTTTGGCCGCGTTCATGCTCTCGTTTCTCTTCCTTGATTTGGTCCCCGAGACTGACCGGGAAGCCGTCGGCCTGTTTGCTGCCTTCTCGCTCGTGTTTGGGATGTTCTTCCTCGTGGTGGGTGCAAGCAAAGGCCAACCAAGGAAATCTCGACCAAAAACAGTCGTCATCGCCAATCAACAACTTGAGGACAAGAAAACGGGATCATCTTCAGCAGCCTTGGAGGCAAGGTCTGACAATCCCTGGATTGACGATGGGGACGAGACCCATTCATTCTGGGCGAGCATGCTGGAGGAGCAGCCCGAGCCCGTGGCTGTTTCTGCAAAGCAAACCAATAAGGAAATTCCAGTTTCATCAGACACCAATGATGCGCTCGTCCTGTATTTGGTTCTCATCATTCCTTTTGCGTTGATTTGTATTATCCTTGGAGGCTTAGAGGCATGTGGAGCGGTGTTAATCTGTTGCATGCCTGAACTGTTTGTCATTGCCCTGTTTGGGGACCAAAAAACAAAGTCGTCGGTAGTCGACGTTAATAATCAAATATTGAATACTCTGTTGGTGATCGGCGTGATCGTGCTGTTCTTCTTGGTGATCATCGCTTAAGCGTGACCGTTCAACCAGGGCGAAGCATCACTCGCCAACGCGCTCGATGACACGGACGTGGTCGCCGCGCATGTTGAGCGTCATTGGGATGATTTGCTCGTAGAGTTCCATGCTGACCTCTTCCTTGGATTCGGACACGCTGGTGATACGAGCCTTCTCGCCCTTGAAGGCGCCCGTGACGATTTCGACGATGCAGCCGACCTCGATGCCGCTGGTGACGGCCTTGGGCTCCAAGTAGGGCAAAATGTCCTCAAGCGGGGCTTCACCGGGAAGCACACTCTTGGCATTCTTGAGCGGGGACTGGTTGATACCCCGGCGGGCCGAGGGATCGCGGCCACCGGAGCGGCCGATGAGCTTCTCAACGTGGTGAAGCGCACTGGACTCGACGAAGACGTAGCCTCGCATGGCCGGTGGGTGGAGGATGGACATGATCTCACCCTGAAGGGCGACCATCGAACCACTGCCGTGAAGACGAGCGTACATTTCGTCAGCCACTCGCTGCTCGGAGTTGATGGCGGTCTTGACGATGTAGAGGAAGGAGCCGACGCTGCCGTACATCTCACGGAAAAGACCGTGGGCATTTTCCATGTCGAGGTCGGAGAAGATGCAGTTGTAATCCTTGATGGTACCGGGGTCAACCCACTCGGCTCGGGTGTAGATGCCCGAGGGCGTCACTTCGTTGCTCTTGGCGACGACGAGAATGGGCATGACGTCAACGAGGTTGCGACCCATGTCAATGCCGCGCTCGGGGCCAGTGGCGTGGTAGTAAAGGTCCTCAACGGGGATGCCGGTGGATTGAGCAACTCGCTCAAGCACTTCTTCGGGGGTGTCAGCGACGCCCCAAACACCGTCCCAAAGGTCGGGGAAGTGCTCGGTGGAACTGTTGCGCTTGAGCAACAGCAATTTCTCTTCAAAGCGAACAAAGGCCACAAATGCTTCCGTCATTTTCAATCACGCTCCGATTCAGTTGCCGATGCCAAAGACATCGTGAATCAACCAAGGTAGGAAGTTGTCCATGAGCACCAAGATGGCGAACCCAATGGCTCCCAACACAAAGAGTCCGATGCCACAGATAATAGACGTTTGACGGAACTCTTGCTTGGAAGGCTTACGAGCCATGCGGATGATACGGGCCCAGGAGCCTCGGGTAATCTTGCGGAACTGCGCCTCAATCTTATCCTGCTGTTCTTGGACCTTCATCTCGAAGGACTTGTAAGTATTTGAATCGCCAGACATGGTCTAACCTCAGCCTTCCGAGCCACCAACCCCCTCATTATAACGACTCCGCATCCCCTCCCGGGGACCTCGATGGTCCCATCTTCATGGGAGGGTTGATGTGGGACGAAAGGTGCAGCAAGGCCGATGGCGGAACGAAACCCGTACGAGGTCTTGGGTGTTAGCCGTCAGGCCAGCGACGGGGAAATCAAGCGTGCATTCCGCAAATTGGCCCGCCAGTACCATCCCGACCGCAACCAAGGTGACGCCGGTGCTGAGGCGAAATTCAAGGAAGTTCAAGCGGCTTACGACGCCATCGGCACCTCCGAGGCTCGCCGTGAGTTCGACCAGCAAGAGCAAATGCGGAACATGTTCGGCGGCGGTGGCCGGGGACGCGGCGGGCCATCCATGAACTTCGGTGGCATGGGCGGTGGCGGTCTTGACGACATCCTCGGCCAGATGTTCGGCGGCGGAGGCGCCATGGGCGGTATGGGCGGCATGCCCCGTCAACCCCCAAGGTCAGCCCCTCGCCAGAAACCCAAAGCAGCGACCATCAATGTGGGCCTCGACATCACGATGGCGCAGGCCGAAGAAGGTGGCGAGTTTACCTTCTCCTACAAGCGATTCAAACGCCAAGGAACGAGCATGGAAACGAAGCGTACGACGCTCAAACTTCGCTTGGACGCCGGCGTGGTTCACGGCACGACCAAGACGCTCAAAGGCCAAGGGCACGACCATCCAGAAGGTGAGCGAGGTGATGTCGTGGTCACCGTTCGCATCGATGCGGGTGAAGCCTACCGCTGGGAAGGCGACCAGTTGGTGCAGGAAGTGCCCGTCCCGTACTCGGTCATGATGCTGGGGGGCAAAGTCAGCGTGCAATTGCTTTCGGGCAAAACGGGCAAACTCTCCGTCGACGCCATGACCCAAGTGGGCGACCGCCGACGAATGGCGAAGGCCGGCTACAACGGCGGCGACTTGACGCTGGAATTCGTGCTTGCCGAACCTGAAGAACTCACGGAGGCGCAACGCAAGGCGCTCAAGGACCTCGGTACCTCCGGATTGTGAATCGTTGACTTCATGAAACCTCAACCAAAGCCTTGGTCATGGCGGGAGGGGGTGTCCATTTGCGATCAAGCAGGATTTTTACG
>FUFK010045643.1_pt1 | contig 16932 bp, 9 predicted proteins | sample 1021851 | NCBI WGS metagenome assembly FUFK01 (sample SAMEA51879418, study PRJEB19060) | metagenome | reverse complement strand
GGCTTGATGCCGATACCGGAATCCTCGCGGATCTCCCAGCCGTAGGCGTCGTGGAGCAGCTCGATCATGCGCTTGGCCTCGGGCGTGCCCGCCTCGACCTCCATACCGGCGTAGATGTCTTCGGTGTTCTCCCGGAAGATCACCATGTCGACGAGGTGTGGTTCCTTCACCGGTGAGGGCACGCCGGTGAACCAACGAACCGGGCGCAGGCACACGTAGAGATCCATGATCTGCCGGATCGCGACATTGAGGCTGCGGAAGCCGCCACCGATCGGCGTGGTGAGCGGACCCTTGATNCCGATCAGGTACTCCTCGAACTTGTCGATCGTGTCCTGCGGCAGCCAGTCGCCGGTCTCGTTGAAGGCTTTCTCGCCGGCGAGGACTTCCATCCACTCAATGGTCTTGCCGTATTTCGCGGCGGCAGCGTCGAGGACGAGCTTTGCGGCCGGCCAGATGTCGACACCCGTACCGTCGCCTTCGATGAACGGAATGATCGGGTTGTCCGGCACGTGAAGCGTGCCGTTTTCCTGCATCGTGATCTTCTCAGCCATACCTCGGATGGTAGCTGGCCGAGGCCGATTCGGGCCTGCCTGCGAGCCGATTTCGGGCGGGTGNCGGNGTCATCGATCCGACCCGACGCGATCAGTCGGCCGCCACCGAAACCGCTCGATCGAACACCTTCTGGAGCTCGGCGCTCACATTTTCGCTGAAGGCATGGCGCTGAGGCTGGCTCAGCCTTCCCTCTGGCGCAGCGATGGGTTCGCCCACCACCACCGAACACCGAACCCGCCGGATGCCCTTCGAGCCGCTTGCCATCGCCGCCTCCGTTCCCCCGATCCCGATGGGAATGATCGGTGCACCGGTCTTGTGGGCCAGGTAGGTCGTGCCGTCGAAGACCCCGCGCACCTGATCACCGGACTGCCGAGTGCCCTCAGGGAAGACGATCATCATGGCGCCGTCGGCGATGATCGTCTGTGCTGCCTTCATCGCCTGACGGTCGGCCTCACCCCGTCGGACCGGGATGGCTCCCAGCGCAGCGTTCGCCCAGGCGAAGACCGGGTGCAGGAACAACGATTCCTTGCCGAGGGCTCGAAGCCGACGTCGCGCCGTGCATGCGACGAGGACCGAATCAAGGTTGCTGCGGTGCACCGGCGCAAGGATGACCGGGCCGGGAGTGTTGAGGTGCTCGGCGCCCTCAACCGTCACCCGAAGCCATGGCAGCAGCGTCAGTCGGAGCAAGCCTCTGACCGCCCAGTAGAAGACTCCTCCGGCCCGGCTCGCTTGGACCTTCATCGCCCAGTCGACGGATTTTGCGTGGCGTTCGCTCATCAGTGGCTCGTCCCGGTACCGCAGATCAGTGAAGGAACTGGCGTTCGCCGGTGAAGACCATGGCGACACTGCGCTCGTTGGCTGCAGCGATGGTCTGCTCGTCACCGACCGACCCACCGGGCTGCACGATGATCGCGGCGCCGGCATCGGCAGCAGCATGGATGCCATCGGGGAATGGGTAGAACGCATCGCTTGCGCACGCCCCGCCCTCGGCTCGTCCGGCCGCTTTCGACGCTGCGATCTCACCCGACTCAACCCGGTTCTGCTGGCCGGCACCGATTCCCCAGGCGACCCCGTCCTTGGCGAGCACGATGGCGTTGGAGTTCACATGGCCACAGACCCTCCATGCGAACGCTGCGTCGGCGAGTTCCTGCGCCGAAGGCTGCCGATCGGTGACGACGGTCCAGTCGTCGGGCTGGGCGTCGAAACGGTGATTCTGTTGGACCAGGAAACCGTCGGCCATCTGCCGGATGGCGAGGGCCGGTGCCGCATCGGGCACCGCCACGGTGAGGATGCGGGTGTTCTTTCGTTTGCTGATCAGCTGCTCGATGACCCCGTCCTCATAGCCGGGGGCCAGGACCACATCGGCCTGTGCCGCATCGACCATGGCCTCGACTGTGGCGAGATCCACGACCCGGTTGGTGGCGACGATGCCGCCGAACGCAGAACGCGGGTCGCATTCGAATGCCCGTCGGTACGCCGAGGCGAGATCGGCGGCGACGGCGGCACCACATGGGTTGGCGTGCTTCATGATCGCAACCGCCGGCTGCTCGCCGAGATCGTGGGCGAGACGCCATGCAGCATCGGCGTCGAAGAAGTTGAGATAGCTGAGCGCCACGCCACTGTGCTGTTCGACCGCATCCCAGATCCCCGGCTGGTCGACTCGTCGGTAACGGGCGCCTTGTTGGTGCGGGTTCTCCCCGTAGCGCAGGACGTCGGCGCGTTCGAGGGCGAGATGGATCGTCGGGGGCANCGTCTCCGGCTCGTCGGCGGTCTCGTCGAACCAGGTGACGATTGCGGCGTCGTAGGCGGCGGTGTGCGCGAAGGCGTCGCGGGCGAGCGCACGGCGGGTTGCATCGCTGAGGGAACCCGAGGCGCGAAGCTCGGCGAGAACATCGTCGTACCTCGATGGGTCGACGACCACGCCGACCTGGGCGTGATTCTTCGCCGCCGCTCTGACCATTGCGGGGCCACCGATATCGATCAATTCCTCGGGGCGACCGGCTCCGTGTTGAAAGTCGGCCACGCTCGACCCGAACGGGTAGAGGTTGCCGACGACGAGATCGATCGGGTCGATGTCGTGTTCGGCCATGTCGGCTTGGTGTTCGGGGTCGGTGCGATCGGCGAGGATGCCACCGTGCACCTTGGGGTGGAGGGTGACGACTCGGTGCCCGAGCATGATCGGTGAGCCGGTGTGCTGCGCCACATCGGTGACCGGAATGCCGGCGTCGGCAATGACGCGGGCCGTGCCTCCGCTGGAAATCAACTCCCACCCCAGGTCGGCAAGACCTCGGGCGAGGCCGACGACCCCAGACTTGTCATACACCGACACCAAGGCACGACGCGATTCGCTCACCTGTCGGAAGCTACCAGGCACCGGGGGTGCTGCTCGGCGCCCGGATCTCTCGCATGGCGAACACCGCAGGCGAATGGCCAACAATGCGGGCGACCCACCTCACTCGAGCGGTGGATCCGTGCAGTTGGTGGTCCGACCCGCGCCCGACGGCCCGTACCCGCGGAAGATCGGGTCGTCGATGAAACCAGAGCCAGGATCGTCGGTGGTCAAGAACCGCTCGATCGCCGTCACGGTCGCGTCGGCAAGCATCTGTTGGACGACTGGGTCCGAGACGAGCTGCTCCTCGGCCGGGTTGGACAGGTAGGCGAACTCGGCGAGCACGCTCACCACCGGAGCCGGGCGGCGCAACACTCCGTAGTAATCCCCTCCCTCCCGATTAGGCCGAACGAGGGTTCCGGCGTCCCACAGCGCGACCCATCTGATATCGAACTGATCGAGCACCCCGAAGGACTCCTCGTAGATGAGACCGGCGAGACGCTTCGAATCGGGGCTGTCGATCTGGTGGTACATCTCGGTGCCGGGGGTGGCGCTCACCGCGCCCGTGCCCGCGTTGAAGTGCACGGAGATGAACGCAATCGGGTCGAGTGCCTGCGCAATTTCGGCGCGGGTCACGATCGGCACCCGCACGTCGGTCTGGCGGGTCATCATCACCGAGTACCCGGCATCGANAAGCGCATTCCGCAGCTTCAGTGTCACGTCGAGATTCAGATCGGCCTCGCGTAGGCCTCCCCGACCGACCGCTCCGGGCTCAGAGCCTCCGTGGCCCGGGTCGAGCACGAAATCGACCGAACCGACAAAGCGACCGCCGGCNATGTCCTGNGTCCGACCGCACGGTGTCCAGACCCGATGACGGCCGCCGGCGAGCCCACTCAGGACCGGGGTGACCCAGCCCGTTTCGGTGATCAGGACACCGTCGGTCTGGCCGTTCATCGGCACCCCTCGGTCGTCGAGCACTAGTTCCGGCGGGACGTCGGGGATCGTGGTGGTGCTCGACGTCGTCGTTGAGGTGGTGGTCGTGGTCGGAGGAGCCGAGGTTGTGGTGGTCGATGGCAAAACCGACTCAATCGTCGGGGTCGTCACCTCGGTCGGGGCGACCTCAACCGAGGACGACCCACACGCAGCCGCAAGAAGGCTGACGAGCACCGCAACGCTGGCGACAGTTCGCATCTAGGACAGGCTGGCATCCGGCTCCAGTCCGACCGTGGACCATCCACCATCACGACGAGAACACCCTGCTACCCTCTTTATGCCAGCGGCGCGGGGTCTGGACCTTTTGGGGTGCCCGCAAATGCTGCAACATATCGATTCAGCACTCGAGAGCTTCCTTCGCACGTCTATCGGGCTCGACGCACGCGATGTCGACGTTGCGTTTGACCCGCCCGATCGAGAGTGGGGAGGGTCGCTCAACCGACCCACACTCAACCTCTTCCTGTGGAGCATCAACCGCAACACGGATCGTGATCTCGCCGGGCAGCGCACCACGCAAGTCGACGGGCGGACCGTGTACGCCAACGCTCCGGTGCCAATTGAGCTTCGCTATCTCGTCACCGCGTGGTCGGCAGACCATGAAGACGAAAAGCAGCTTTTGGGATCGACGCTCGCAGCAGTCGTATCTCACCGAGCGATCAGTACCGACCACTACCCCCGGGAGCTTGATGGCCTTCCAGCGGCTGAACTTGCGCTCAGCGGCACGGGAGCAGAGCAACAAGCCGACCTCTGGAATGCACTCGACGGGCAGCTGAAACCCGGCATTCAGGTCACGATCCAAACGGTTCTGCCCGGCGAGGCTCCGACTCCGGCTGGCGCACCTGTCGAGTCGCTTGCCACACGTATCACAGATCCGGCAACCAGCCGGGCGTCCGCAAGCAGACGGATTGCAGGTATCGCTCGCTTTGAAGGCGCTGAAGGCCTCCTTGTGCAGGCGCCTCACGCATCAGCCACGATCAACGCAGTGGGTCGGTTTGCCGTGCGCGCCGAAGCGGGAGACGAACTCGTGATCCTCTCTGACCCTCCTCGGCGAGTCATCGTTCCCGAAGCCGGCGGCGTCGTCGTCGACTGAGGTCTGTGCCATGATCGACTCTGAGGCCGAGGTATTCCCAGCCACACCTGGGCGACGGAACGTGCTGACGCTCACGGTGCAAAACACCCGAGACGTCATTGATGGTGTGCGCACCCAGATTTCTGGCATCGACAACTCGTTCGTCACCGTTCCGGTAGCTGCCGTGTCGATCTATCCCGGAATGAGCGAGTCCGTCAGGGTCTACCTCGACCTTCCCAGGACCTTTCCCGAAGGCGAACACGAGATCGAGGTCCACCTCACGAGCACCATCGATGGAACAACGGCGCTCGCCCGCCGTCTGACGCTCGTCGTAGCCCCCATCGACGACCTCCAGATGTCGTTGTCGCCGAGGGCCGCCCGGGCGGGCGCTTCAACGGAGCTAGCTGTCGATCTTCGCAATCGAGGCAACACCGAGGCATCGATACACGTGAGCGCCGTTGACTCGGAGCGGGCACTCCGGATCACCACAGAGCCATCAGTCATCCAGCTCCGCGGCGGTGAATCGGCGCAAGCTCATGTTCACCTCAAGGGACGCCGCCCACTTTTCGGCCAGGCAACCATTCGGTTGGTGACCGTCGAAGCCGACCATGGCGAGCAACAACTCTCCGAAACTTTCACCTTCATTCAGAAGCCTCGGATCCCCGGGGGCGTGGGCACGATCGTGACTTTGGGGGCAATCGTTGCGCTCTGGGCACTCGTCTTCACGTGGGCGATCGCCAATGTCTTAGCCGAGGACGCGTCGGCCAAGACCCTCCGCACCGACTTCTTCACCGGAGCACCACCTGAACTCGACCTGACGGCGATCATGTCGACCCTCACCGGCACAATCGAGAATGCCTCTGGAGATCCAATCCCTCGCCTCACCGTCTCTGCGATCCGAACCGCCGCTGACGGCACCGAAGAGNCGGTCTCGTCAGCCGCGACCGACGAGAACGGAAGTTATGTCCTGCCGGTCCTACCCGGCTCCTATCTCATTCGAGTCGAGGGAGACGGTTTCCCCACCTTTACAACCAACCAACCCGAGACAGCGGCACCGGGCAAGGCCACGAACCAGGAAAGCCCCATCACGACCGAAGGTTCACCGGGCACTATCCNAGGCCAAATCCTCGTCGAAACCGAAGATGACGACAGCCCAACCGAATTCGGTGTCGTCGCGGAAACCTGGGTGAACGACGCCGTGGGGCAAGTCGTCACCGGTATCACCACAACCATCAACGCCGACGGCAGCTACACATTGAGCGGACTCCAAACGCCCGCAACATACCGGCTGACACTCAGCGCAGACGGCTACACGCCCCAGACGCTCATTACCGAACTTGACGGCGGAGCAAACGTCATCGTGAACACCCGCCAGCTGCTCGCTGATGCCGGCTCCGTTCGAGGTCTCGTGACATCGAACGACGCTCCACTCGGCGGCGTGAAAGTCGAGCTGTACATCGGTGAAACCATTCTCGAAACGACCACACCGACGAGCGGGGCCGACATCGGCGTCTACGAGTTTGAGGGGCTTACTTCACCAGAGACCTACCTCATCATCTTCAGTGCCGATGGATTCGACCAAGAGGCGATCACGCTCAAACTCGAGCCTGGTGCTGAGATCACCGACGCCAACCAGCAACTGCGCAGTGGCACCGGATCACTCGCCGGCACCGTAAGCGGGCCAGCAGGGCGGCTAGGCGGCGTCCAAGTGAACGTTGTCGGCTCTGGGGTTGATCTCGATGTGCAATCCTTGACCGCAGGCAATATCGGCGGTTGGAGCCTTGGGGGGCTCCCAACCCCCGGCGACTATGTCGTGACGTTCACTCGAAACGGCTTCCAGCCTCAAACGGTCGATGTATCGCTCGGTGACCGAGAAAGCAGCGACGGCATCAACGCCGTCCTCACACCAGATTTCGGCGCAGTGAGTGGGAACATTGTCTTTAACGGCGCTCCAACCGCCGGGATCGAGGTCATCCTCACCGATGGCCAAGCAAATCGAACAACCACATCGGTGACCGACCCTGTCGGCGACTACCTCCTCACCGAGATCGCACCAGGGAGTTACACACTGCTCTTCCGGCATACGGATTCTGAGGCGGAACACGTCGCACTCGCCGAAGTCAGAATCGGAGCCGCTACGACGGTCGACGCCAGCTTCGAAGCCGACGCAACGGTCACCATCGGAGCGGCCCAATGAGAGTCCAGCTGACCTCATCGGTGCTCGAACTCGAACCCGGCTCAACGGGATCGGTCACGCTCACCGTTTTCAACGAGAGCTCGGTCATCGCCGGCTACAACGTCAGCGTTCTCGGTGCCGACGAGGACTGGATCTCCATCACCGGAAACTCGGCAACCGTGTTCCCCGGAGAGTCTTGTGAGATGACCATCACGGTGATGCTCCCTCGGCGCTTTCCGGCCGGCGAACGCGAATTGCAAATCCATGTCAGCTCGCGTGAGTCCATCGAAGATTTTGAGCTGGCGACGCTCAACCTTCTGGTCGAATCATTCGAGGATCTGCGAATCCGAGTCGATCCACCGACTGTCACCGGCGGCTCACGGGCCGTGTTTGCCATCCTCCTCGAAAACGCCGGCAACGCCGCTGTCCTTAGCCAGCTCTTTGGATCCGACGACGAGGAAGCGCTCCGCTATCTCCTCGATCCCGTCACCGTACGGCTCGAACCGGGAGAAACGCAGAGTATTCGCGCCGTAGTCTCCGGAGGGCGTCCATGGTTCGGCACCCCGATGCCACGCCCGTTGACCTTCAAAGCTGACGGGGTCGAACTGCCACCACAAAGTGCAGCCATGTTCATCCAACGGCCGCGAATCAGCAGATGGATGCTGTCCCTCGCCGGGCTGCTCACTGCCATCACGGTTTTCGCCGTCGTCATCCGGTCCGGCTTCGAGTCGGTTGCAAACTCCAACGCAGTCGATGGAGACATAATCGAAGCAGCGATCGCCGACGACGACCCGGCGGGACAGACATTGTCGACAAACCCGGGCACGATCGCCGGCACCGTCGAGTCGAACGGCGGAACTGCGATCAGCGGCGTCACCGTCGAAATCTTCAGTGCCGCCGATGGCGAGACACCGCTGAGCGCAGTTGCCACTGGCAGTGACGGCACCTACCGACTCACAGGGCTCAGCGCCGGCGACTACCGAATCCGAGCAAGCGGCGCCGGATTCGACACACGGTGGTTCCCAGATTCTCCGACCCACGCCGATGCCGAAGACATCAAGGTCGCCTTAGACGCCACTGAGGGCGGCAAGAACTTCGTATTGAGCGGTCAACCTGCCTCGATCAGCGGACGAGTAATGGCCGAAGACCCCTCAGGCGCAATAGCACTTCTTGTAGTTGCCGCCGATTCGATCGACAGCGATGTNCCCGCCGAAGCGCAACGGGTCGAGGTCGCAACCGACGGATCGTTCCTCCTTACCGACGTACCGAGCCCGGGATTTTACGAACTGATTATCGAGAAGTCCGGTTTCGCTGCAGAGGCCCGCTCGGTAAGCGTTCGCGGAGGACAAGCCGTAGAGGGCATCGAAATCGTGCTGCGTGAAGGCGCCGGTGTCGTCGCAGGTCTTGTCGAAGGCCCCGCCGGCCCGCTCGGAAACGTGACCATAGAGATCTCTGACGGATCGACCAACCGAAGAACGTTTACCCTCACAACCGAGGGCGGTGTCGGGACATTCGCCCTTCGAGATCTTCCAACTCCCGCTGCGTATACCCTCACGATCTCACGTCCCGGCTTCACAACCGAGACACTGTCGATCGTGCTTGACGACAGCCGCTCCGAGGTAGACGACCTCCGTATACGGCTATCTTCTGCACTCGGTTCGATTGCCGGACGGATCACGTCAACCGATGGCAGCGTTGTCGGAAGCGCATTGATTACCGTCACCGGAGGCGACGTGCAACGAACCAGCCGTTCGGTCAGCACAACTGGGGCCTACCTCATCACCGACCTGCCAACACCAGGCTCCTACGCCGTCACAATCGCAGCACCCGGATTTGTCTCCCAGACACAAGCAATAGAGCTCGGGGCGGCCGACACAGGCAACGACCTACGACGAATCGATGCCGCCCTCGCCACTGACACCGGTACGGTCCAAGGAACCGTTCGTGATGACGCCGGCAACGGACTCGGATCTGTGCGCGTATCCCTGACAAATGGAGACGCCGTGTTCACGGGGTATTCGGCAGACGCTGCCGAAGAGCTCGGTCGCTTCCGGATCGACCGGATCCCGCCCGGCACCTACACCGCAACGTTCACCCGGGCCGGATCCGCCACCTCAGCGCTTCTGGTGACCATCACGAACGGACTTGTGACCGAACAGGATGTGGTCTTGGCTGCCCAGGCCAGCATCTCCGGCCAGATCTTGGAGGGTACGGCTCCTCGACCTGGATCGGTCGTTCGTCTGTTCAAGATCGAGGACTTCGACACGACGGTGCTCGCCGAAGTCACGACCGGCGCGAACGGCCGCTACACGTTCGCGGGCCTTGAGGCGCCGCAGGACTATGTCGTTGCCGTTGCCCTAGCTCCGGGAAGCAGCACGCTGATCGCATCCGTGATCGTGAGCACTGAACCCGGGACCGCTGCAACAGACAACGACATCAACACCAGCAGTTGATGAGCACGCGGCAAGCGTTGCCGCCTAACCTTGTCTTGCAACCACTGGTATCTATGACCGAAAGTCGCGGTGGACAAAGCCCACACTCGACTCACGCCAGAAGACGCTCGCCGTGATCACGACCCTGTTCTACAGCAACGAGATTCACGCATCGCCTGATACCCCGGCGCACGTACGAATCGACATCGTGAACTCCGGTTCGACCGTTGCGCGCCCTCAATTGGATGTCATTGGCTTGCCCGAAGGTTGGGTCGCGCCGATCGAGCCGATCCCCGAACTACCTCCGAACCAATCCTGGAGAGGTGAAATCTCGTTCACCATTCCCGTCGCAGCATCACACGGACGCCACCTCGCCATGGTCCGCCTCGTCGACACTGCGACCGGTGAGACCTGTGGCACCAACCAAATCACGCTCACGGTTCTTCCACTCGAGGGCGTTGACGTGGCCTTAGCCCCAGGGGTAGTTCGCGGCAGGGTGAGGGCGAAAACCAACATCGTCGTCACGAACCGTTCATCCAAACACGTCTCTCTTCACCTGGATGGTGCAGCGGAGTCACTCAGGTTGCGTTGCCGGCCTAAACATCTCGATGTTGCTCCCGGGGACGTCAAAACCGCGAAGCTACGTGTCCGAGCCAAACCAAGGCTTATCGACGCAAATCGATATCCGTTGTCGGTCACAGCCCGTGGCTCACAACTTCCGATTCGGGCCACTGGCTCCTTTGACCATCGACCAGTGATCGGCTCGGTGGCAAGAACGACAACTGCAGTGGTGTTCTTGCTCGCCCTCGCCGTGGGCGGTTTCCTCGCCGCACTTCGCCTCCTCGCTGCAGACGATGACGCCCCAGCAAGCACCGATTCCATTGAGGTAACCGCCAGCGACGCGACGGACTCAGCAGACAGTTCCGGAACCACCACATCCAACGGGCCCGAGGACGGCACCACCGCGGCGAACAGCGCTGCCACCGATGACAGCGATGACTCGGGGATGCGCTTTGACCAGGAGGGGACGGTGAAACTCGGGGGCTCGGACGACGACCTGAATGCTGGGGTCACGGTCAGCCTTCGACGCATCTCTCTCGACAATCTTGCTTCGAGCGTTTCGACCGACGCTGGCTCTACACGAAGCTTACGAAAGGTCTTCGCTCGGGGGCTTAAGCAGGCCATCGCGCTCGACACCACCGACGCTCCGATCGAACTGACCACTGCGGAGAACGGACGATGGACCCACACTGGATTGGTCGCAGGACTCCACTACGAGATCTCCTTCCGTCGTTCTGGCTACACCACGCAGTCCTTTGTCGTATCGCCGCAGCGTGGGGTGCCGCTCGAGCCAATGGAAGTCGAACTCGTCCCCGGCGACGGCGCACTCGGGGGCGCTGTAAGCGGACCCGATGGCCCACTCGGAGGAGCAGTCGTGACCGTCAGCGATGGTCAACTCGTATACACCGCAACAACGTCAACAGCACACGGGTCCATGGGCGAGTGGAGCATCGAAGGCATAGGTACCCCATCTCACTATGTCGTTCGCGTCAGCAGCAGCGGCTTTGGAACCGAGGTGATTTCCGCCGATCTGGGCCCCGGCGAGGAGCGGACCACACTGAACACCGGGTTGACCGTCGGCGTAGGCAGCATCACAGGCGTAGTGAAAGCGGGCGGCATCGGTCTTGGTGGCGTCGTGATCACGGCATCCGCCGGCGACACTGCCATTACGACGACCACCTTGACACAAGGCGTACAGGGCGAATTCAGCCTGCCGCGACTTCCCCTTGGCATCGAATACACACTCGAAGTCACGGCAGATGGGTATCTCACACAGACGCAGACCGTTTTCGTCGGGAGCGCCATCGACGATGTCGAAATCAACCTTCTCAAAGACTCGGGAGGGGCTAAAGGGACAGTGACAGACGACCAAGCGGCAAGCCTCGGCGATGTCCAGGTGACCATCAGGTCAGACACACTGTCATTCAAGACGACCACCGGACGCGAGGGCATCTGGGAGGTCTCCGGCGTTCCGCCAGGCGAGTATCAGGTCGTCTTCGAGCGTTTCAACCACCTCACAGCGTTTGCGAACATCACAATCAGCGCTGGCGCCAGTACTCCTGTACCGGATCCAGTCCTTGTTTTCTCCGAAGATGCGACTCTTGAGGCAAACGCGACACTCAAGGGCTTGCTGATCGACAACAACGGCCAGCGAGTAGTCGGAGCAAAGATCGAAATACAGGGTCACGATCCAGCTAAGGACGCAGAGACCGACGAGAACGGAAGCTACGAAATCAGCGGCATCAAATTCGGTGGCTATCGGATTAGCGTTACAAGCACTCCCGACAGCGAAACAGGAAAATCCTCGCACCAGCCGGTCGAGGCTTACCAGACATTCACCCTGAACAGCACCGTGGAGTTCAGTCCGAGAATGTTTACGAATGGCGCATTCAACGGCACCGTTACCCAGGCAAGCGATCCAGGCGTCGCTGTTCCGCGTGCCACCGTGACTGTCAGCGGAGAAGACATTGTTGGTTCGAAGGTTTTGACCGTCGTATCGGGAGGGTTCAACGAAGCCGACTTCTTCCCGCCCGGTGACTACACCTTGGTTGCCGCGGCGCCGGGGTTTCTCCCCGTCAGCGAGGAGCGAACCATTCCCGTTGGTTCACCAACCCCGATCACCGTCAACTTTGAGATGAGTCTCCGGCCACGTCTTCGGGTGACCGTCGTCGCTCCGACCGGCACTGCGTCCGATTCCACCGAGTTCTCACCGGTACTAAATGCAAACGTGGTGCTCAATCCCTCTGCCACAGGGACCTCCGGCGATATGGACAAGCCTGTGGACGACTCGACTGGCATCGCCGAATTCGCTGAAGAACAAAATGTCGACCCAGACGATTTATCAACCCAGCTGGTGCCTGGGACGTACACAATCGACGTCGATGCCCCGAGCTACGACGCGTTCACGGGTCACCTCGAGACCGACGTAGCAGCTGGCGAGACCCGCGAGGTCACGATCGCCCTCACCGGAACCGCCGGCGGAGGTGTTCGAGATGCTGCGACCGGCACGATCACGTACCTCTACGACGACCTACCCCTGGCAATTGCTGGCGCTTCGGTGTCAGCCGACGTCATTCCCGGCTTCGCTCCCGCAACAGAGACAAGCAATGTCACGCCACTACCAACTGTCGCTGTCACGACGACAACCAACGAAAACGGTGTCTGGGTGGTTGACGAACACCGATTCGGATCATCGACGTACACCGTGTCCGCCTCCAACTTCACTACGGGCACCGTCGATGTCGATGTGAGCCCAGGCGTCAACACCAACGGCGATCTGACACTGATCGCCACTCCGTCGACGCTGAGCGGCCGACTCGAGCTGACGACAAGCGACACGACGACCAGCTACGCGGACTTCGAAGCAACCGCCACGGCAACCGCCACGGGACTTAGCGAGATTGAGACCGTCACACTGGAGGCCAACGGCACCTACACGATCCCAATCACTGTGCAAGGAACATACGACGTCACCATTTCCCGATCGGATGGCAACAACACCAACTTCGACGGTCTGCCTAACAACCCGATCGAGGTGACAACCGTTCCGGGCGGGACTACCAGCGTCGCTAACATCACAGCGACAGAACTCGGGACAATCTTAGTGGAGGTGACCCCAAGCAACGCTGACGTGAAGTTGTGCACGGCTGTTGACCAGGTCTGTGGGGATCCAGTGACCCCGACGGCGGGAACGGTCGAATTCACGCTGCCTTCCGCAGGCAACTACTTCGTGCAGGTTTCTGCGGACGGATACGAAACGGGAACCTCACCCACAAGGGCAGTCGGCGCAGGCCAAAACGTCGATCTCGGTCAAATCGTTCTCCAACCATGGGGAACCCTCGACGGAACACTCAGCGGACGACGAGGGTCGCCCGGTGCCAATCCCACGGACTCTGTCTTGGAAAACATCACAGTCACAGCCACCCCCACCGGCGAAGGTGACTCGTACACGACAACGACGGGCCCCGACGGCAGCTTCTCTCTCTCAGCGCCCGCAAACACCTACAACGTGAGTTTCGGGCTCACCAGCTATGAGGCCTCCCCCCTCCAACCGGCATCGCTGGAATTCGCCACAACCCCTGCCACAGCGACAGCGGTCGGCGACGTCATCTTCCAAGCATCGGCAGTCACACTCGACATCAAGGTCACCAATGATGAAAACACGCTGATCGACGCCGACATCACCCTCTCCCACGCCGACGAGACCGACCTCACTGGAATCAACCATCTCGCCGGCAGCTCTCCGGTAACGGCAGGTCCTCTCCAGCCCCNCACNTGGACCATTANNGTCNCAGCAGCCGGGGCACAATACCTTCCAGACGGAGATCGACATCCCGGCCGGCGGACTCGGAGCACCCTACTCCGTCACCCTGCCAAGGAACACAGGCTCCATAACTGGCGTCATAAACGCTCAAATTCTGGGCACCACCGTTATTGGGCCCGTGGGTGAGGTCATGGTGGTCCATACTCCACCAGAAGATTGGAGAACTCCAACGTACGTCGGGGCTGGTTCGACTGTGTACAGCGACGATACCGGTGGCGAAAATCACGGCAAGTACACCGTGTCGAACGTTGTGAACGGCACCAGCACGCTGGAGTTCTCCAAGTCCAACTTCGTCACACAAAATATCTCAGTAAACGTTGTTGACCAGAACAACGCGACACCCCAAGACATCCTTCTCGTTCCCGCAAACAGCGAGATCACACTCTCCGTTGCCGAAAACGCAGCAGCAGACTTTGAAGAACTTCAAGCGCAGTTGTACCTCGACACCGAAACAGGAGGCACGCAGGCGGTGGGAAGTGCCGAGACCGTCGGCGCCGACCGGACGGTCACTTTCTCAGACACCCCACCATCTCGAACTACAAGCAACGTCGCTCGAACTCACCACTACCGAATCGTGCTGTCGGGGACGGGCTTTGTCACCAAAACAATCGATGGCCTTGACCTCTATCCAGGCACTGCACTCACATCGAATACCGCTGTCGTCTCCCATCCATCCGCACCTCAGACGTTGTCAGTCGTCCCGCGAGCGGAGGGTGGGGTTACCGCAGAATGGACCGCCCCAACTCACGACGGTGGCGACTCGGTCGAGTCGTACCTTGTCGAATGGGCTCTCGGTACTGGCAACTTTNTAACCTCAACTGTGGTCACGGGAAGCTTCACTGCCGATGTCGCTACTAACGAACAAGGTGTCGACGTCTCTGTTCGAGTCTCAGCGACCAACGAGGCAGGGACGGGGCCTCCGTCGGTCATTGAAACAGCGACCGCCCCCTCCGTCCCGGCAGCTCCGTCGATCTCCGCGACGGTCCCGAGCCAAACGGGTCAAGTTGACCTGTCATGGGCGGCTCCCGCCAACAACGGATCAGACATTCTCACATACGAAATTCAGCACAAACTGGTCTCCCAAAGCTGGGACAACGCACAAACAACCACAATCACGTCGACGACAACTTCAAAGTCAATCACCGGACTCACTGCGGGCTCCGACTACCAGTTCCAAGTCCGAGCCGTCAACGGAGTTGGGGAAAGTAGCTACAGCACGCCTATAACAGCAACACCCGTGGGTGCCCCGGCAGCTCCGTCGATCTCCGACGCGACCGCCGGCGACGGGCAGGTCACGCTCACGTGGAACGAACCCGCCACCAACGGATTAATAATCACCAGCTACGAGTACCGAATCGGCAGCGGCACCGCAGTATCAACCAACTCAACCGCCCTGACCCACACCGTCACCGGCCTCACCAACGGAACGCAATACGCCTTCCAAATCCGAGCCAGAAACAGCATCGGAGCAGGTGAATGGTCAAACCCCGCCACCAACGCAACACCCGTGGGTGCCCCGGCAGCTCCGTCGATCTCCGCGACGGTCCCGAGCCAAACGGGTCAAGTTGACCTGTCATGGGCGGCTCCCGCCAACAACGGATCAGACATTCTCACATACGAAATTCAGCACAAACTGGTCTCCCAAAGCTGGGACAACGCACAAACAACCACAATCACGTCGACGACAACTTCAAAGTCAATCACCGGACTCACTGCGGGCTCCGACTACCAGTTCCAAGTCCGAGCCGTCAACGGAGTTGGGGAAAGTAGCTACAGCACGCCTGTAACAGCAACACCCGTGGGTGCCCCGGCAGCTCCGTCGATCTCCGACGCGACCGCCGGCGACGGGCAGGTCACGCTCACGTGGAACGAACCCGCCACCAACGGATTAATAATCACCAGCTACGAGTACCGAATCGGCAGCGGCACCGCAGTATCAACCAACTCAACCGCCCTGACCCACACCGTCACCGGCCTCACCAACGGAACGCAATACGCCTTCCAAATCCGAGCCAGAAACAGCATCGGAGCAGGTGAATGGTCAAACCCCGCCACCAACGCAACACCTACCGAGTAGACGCCTCACCCGAACTCACGTCTCACCAAATCCAGATGTTGAGCCCCAGCAGCACGAGTATCACGATCAGGACAGTCCCCGTTAGTACGAGAGGCCAGCGACTCGGATCCGAGAGCGGTGGGGGCAGTTCGTGCGGTGGCGGTAGCGCCATATGCTTGGGCGGAGGAGCGGGCAGCGCAGGTCGAAGATCTGCACCGCAGCGCCAACATGACACTGCGCGAGCATCATTGAGTTCGCCGCAGTCGGGGCACCTGTGACTTGCCTGCGTCCCGAGCCCGGTCGTGCCCGGTTGACGTCGCATTGCATCGACTTCGCTGCTTTCCGGCGGTTGAACAACGACGGAATTCGGTGCCCAGAACAAGGGGTAGTCGCACTCTGGATTGGGACAGAATTCCTCAGCGCGTCGGTGAAACTCCTGGATGTTGTAGGGCCGACCACAGTTCGGGCAGAGCGTCTGTGGGCTGTCAGTCATCGTCCGACTCCGGAGATGGATGAACGGTGCGCCCGGCCCGCTGCATGGTGAAGGTCACCGACGCCGGAAGTTCACGACGCACGATACGGGTCAGATCGGTGTCGTCCAGCTGCACGGGGTCTGGAGTTGCTGAAGAACCGACCGAGATGTCGACATGCGATGGGGTCTCAGCTGGAGCCGGTCGGTCGTAGTAGATCCCGCCGCTGTCGCGAACCTCGACAGGTGCTCCCGTCAATGCCTCCAGGAGACCCTGGAGACCCTTGGCTGTCCCGCGCGCGCCGACGAGGGCGCTATACCGCTTGACGACTCTTCGTTGGGCTGCCGGCGGAATCTCCTCGTCGAGATAGTCGAGACCGATCCACCGACCCATCGCTCCCACCATCGGTAGCGGCGCCACCGAGGGATCAAAGACGTGCTCAATGGCATCGCCGCCGACCCCGTCACCCAG
>FUFK010043350.1_pt1 | contig 16932 bp, 36 predicted proteins | sample 1021851 | NCBI WGS metagenome assembly FUFK01 (sample SAMEA51879418, study PRJEB19060) | metagenome | reverse complement strand
TTCTACGCGTAAACTTACTTGCAGGAACACGATAAGCAAGTTCACTTTTAGGCCTGTCCATACCGTCTTGTATCGGCTTGAAAAAGAAAGGATAATTAATAGATATTGGTACAACTTTGTCGGTAAACATTTTTTTAGCATCGGCTCCACTTTTTGATAATATTCCATATCTAGCGTCTGATGATATTGTAGCTAGATTTACTGTTTCAGCTGAGCTCATAAACGAAAAGCCACTACGTCTGTTTTTTAAATAACACATACCGTAGCAGCGTTTATCTGCTTTACAAGCTTCCCAAAATATATAAAATAATCTGTTAGCTTCTCTAAAGTTTGGAGCGCCAACATCAATTTTACTCCATTGAAGATACATATAGTGAGTTCCAGTAATATAAGTAGGCGTGCCGTTGTTCATAAACCAAAAGCCTTCTTCACGACGTTTAAACTCTTCGTCTATGTAGTCATACCATTTATCTTTGGCTTCTTCTGGATATTCTCTCCAATCAAATATATTTTTTAATTTAGATAATTCTTTTGGATAGTCTATTTTTTGCCATTTATCTACTTTGTCACACAATTGCCTTGGCACTCTTGGCAGCGCAATTCGCAGACCTTGGATCTCAAGTATTTCACCAATTCTTCCAGTTTTAGAAATAACGACAATATCATTTTCTTTATTATATCCATAATCCCATTTACGTTTTTTGTTAAGTCGACTTATAGTAGTCTTCTTAACTGGTTCAACAATTTTATATAGTGTTTGCTCGTACATTACTTGGATCTTCCTTCAGCAAAGCCTTTAAACACTTTCTCTTTTTTTTCTTCAGGCTCTTTGCCTTCTAGTATATTTTCTTCTTCTTGTATACGATTAAGTATTTCAAAAGCATCGAATATAGCTAGCTTTTTTGTAGCAGCTGCATTTTTTAATCTATCAGCTGATACATCGTCTTCACTATGAGTAATAATTTGTTCTTGAGCAACCTTTATAAGTTCTTCAACTGCTTTATGCCCAGCTTGGATTATACTCTTCTTCGTCTCCTTGATATTCATATTTAATTGTAATAAATTTAGAATAAACTCTATAAAGCCTTTCGCCTTCTAACACAAATTCATATTCAGAGTTTGGCGTAAAACCAACTAAGTCACCAACTTTTTGCGAGCCATCAGAGTATTTTACAATACCTATTAAAGGCTTTTCTTCCTCTATAGAAAATTTATCAGTTGACCTAATAGGCTTTATAAAACAAAAACCTTTCATAGATTTTATTTTATTATCTTTTTTATAAGCAAATATTTGATCTTCACTTACAAAGTACATATTATCTTTATAATAAGACTTACTGTTTTTTTCTTTGCCTTTTACATCATGCCATCTTCTAAAAACATTATGATGCACTATTACAATATCACCAGCTTGAAGTTCAGAGTTACCTATTGTAGGAGTAGATATTATTTCAGCTTCTCTATTAACGTATTGATGATTAAATATTTCAGTGTTAAGTATTAAGCTTTTACCAGCAACGCCTATAGAATTATTATATCTTTGGCCTTTAGGCTTTATTATATAATTATGAGGTGATCTCATTAATACTCTAAGTTATACTCAATAGATACAGCCATATTTTTATTAAAATCTTTCCAAGGCATTACGTCTTTATTTTTTCTAATATATATACTGTATTTTTCTTTTTCTTCTACTATATCACAAATAGTATGCCCTCCATAGACTTCTTGGCCTACAGAGTAATGCATAGCATCAATTTTATAATCTTTACCTATTGTAATTTTACGAATTAACTTGCTCATTTTCTTTTGGCTTTATAGTTCCATCATTAATGTTTATATCTGAATCGCCGTATTGCTCTTTAAATTCTTTTTGTAAGTCAGATAAATGAGCTTGCATTTCAAACACTTGATGAAGCAAGTTATGCTTTCTAGTTTCAATCATACCAATTTCAGCTTGAGCTTCGTTTATTACTTTTACTAAGCTTTGAAGTTTTGTTAGCTGATTGTCTGTAATTTTTTTAGGCCCAAGGTCTTTAACCTTAGGCGTCTTTCTTTTTGCCATTTTATTTAATTTAATTAGTTATTTAATTTTAAGTTAAACTTACAAAGTTAACTTGATTTCTTTTTAAGTCTGCGTTTTTCATATAATCAACTGTATTATGATTTAATGGATAGTATAACACTGGAGGTAAAGCTTTTGGTACTAAAAACGCACTATCACTACTAACTGTTACTCTATAGTCGTTAAAGTTGCCACTATTATATAACGCTGATACTTGCGCAGATGTTAACTCATAATTAAACACAGCAAAGTCTCTTATGCGCATAGGTGTTAGGAAGAAGTTATATGGATCTGCGCCGCTATTATAATTGCTTGATTTTCCTCTATAAGTTCCTATTCCAAGAAAGTTTACAGTATCACTTGTAAATTGAGGCTCATCATCGCCTTGACCAACATCTATATTCATGTCTAAATCTTGTGCGTTCCAATAAACGTCCCAAGCTGCGCCTTGAGTTCCTTCACCTCTAGTAAAAACTAAATGAACATAACCTTCGCTGTTAGTATTTCCAGGATTTAATTGATCCCAAAGACTATTAGTGCTGCTACTACTAGATCCTGTACCTGTTATACTATTAACATCGTGCATAGCTCTTTGACAGCTTGCTCTATCGTCTCCTGAATCTGTCTGAACAGTAATTCTATTTCTAAAGCTACTTCCAACTCTATATCTTATATAAGCGAGGATAGATTGATCACCACCTATCGGATTAGATGTATTCATTTGAAACAAAGGCAGAACAGTACCACCGTTTGAATAAGTACCAGATGTATGACTTCCTGAATGACTCCACATAGGCTTAATCCACATCGAAAAACTTATTTTGTCGCCAAAGTCGCTACCACTAGTAGTTAATAAATCTTGAACACTAACGCCGGTGTCTTGAGTACCCATTTCAGTAAGACTTAATTCAGCAGCAAGCTCTAGCTCTTTTTCAAAGTTATAACCAGTAAGACCTGGTATACGATCATCATAAGTGCCGTCCCATGTGTGACTATTTGTTTCGCAAGCATGAGTAGCTCTCCACTCGTATCTGTCAAAGTCAAATCTTTGTTTAGCTGAAGATAATCCTAATCCCATTATTTACCAAAATAACAAATTATGCCTCCATCAGCATCTCCAGATGGAGTAACTTTTGCCCATCTTCCATATATAGTCATACCAGCTGGAAACTCAGCGCCTTCTGTAGTAGTTCCGCCAACGCCGTGTTGTTCATCTATAAATACTAATGTTTGACCAGATGTAGGTGATAGCACCGTGTCTAGCGTTATATTTACTCCGTCAACCTTTAAAACTTTAACACCTTGTTGATTAGGTCCATTGTAAATAGGTGTTGGAGTTTCTGCATCTACTGTTAAACCATCATCTATTGTGTCACCATCGTTTACTAATAAAACATATTGACCTTCTTTTATTTTAGCATTTGCGCCACCTATTTCTACCGTATCATTAGTAACGAATACTGTAGATCTATTACCACTACAAGCTGCTTCAGTTACACCTAAATAGTTTGCAGCTGTAGCTTCAGTGTCATCTGTTCCTGGAAACTGAGGACCAAAAGTATCAAGAGTTTCTGTAATCATTTCTGTTGGCGTGTTATTAGCTAAAAACTGAATAGCTACTATTACATGACCTTTTGGAGGGTATACTGGTTTTGCTAAGTTTTGATACGCACTACCTAGTTGTCCAAAATTGTACGCTACGCCTGTTGAATTTATTCCCATTTTATTTTTCTTTTATTTGTTCGTTTTTCTTTGAGCTTCCACCGAAGAAGAAGTCTATTATTGTATTTACTTTAGCGCTCATAGCGCCAAATATCGTTGATATAAAACTAATTTCAAACTCACCTAAATCTATTGACTTTGTAACAAAATAATTAAACATTACAAAAGTAATACCAAAATAAGCTATAGTAAATAACGTTGCTAAAACCTTTTGAATAATAGCATCGTCCTTATACATATCTCTTGCAGACTTGCGATCCTCGACCTCTTTTGCAAACGCTTCACGCTCTGCATCAAGAAGTAGCTTTTTAAGAGCAAGCTTAGCTTCTTCGCGTTCTTTGTCCGTAGTAACAACCTTGTCAAGTATGCCTTCTGCATTATCTACTATTTTACCGAATAAACCTCCTACTAAGTTGTTTATCATTTCTTTTTGTTTTTCCTGTTATTCATTGCTTCACCAATTTGATCGCTGAATGTTGGTACAGCGCTATAATGAGCATCTGAATCTGGGTGTGGATCCATAGCCTTGTCAGCTTGATGACGATCAATAGACTTTCTTTTAGCTGATACTATACTTTTTGGTTTTTTAGGTCCTTCGCTTTTGAAGCCTGAAAAGCCTTTCATTTTAAATGCCATAATTACTTTTTTGTTTCAGCACGCTTAGCTGCTTTCTCCCAAGGGAAAGCCATGCTACCTTCTTCGTGCCATTTACCATTGTACTTTATTTTACCGTTAGCCCTTGGATATGTTTTACCGTTATGCCTAACATAATCATCACCATAAGAAAGCTTACCAGATCTCATATCATCTAAGTGTTTGCCTTCATGGTTTATAACTCTTTTTTCAAGAGCGCTACCTTTAGGAACTGACTTGTCAATATAAATAGATCCGTCCATGTTAGCTTCTCCTAATATACCTTTACCTAATTTCTTGCGAAATATAGGTGTATTCTTAGAAGTTCTTATTTTTCTACCTTCACTACCTAGTTTAAATCCCATTATGCTACGTTTGATTTTTTAGGTTTTTTGCTTTTAGTTGCTATTTTCTTTTTGTCTTTAGGTTTGTTAGCAATATCTTTAGCTTTGTTAGACGCTTCGTTTTTAGCTAAATTCTTAGGCGCTTGTTTTACAGTATCTTTAACAGCTTTCCTAGCTGTTTCTTTAGCTCCTTTTTTAGCAACCATCTTACCTGTTTTACCAACAGCCTTTTCAGTTTTGCTAAGCTTAGCTACGTCAGAAACAGCGTCAGCACCTTTCATAGCTTTAGCACCTTTAGCAGCTAGCTTACCAGCACCAACAGCGAGACCCGCGCCTGGTACCATAGCCGCAGCATTTATCATAGCGTCGTTTCTATGTTTCTTATATGCTTTGTCATCACCTTTATATTTAGCATATCCTGCCCGACCAGCAGACAGAGCTGTGTTGGCGGCGTCTGCGACATTACCAATAACAGGTATCATACCCGCTCCGGTTAAAGCTGTTCCAGCTTTATCCATCATACTGTTCCAGTCAAACTTAACTGGCGACTCTGTTCTTCTTGACTCAGGTTTGCCAGCTTGTTTAGTAGCTTTACCTAAGTTTGTGTTTTTCATTTTAAACGCCATTATCTTGTCGGGTCTTTAATCATATCGTCAATAGCCTTGTTAAATACTTTATCTGTATATGATTTGTTATTGTAGAATACACTTCGATCTGATACTGGTAAATCTTCTTCTCCGAGTAAGATCCTATAGATTCTACTTATTAATTGGCTGCACTTAAACGAAGTCTTAAATACGCTATACTTTATCGTTGTACGATTTCTATGTCGCCAAACTTCTATCCAGCCTTCTTTTCTAAGACGATCCCATCTTTGCTTATCCCATGAATAAGTATATGTGCCGTCTATAAATTCTTGTCTTGTAAACCGACCTTTACAGTCTAAGTAAATTAGTAATTCAAGGTCAGCGTCTTTTAACCCGTAAGTCTTACAGGCCCATTTTCTAACGAGCCTGTAATACTTAAGGATTTGTAATTCACGTAGATCGTGACTAGTTAGCCTCATTAAGAAGCTATGTTGATTCCTAGCGCTGTTACGTTTGGTATAGCAAAAGATCCAGCGTCAGCATCAAATGAGACTGTGCCAACTCTTTTTGTAGCGTTCAGCATCGATTCAATATCAGCTGTAACTTCTGCAAACTTAGCAGCGGTGTGATAAAGAGTTACTACATCAACAACGTCTTCACCCTGATAACCAGAAAATCTAAGCTCTGTCTGACCAGAAGTATCTTGTCTAATACTTAATAAATTATCAGCTGGATAAACTACTTCATCTGCAAGTCCAACTTCAAACTCAACAATAACACGATCACCGTCTTCTAAAGTAACACCATTAGCATCATCTTGAGCTTCCGTGTCTATAACAAGAGTATTTGTACCAGAGTCTACAATTGCTGAGTCAGGAACAGTAACAACAGTGCCTGCAGCAATAGGTTCAGAGCCGTACCCGCTACCTATTTTAGTTCTATCTTTAGCTGCAGCTAGATCTACTTTAACTGTAAATCTTGCTTTAGCAAAGTCTATTAAGTCTCCAAAGTTTTCCGCCGTAAGCGTAAGAGTTTGACTTGGTGTTTCGCCTTGTAAGAACTCTTGCGAACCACCTCTTTTAAAATATAATAATTGATTTTCCATTATGCGTCTATTGTTATTGCGCCATCAGCACAACTAGTAGACGTAAGCATGTCTGTCAAATCGTCGCTGTCGCAAATGTTAATAAATTGTTGATTCTTACCTTTTCTAAATAAGTCAGCTAAACCATCGCAAAACTGCTTGAAAGTAAAGTCAGAACTGTATGTTACAGTTATAGAGTCTACTTCTGCGCTGTCGTCGCTTTTCATTGTTTCAAAAACTAATTCAGCGCTTGTAGCATTGGTTATTGGCTTGATAACTTTTAGTCTAGATAACGGGTATAATACCGCTTCTGCTTCGGCGTCGGCACCTTGGCCGCTCTCAGCTATAAATAAATACTTCTCCATGATTATTCTGTTATTGTACCTATACTTGTTATACCTCCTGTCAGGTTAAAACCTGCATCTAAAGCTGTTCCAGTAGAGTCGTTAGCAAGCACGACATTACCTTTTTTAGGTTGATTAGCAAAAGCGGCTGTCATTGCTTGGCAAAACTTCTTAAATCCAAAGCCGTTGTTTTCGTTTTTAAAGTTTACAACTACACTGCTAACTCCAGCTAAACCGTCTATTTGATCAAAGTAAACAGTAGCTGAGGTCCCTCCTGCTGGAGTTATGCCTCTAAGTTTACCTACTTCAAAAGAAACGTTGTCAGAATTAGATGTAATGAAAGTTACAATTCTTTTCATTTTGTTTTTTTGATTAATTAATAATTTGTTTAAAGATTTTGTGTTTAAGGATTACGGTTTTAGGTTTATGTTTAATCTACTAGTACAATATCACTTGCCTTTATAACAAAATAAAACTTATTGTTATATTCTATTCCATGGCCAGCGTGTTTGTCATAATAAACAACATCACCTTCTTGTATAACCTCAACTAAATTACCAACAGATATTACATTACCTTTTAAATACCTAATATCATCGCTTACGCTTTCTGTTAGTATAAGTCCACTAGCTTTTTTAGTTTCTTTAATCTTATCTATAACTACGTAGTGATTATGCGCTTTCATCTATTCTTGCATTTGAGATTATACAATCAGCTGACACAATAGTAGATACTACACTTACTGCATTTTTCAGCGCCGATTTTGTAACCAAAACCGGATCTATAATACCTTCGGCTACCATATCAACTTCTTCACCTGTAACTACGTTTACACCAACACCTTCTTTCTCTGGATAACCTAATGCTTCAAAGCCAGCGTTATTCATGATAGTTTTAAATGGTGCTTTAATAGCATCGAGTAAAACCTTTTCACCCTCGTTAGAGGGTTCGATTTTTTGAGAAGCGTTAAGGAGTGCAATACCGCCTCCTGGTACTATACCTTCTTTTAACGCAGCCTTCGTAGCATAAATCGCATCCTCGACCCTGTCTTTCTTTTCTTTAAGTTCCACTTTTGAGTTCGCCCCAACGCGGATAATTCCAACTGAACCAGATAGCATAGACAATCTTTGTTCCAGCTTTTTCTTAATGAAACCATCTTGCTCATCAGCTATTCTTTTATGTAGTTCGTCAATCCTCTCTGAGATCTCAAAGTTAGCCTCTTCATCAAGGGTAATAACAGTATTATTATCATCTGTCTCTGAATATTCCACTTCACCAAGATCTTCGGGTGTTATGCCATCTAGATCATCACCTAGCTGCTCGTTGAACAACTTGGCGCCTGTCATTATAGCAAGATCTTCGCAAGTGTCTTTTTTAGTTGGTCCAAATCCTGGAACGTCAATTACATTAACTTTAATTACACCCTTAATTTTATTCATTAACAGCGCCGACTTTACTTGCTGTGCAACTGGTGCTATAATAAGTAAAGATCGGTTTTGCTTAATGACATACTCTAACACACCTTGTATTCTACGTATGTTAGGTATTTCACTGCTACACAGTAAAACAAGAGGATTTTCTAGCTCTGCTTTCTGCTTTTCAGTGTTTGTTACAAAATGTGGTGACGTAAGACCTGAGTCAAACTGAACACCATCAACTAGATCAACGTACGTGTCTTCTGTTTCCGATGTCTCCATTAACACAACGCCGTCTCTTCCTACCTTTGTATATGCTTCGGCAATAATCTTACCAAGCTCTTTGTCGTTATTGCAAGAGATAGACGCTACGTGCTCTAGTAGTTCTTCTGTAACTTCTATTTTAATATCTTCTAAGTAATTAATAACTTTATCTAAACAAGATGATACGCCAAGTCTAACGCTTCTATCCGCGTCTTCTGACTTGTTGTATGTTTTTAGTAAAGCTTCTGATAATACGGTAGCTGTAGTTGTACCGTCCCCAGCTTCTTTAACAGTGTTACGCGCCGCTTCTTTAATAAGTGTAGCGCCGATGTTTTCTACAGGATCGTATAATACTACAGATTCTGCAACTGTAACTCCGTCTTTTGTGATTACTGGATTTCCTCTAGCGTCTTCGTAGATTACGCATCGTCCTGATGCACCTAGAGTTGATTTTACTGCGTTAGCTAATTTAGTAACGCCTGCATTGATTTTGGTTTTAGCATCCTCACCAAAGTTTAGTTCTTTGATGAGGAGACTAGGATTGTTGTACTCCATTAGATTATATTTAATTAAATTAAGTTTGAGTGTTATTTCTTGAAAGTCTTAACCACTTTCGGTCCTTTGGTGGCTTCAAGCTTTTTAGTGAAGTGTTCAATACTTCCGTCAATAGCCTGTTCAGCTCCTTCTAGGGTTTCTCTACGCGTAACATCAGCCCACTCGTCAGCTGCGTCAGGTTTAGAGACTTCTGTTTGGTAATAACCGTTGGGCAGTTGGGTAATTCGCCAGTTTTCTTTGTTGGCTAAATGTTTCCATTGCTCTTTGGTTTTTTCGTTTACTTGTGGATTACCGGTCCACGTACTAGTTTTGTAATACAAATACGTCATTTTTGGTTTTATTTATTGGTTAGTAATTAGTCTTATCCTACAAGCTTGTTCATCTTCTTGTAGTTCTTGTCCATCGCTTTTTGCTTCTTGTTTTGTTGCTTTGCAATTTTCTTGTCAGCTCTAGCGATAGCTCTATCTTCTTTACCTTGAAGTTTAGTTGATTTTCTATCTATTCTTCTAGTTGCTCTAGATTCAGAAGCAGCTGCTCTACTTTGTTTTCTAGCGGCTTTTCTTTCACCTCTTTCAGCTTTACGCGCGTCTCTAGCAGCTTTTCTATCTTCTTTAGCTTTACCAGTAATTCGATCGATTTTCTTTAGACCTCTCTTTTCAATAGCTGCCATTCTGTCTTCGTGAGACTTTTTCTTCATAGCAGACTTTTTCATGAACATACCACCTGAAGCTTTGCTAGCTGTAACTTGGTTTCCATCAACTTGCTTCTCACGCTTCATTTTTGCAGGAGATTTTTTATCACCAGACTGCTTTTTAGAGTCTACCTTCATTATATCTATTTTCTCCTCATTGTATTTCTTACCCTCAAAAGGTTTATAAGCAGCATCGTGGCCAGGATTATCTTTATTGAACTTTTTCTTTCTCTCTAAATACGCTTTATATTCTTTTGTTTTCGTGTATTTAGTTCCTTCGCCACCTTTTTTCATTGCAGAGTCTTTCTTCATCTCCATAGCGGACTTCTTCATCTTCGCAGCAGATTCAACCACTTTAACTATTCCTCTTTTTTTTGCTGTTTCTAAAGGAATAACTTTATTGCTATTTTTTTTACCAATCATTGTAACGCCGTTATCGTTTACGTACGTACGAGCTGGTGCACCATCAATAGTGTAACTAGTCGACTTAGGCTTTACTACTACTTCAGGAATGTCTTTCTTCATAGGAGACTTCATCTTCATAGCTTCTCCTTTTTTCATCTTCATTGCAGACTTCTTCATCTTAGAAGGTGCAGCTTCGATCTTAGCTTTGAGCTCTGGTGGTAAATTATGTTGCTTACCTACAAGCTCTTTCTCCATAGGAGACTTCATTTTCATAGCAGACTCTGCTTTCATTTTAGCTGCTGCTTCCATCTTCATCTTCATAGCCGCACGATTGTCTCCTGCTGCTTTGACCATTTTGGCCATAGATGGGTTTTTCATTTTAAATGCCATGTTTTTTGTTTTTTTATTGTTTATATAAACGGGTTACGCCTTCTGCTATCGATGCGTCTTTCGAAGACGTTGTTAACTCTTTAGTAGTTGCATCGTTTTTAGGTGTTTTTAACGTTTTTGCCTGATTTTCTTCAGAGCTTTTGCCTCCACCCTCTAATTTTTCATCTACAACGCGCTCTACCATACCTCTAAGACCGCCTTTCATGCTTCCTTTGTTGAACATATTGGCTTTCATACCCATTAAACCACCCATTCTCATAGAACCTGNGCTTCTCATCTCTCCAGAAGCAGCNCCTTCGGCTCTTCCGGTGGCTTCTGCGCTACCTTTTTTGCGATTACGAGCTCTTTTTGCTAAACCAAGCGCTCCTCCTATCGCTCCTAAGAATTTATTTGGAGAGTTTTTCTTATCTTCGTACGCAGCTTTATCAGCTTTGAACTTTTCTTGTCTTTCAAGATCTCCACCCATACGTTTTAACTGCTTCCTGTCGTCTTTTAAGGTTCTTTTAAGCTCTCTTCTTTCTTCTCGCTGTAATCTTCTTTCAGCTTTGCTACCTTCTACTACAGGTACAGACGTATTATTAGTTCTTCTTTTGCGCCTACGGCCGTATATTCTCTTTCTTCTTGCCATATAGGTACTATTACATATAAAGGTACGTTATAAATATAGAAGGAAAGTGTAGCCCCCCTATATATACCCGCCATGCCTATTTGGAAAACGCTTTTTGTTTTACGGTCCCCGCTTTGTATTTTAGTTTCCGCGATAACCTCAGCGCTTTACCCCGACGTCCTTCCCTCTTCCTCTTATTTTCCTATACTATTTTAGCTTTTTACTTACAGACTTGCTACGATATATCTTGGATAATATATATGAATTTAATAACTAAACTAAATAAATAACTTATGCAAATAATAAATAAAAATACAGGCAAAGACGTTACAAAGTATGTATTACTATTTCTTGAAAACAAAATAACAATTGAAGAATACAAGAAAGCAATTGGTGTTACAAAGTAAATACATAAACAACTGGATAATATAAATGTAAATAATAACTAATTAAATTAAATAACTATGTCACAAGAGACTTTAACTAAAAAAAGATTTGTAATCAGCAAATCACTAATCGGAAAAAATGTACTAATAACTTTCACAAACAAAAAAGGTGAAACGTATACTTACGACCACGATGCAGTATACTCTGCAAATCAAGAGAAGTTTGAAACTATGGAATGCTTCCAAAAGTATGGTAACTATACTAATTCAAACAATGTACCAACATTCGGTAGAGCGTACTTAATTACAAAATAAGTACGACTACCACTGGATAATATAAATGAATATAAAAACTAATAAATTAAATTATGACTTTAAAAATTTGGAATTTACAAAATCAACTGCTTCACAAAAATGATAGCTTCAAAATGAATGGTATTGAATCAGCATACCTTGACACTAATGATCAAGAGGTATTTGAAACTGAAATGCTCAGCGATATACTGCGCGAAGCAGGAATCGACGTAAGACAATCGCATGTACTCTATCAAATATCAGACGCTGATGGTCACACTCAATCAATATTCTTCATGGAATAAACTGTGACACTTGCCTGTTACTAAACCTAACTTAACAACCTATTGTCACACTTTTAAATTACTAAATTATGTTACCAATTTTACACGACTTAACTATTTTAATACTACTCGGATTTTTACTACAATTTATAGAAAATGTAATTGTCGAAGAAAGAAAGTGAGAGAGTGAGTGGTATACCTCAACACAAAATTTATTTACTAAACAAATATACTACTTTTATATACAAGATAAATACGACTATAAACGGATAATATATATGAATTTAAACTTATAAAAATATAAAATTAAATTCTTTAAAATAAAATAAAATTATAAACTTTAATTAAAAAAAATTATTATGTCAAACTTAAAAAATTCTCAAATCAAAATTCTTAAAATTAATAACAAAACTTATTTACCTTATCAATTACATCAACTACCAAAATACTTTGATAAGTATAAAACAGACTTCTTCTCTCTAAAAGGTTACTGTTATATATCACTCGACGATGTACTTGAAAATAATCCATACTTTAATCTTCAAAACTTTAAAGATAGACTAACATTCAACAAAGATATACACTATACTTTAAAACGTTAACAAATTAAATACGATTACTAATGGATAATATAAATGAATCTAAACTTAATAAAATAAATAAATTATGTCTAAAAAAATAATTAATAAAGTCGTAGATGAAACAGTCGATACTATAATAGATAATATAGATGAAACACTAGTAGAATATATGTATGACTATGGTCACTACGAAGAGTCAAACGATGAGTTCTTTAATGATAAAGAAGAAATGTTTGTCAAAGTAATAAAGGAATTATATAATAGAATTAATAACAATAAATAAAATTAGAAATTATGTCAAATGTAGTAGAAAAAAAGAGATTTGTAATCTCAAAAAGTATGGTTGGTAAAGAACTAATAATCAAGTTCACTAACAAAAAAGGTGATGTCATTAAATATGACCACGATGGTGTCTACGCACTCAACCAAGAAAAATTAGAGACAATGGAGTGTTTCCAAAAATATGGTAACTACACTAACTCAAATAATATTCCAACTTGGGGTAGAGAGTGTATTGTCGAGTAGACAATTAAAGTCCAGTTAGTTTAGTGTTTACTGGTAAATCAAATATGAACACTACTTATAGTGTAAACGGTTAAGTGTAAAACGGTGTGACCAGATTGGTACGTAACTTGGTGGTTCGATTCCACCTACATTACTAAAATTATAAATTATGACTATAATAAATAAAATAACTGGAAAAGATGTGTCAAATGAATACTTCGGATTGATGAGTGGTTTAATTACACCACAAGAGTTTGAACTACTCGCGATGATAAGACCAAGTCAATCAAAGTGTAACTACACATACTAGTACAAAACAAAAACGATTACTAATGGATAATAATATAAAAGATATGAATGATAAATTAAAACAACTAGAAGAGTTACTACAAACTCACGACTGGTACTATATGATGAGTGACGACAACTACTGGTACAAACAAGGTAGAATGTCTTATGAACAAATATGTAAACTAATGGACGAGTTGAAAGACGGTGGTTACTTCACCGAGTCAGAAAACTTATACGATAAATACAAGAAATAATATGAGAATAACAGTTAAACAAACAGGAAAGTCTTACAAAATACACGAAGACAACACTATTACAGTTACGCACGAGCATAACGCTATCGTGTGTATAAACGGTGAATATTACAAGAACAAATACACGGGTGAGTGGTTATCAGAGCAAGAAGCTCAAGACGCTTACGATGTATATAAACTAGAAGAAGAATATGCAAACAAATACTACTAATTACGAGGAGTTTGACAAGTGGCTTGACGAACTAATCACTAAAAACGGTACAACGCAATTATGAAAAAAATTAAAATAACTGTAGCAGCATTACTACTAGGTGGTATGAGCTACGCACAATGTACTTCAAACACAGACTTATTTTGTTCTTGCGATTCACTAACTGATAAGCAAATAGCTAATATAGCTTGGATAGAATCAGTAAATTCTATTGAAGATATGATAGAGTGGATGCGATGGGACATTAAAACAGGTGCAGTAGAACCAGAAGTTGGTCAATCTTATGTACAAAGCATGATAGATTTACTATCAAAACTAGAAGATATTAACGCAGGAATAATAGAAAAGCAATGACACCAATAGATTTAGCGGTGTATTTACTAATTTACTATTATTTAGTTGCACTAAAACGACACATTTATGAAGAATAACAAATTTATAGCAGCGGCAGTAGCAGCTACTCTCGCGCTAACATCTTGCGATAAGCGAGAAGAACAGTACGAGCAAGACTTAATTGATGCTTGCGGCGTAAAGATTATGAGTGATAACAGCGTAACTACTCGTGCAATATCAAGTTGTACTGGTCTCGACACTAGTTGGACTGTTAACTTTGGTGTTGCTTACGTTGTAAATATTGCTAATTTACCTGAAATAAGCGATGTTCGCTATGACAGTTTTGAGTTCTATGCAGAGCTAAACGGTGAAAAAATCGTAGGTTTTAGTAGTCTCAAAGACCAAATTAGTGGTATGGCAAGCTCTTTTATTCAAGGTAATATAAGCGCTCAGCTAAGTGGTCACGATGAACTAGCGGTTTACTTGTTACACGAAAACATGTACAATGCTAAATTCTACGTTGAAACCGCTAACAATAAACGAGAAGTTAAACTAAAAGAAGTATACTAATATGAAGAAAATAACATTATCAGTTGCTGTATTACTAGGTAGTATTGCAACTAAAGCACAGACAGAGTATATTGATATATCAAGTAAAAAACTATTTGGTAGAAGCGAAATGGTAATATACAATGATGTTCTTAATTATGAAGATTTAGAATATCTTTACATTGGAAAGTTTAATTCTAACTATCATTGGGTGAAGTATACTGGAGCTAAAGATATTATTGTATCACTAAACGATGATTTAGGTGACACTCGTGAAATATGTACCCAACAAGGTCAAGATAAAGCAGAGTGTAAGCAATATGATGCTTTTGCTACACAGTATAAATTTAAAGCAAAACAAAACGAGTTTCAAATATGGATTTCAAAACCAAACGTAAAATAGTAATTATGAGAAAATTTAATCACACAGATTTAGCAATGATTGCGGGTGCTGCCGCATTATTAGGTTCAATAGCATTTATGCTTGTTACTCAAGGTTTAGCCATTTAACAAAATAAATACGACGACTATTGGATAATATAATTGAATTTAATATGACAAAAGCTTCTTAACTATGGCAAATTATTGTAGATGTGGTGAGCCCGTACACCCAGTAAGACAAAAATACGGGTACAAAACATGTGTCAGTTGTAGCGGTGTCGAGCGTGTAGCTTCAGCACCTATTACTAATCATAAAACTGGCAACACAATACAAATAGTATCGCAGTCGGTATCGGCAGCAATACACAAGGCAAGTAGACGTAAAGGTTACGGTACATGTCTTAGATAATAAAGTAGGTGGCATCACTGCGTAAAGTTACCGCAACCCGGCTCACCGGAAATCGGTTCCTACTTTATAATATAGCCCAAGTACAAGGTGAAACAGTAAATCTATGGTAATGTGGGAAGTTCCTGCCGGGAACAGAACAAAAATAGAGCCTTGTCGCTACAACTAGGAACTCAGGGAGGAGATACGGAAGTAGCAACGTCGGTTAATTGGTGGTTCGACTCCACCCTTGGGCACAATAATATACGAGAGTGGCGCGTGAGACGTGTTCAGTAAAATGGAACTAACAGGTGAGGCCCCAGCCTGACTGTTCTTACTCACTTGGCCACCTCGTTTTACAAATTAAATACGACACGAGTCGGATAATACAATTAAATAATAATAAATATGAACACACTAACAGTATTAGACTTTGAAGATGGCTTAGTATATCAGTATATTATAGATACTGACAAAGAGCTACAAACAGAAGACTTTGAAAAGATTATGGTTGACCAAGGTCACAAACTAAAAAATTGTGAGTGGATGTCACACGCTGACGGAAGAATTAACTTAATTAAAATTGAATTATGAAAACAACTAATGAAATAGAAAAGCAANTACAGCGTAAAGCTGATGATTATTTAGANCAAAAAGCNCAAGAAATGCANAANATACTAGNAGAAGTTAAAAACTTTACAGGTGCTAGACCTATGTTCTTCGACTATATTGCAGACTATGGCAAGTTTAAACACACTGATACACCAAAAGCAGATGATGCTTGTAGGTATACAGATTTCCAAAACATGAAAAGTAAATTTCACAAAGAGTTGAAGCTTAACTTTAAAAACGTTTTAGTAGCTAAATATACAAAAGAATTAATAACTAAACTAGATATACTCGGATAATATGGATTACATGTCAACAGAAATTAGATCTGCCCGCGAGGTAAACACTATATTCAAGATACTAGGTATCAAGAATATTACTACAGACCGTCAACATAAAAACGGTACGCAAGTATTTGAGTTACCAATACATAAAATGTATGGCCCAAGCAACAAGTACCCACTGCGTTTTGCTACATACAAATCAGGTTACGTACGTAACGTAACAGAGTGTAATGCTAGTCCTTACCAATGCAACAAGCGTATTGAAAGCGAGCCTGAGTATTTTAAGTCGGGTAAAGTAGACAGTATGGGTAGACCATTGTACACTCAATTTACTACAAGAACTTGTGAGTTAATACCAGGTTGGGAAGAGCGATTGATATACTTAGCTAAGTTTATTATCAAGAACTACTATCAAAAACCTACGTATCAAATTAGCGATTACACTATGGACACTATGAAGTCGCAGTATAGACAAGCTAA
>FUFK010043138.1_pt1 | contig 16935 bp, 7 predicted proteins | sample 1021851 | NCBI WGS metagenome assembly FUFK01 (sample SAMEA51879418, study PRJEB19060) | metagenome | reverse complement strand
CTCAATGATGGCCGAGGCCGCCGGTGCAGGCACGGCAGGGTTGGTCCACAAGTCCTGCAGGTAGGGCGGCAAATCGAGGTTGATGGCACGGTAGATGTTGGAAAGGTGGACCTTGAACAACACGTCCCAGTTCTCGTCGTAGCCGCTGTCCTGGTCCAGGCCGTACCACCAGTACCAATCGCTGCCTTCAGCGATGTAGAGCGATTCCCAAGCAGCGTCAAGACCGGGGTCGTTGGGGTTGGAGGCTTCGAACGCAACGAGGGCCTGCCGGGCCTCGACCAACCGCTGCCAACCGAGGCTTTCTTCCTCTTCCCCGGCCCACGTTCGAAGGGTCCCGTCGATCCATGAGCCTGTGCCGATGGTCTGTATTTCAGGCAGCGTTGTTCCCTTCGTCAAGAATTCCGAGGGTGTCGTTGTCACAACGGTCGGGTGCTCAGCCAGTCGGCTGTACCACTCGGCCATGAACGGACGGGCGTTGTCCTGGTGCTGGAATTCGGACATGAACATCCAGTTCTCGCCGTCCAACGCGACCGTCAACAGATGGTCAGCTGGGTCCTCGCCAGCATCCAAGAGTTGCTGACGCACGTTGTCGAGATAGGCGATGAAGTCCGAGACCGCTGCCTCGGGCGTCATCGTGCCGTACTGGAAGGCGATGCGGTCGGAAATCACACGATCGCGGAAGATGACCGCTATTTCTCCGCCCTCGGCGCCGGTTACGGTCCATGGCGTTGCCAGGTTGCTCGCATCTTCCACGTCCACGTATTGACCGTTGATGTCGGTCGACTGCTTGAGAATCTCTTCATCCGAAACCATCCACTGGATGCCGACATCGGTCACGGGCTCCACCATCGCCGGGGAGACGGCTTGCTCGCTGGGCCACATGCCGACCGGGCGGAAGCCGAGTTCCTGCTCAAAGAGGTCCATGCCGGTGACGAGATGGTTCTGAACGTCCTCGGGCCACGCCTCTTTGTTGACGCGGATGCCGTCTTCCATCGTCCAGCCGTCCATCATCAACAACGGCATGATGGGNTGGTAATACGGGGTGGTGGTCAACTCAACTTGTCCGTCAGCGGCCAGTTCGCTGTACATGGGGAGCACGTTCCCCATGTGTTCGTGCTGCGCATCGAGGACGTAGTTGAGGTCGGTGAGGGTGTAGTCTCCGTCCTGCATGAACAAGTCGATGAGGCCGTCGTCGCGATGCGAAGCGTTGTAGTCCCCCTGAACGTAATCGGGTGAAAACTGGTAGAGGTACCAGAGGACCTGAAGGTCGAGGAAATCCTGCGGTGCAAGAAGGTCGTCGTCCATGATGGTGTCGGGTTTGAGGTTGTGCAGCGTCATGTCGTAGAGTTCCTTGTACCGAGCGCTTGAAGGGTAAAGCCATCCGAGTTTCTCATCGCTCTGCGAGACGTTGTAAATCCAACCGCTGTTCCAGAAGGACTGGAACTGCATCGTATGAAGTTCGAGGGAAGTGGCGTTTGGATAACCGCCGTCGGTCCACGACCGTTTGGCGATGTCCGTGTGAACATCCAGCGTTTCGTTGACGTTGTAGTCGACGAGCTGTTCAATGAACGAGGGAACGAGGTTGTAGGTGACCTTGGTGTCCGTGGCTGCTAAAATACCCGGGGAGTCAACGTATTCGGTCATGGCGTGCACCCGAACCCACGGCATTTCGTACATCCCCGTTAGTTTGTTCTTGTAGTAGGGTTGATGCTGGTGGAAAACGATCGCGAGGTTGAGGGCGTCATCGACCTTCTCCACGCCGGTGGACTCAACCACTGGGAGGTCTTGGGGCGAGGTCACGTTGGTGATGTTCTCGGCGTACCATGCGTGCGTAAACGTCTCCGCACCGTTGTTGCTGGCGGGGTTTTGCGTCGGGAACGAAGCCCAAACGTTTCCTGCATCCTGCCACTGAGCGTACACCATGATCTCGAAGGACGAGGGAGAGCCAAGCGCGCTCCACGGCAGCGCAAGTTCCGTTGCCTTGTTGTCGGCCCACCCTGCGTAGAGTTCAACCGGCGTCGACTGGTCAACCCATGCGCTGCCGTCGAAGGCGACGTGTTGGTGGTAGGTGTCGTCTTCCAAAACGAACCCGTGGTCGGCAGCGAACGGAAGGGTGTGTGCAAAGCCCCAATCCCGAGCGAGGACCGAACCGCCTTCCGAGGTGTTGAGGTAAACGAAAAGATCGGCTCCTTCTGCGCTTGATTTCCAATCGGTTCCGTCCCAACCGATGAAGAGCATGGTCTCGTTCCAGGTCAACCGAAGGTCGACACCGTCGCTGTTTGAGGCCATCAGCGAGTCTGCAGACCAGTCGGAATACGAACCGTCCACAGCGATGTCTTCGGGGGTTTGTGCTTCAACCAATCCACCGAGAAGAGAGGCGAAAAAAATCGACACAATGAACACGGCCTTCGAGCGCATTGCTACCGCCTGTCATGATAGATTGAAAGGCTTTATCGCTTGGTCGAGGGCATGAAAGGGAAAGGTGTCCTCTGCCACCTCACCTCCCTTCCAAACCCGTCCCTCAACGACGCCCTTCGTTTTTTGAGGTGGCTTCACGACCACGACTACACCGCGTGGCAAATGCTCCCCATCACGCCCCCCGACGAGCACGGCTCGCCCTACGCCTCGCCGACGGCCTTTGCGACATGGCCCGAATTGATGCGAGGTGATTCCGCTGAGCCAATGGACGAAGACGACTACTGGCTCGAAGATTGGGGGCTCTATGCCGCCATCAAGGAGGCGCACGAGCATCGGCCGTGGTATCGGTGGCCTGAGCCGCTTCGAGACCGGCACCCCGAGGCGATGGAAGCCTACAGGGACCGTGCAAAGCACCACGTTCACGAACAGCGGTTGGTGCAAGATGCGTGGGGGCGGTTGACCGATGCAGCCGATGAGCTGGGCGTTTCGCTCATCGGCGATGTACCGATGTTCGTCTCTCACGATTCTGCAGACGTATGGGCCCATCGACACCTGTTTCAACTCAACGCCGAGGGCATGCCGGACGTGGTGGCGGGCGTCCCACCCGATTATTTCAGCGAAGGGGGCCAAAAATGGGGCACGGTTCTGTACGATTGGACCGCCCACCGCAAGGAGGGTTGGCGCTGGTGGAAAGAGAGAATGAAACGGATGCTTCGATTGTTTGACGTGGTCCGCTTCGACCATTTTCGGGGCATCCACTCGAACTGGGCGGTGCCCGTTGAGGACGACGACGCACGAAACGGCTGGTGGCAGGACGGACCGGCCGATGAACTGCTGACCGCCTTGAGAGAGGTTGCGACACGGCCCGATCAAATTCTCGCTGAGGACCTCGGCATTGTTCCCCAGGAGGTGGTGGAGATGCGGCGTCGTTTCGACCTCCACGGGATGGCCGTGTTGCACTTCGGATTCGGTGGCGAGGCCACCAATCCTCACCACCCAAGCGCCATACAATCCGACCAGGTCGTCTACACGGGAACCCACGACAACGACACGACGTTGGGGTGGTGGGAAACACTCGATCGAAAAACGAAGGCGAGGGTCTGTGAACTCCTGAACGACGAGGAATCGCCCCACGAAGGCCTGATTCGGATGGCGCTGGAGAGCCGAGGCACAATGGCTGTGATCCCGCTCCAAGACGTGCTCGGTTTGGACGGCTCCGCCCGCATGAACACGCCCGGTACCCACACGGGTAACTGGCAATGGTCGTTTGCATGGTCCGATTTGCCGGCGTGAAGAATGGTCCACCGTGAACAATATAACCCATTTTTGAATGGTTGACTTGATGCCACCCGTTGCGTATTTCACCGCCGAGATTGGTTTGTGGTCTGAACTCCACACCTACTCCGGCGGTCTTGGCGTGTTGGCAGGGGACCACGTAAAATCTGCGGCCGATGCCGAACTTCCTCTGGTGGGCATGAGTTTGCTCTATCGGGAGGGTTACGGGCGACAGCACCTTGACGAGGACGGCGTGCAGTCGGAGACCTACGGCCCCATTGACCCTGCGGAGCACCTCACCAACACGGGAAAAACGATTCAACTGCCGCTCGACGGAACCACCCTTCACGCCACGATATGGAAGACCGATGTGATCGGTGTTTCCGGGCACGTCGTCCCGGTGTATTTCCTTGACACCTTCCACCCCAACAACTCCTCAGAATTCATCGGTCTGGGCGCACGCCTGTACGGTGGTGATGACGGCACGCGCGTGCGGCAGGAATACCTCTTGGGCGTGGGCGGTGTTCGAGCGCTTCAGACGCTCGGCCACGATTTTGTTGGAATGCATCTCAACGAAGGCCACTGCACCTTCGCCATGCTTGAGATGCTCAAGCAGGGATGGAATCGGGATGAACTGGCGCAACGCACCCTGTTCACCACCCACACCCCGGTTCCAGCTGGACACGACCGATTTGACTGGCAACTCGTTCGAGACGTCATCGGCGACCTCCTTCCCGACGACGCCCAACAACTTGTCCGGGACGCTGGCGACCCCGAAGAAGGTGGGCGGTGTTCGATGTCCCACCTTGCAGTGGCTCTTTCAACATCGGTCAACGCCGTGTCCAACCTCAACGCCAAGGTGGCTTCAACGATGTTTGGTAGCACGCACATCGCACCGATCACCAACGGCGTTCATCACATCACGTGGACATCTCCGCAAATGGGTGCTCTGTTCGATCACCACCTCCCCGGCTGGAAAGAAGACCCGAGTCAACTCAGCTATGCAGGAAGTCTTCCTGACCGTGCGTTGCTGGATGCTCGCGCTGCAAGCCGGCGCATTCTGCGCGAGTTGGTTCATGCATCCACCGGTGTAAAACTGGACGAGCAGCGACTCACCATCGGATTTGCGCGCCGCTTCGCAACCTACAAGCGGGCCAACCTGGTCTTCAGTGACTTGGAACGGCTTCGTGCGATTGGTGCCGAACGGATTCAATTCGTCTTCAGTGGGAAAGCGCATCCGAAGGATGAAGGCGGCAAACAACTCATTCGGGACATTTTTGCATCGGCCAAAGAGGTCGCTGACGACATCCCCGTCGCCTTCATTGAAAATTACGACATGGCGACCGGATTGGCGATGACCAGCGGGGTTGACATTTGGCTGAACAACCCGATACGGCCGCTTGAGGCATCGGGCACCTCGGGCATGAAGGCGGCCATGAACGGTGTTCCAAACTGCTCCATCTTGGACGGATGGTGGCCCGAAGGGTGCGAACACGGCGTCAACGGTTGGGCCATCGGTGGCGCCGAAGACGAACGGGACGACCAGCGGGACGCTGAAAACATCTACACCGTCCTCGAACGGGACGTCTTGCCTTTGTGGGACGAAGGACCCGAGCGCTGGGCCCATCTGATGCGCGCAAGCATCGCCACCTCTGCGCGGTTCACCGGCACGAGAATGATTGCCGATTACCTGCACTTTTACGACAAGTTTTCCTGATCGTCCGTGGGTCGCGGGAACGACTTCACGTCGCTTTGCGGGGGCCGGCGTGCGGTGAGGATGAGAACGAGAATCAACATGACAACAACGCCCAAGAGGACGGTGCGCAGATGTTCCACCGACGTGGAGGCGCTCGCTGCATCGTCCTCGCAAGGACCGCAGTCAACCGTCGGACACATCGCTTCCGAGGCGACCTCAAACGATTCACCGCAACACCCCTCGCAGGTGTAGGTGGTGGTTTGTGAGACGTTGGCGTTTTGTTCATCGGATTCAGTCGTGGAGTTGCTCGAAGGCGTGCCTTCTTCGGTCGAGTTCCCGGTGGTGTTTCCCGTACGGTCGTCGGGCGGCTCGTTCCAAACGCAACTCCCGTCATCGTCGGTGGCTTCGGGGTCGTGGTTGTCCGCATCCGCATCCGTGCATCCTTCCTTTGATTCGGACGGGAACGTGCAACTTCCGTCGTCCACGGTCGCCGCCTCGTCGTAATTTTCCGCACCGACATCGGTGCATCCCTCCTTGGTTTCGGGCGGGGATGCGCAGCTTCCGTCGTCTTGGGTCGCTTGGGGATCGTAGTTGGCCGCCGTCGGGTCCGTGCATCCAAGGACGGGCTCGGGTTCCGAATCGGTTCCGTTGGTGGTGCCGTCGTTGGGAGGGGTGGCGTTCAGTTCCACCACCGACACGGAGTGGGCGGGAATGGACAGCACCCCGTTTTCCAAAACGCCGGTTCCGAATCGAAGGGTGTCGTTGGCCTCAAAACCTGCCAGCTGGGTCGGGCCGCCTCGATTCAAGGCCACGGTCATGACCTCGTCCTCGTGGGTCATGTTGTAAACGAGGAGGTTGGCCTGAGCAAGTCGAGTGCTGTAGTCTCCCTGACGGAGGGCCAGGGAAGAGAGGCGAAGTTTCCCGAGTTCGGAGATGTTCTCAAAGAGGGCTGCTTCACGGCCACTCCACTGCGATTCGTTTCGATACATGTGGCGGTTGTCCGGGTCGGCGCCGCCGTATTCACCGTATTCGTCGCCGTAGTAAAGAAGCGGCGCTCCGGGGGTGGTCAACAGCCATCCATAGGCTTGCAGTGCGGCGTGATAGGCGGATGCGTCCCCCGGTTGACCGGGCAAACCCTGCTCCACCCACTGGTTGTAAGCATCGCCGGTGCCGGTGTCGGCGCGGCTGGTTAAACGGGGTACGTCGTGGCTGCCAACGTAGGGCACCATGAGCGAGCCGGAGAGGTACTGGTCTTGACTTCGATTTGTCCAGAAGTCAAGGTGGTGGTAGTTCTCGTTGCCCGACACAAACACGTTGTCAACCACGGCGTGNTACAGGACAAAATCGGCTTGACCGTCCAGTCCGTCAGGACCCATGTAGGCGTTGATGGCGCCGTATTGGTCCTGATTGGCTTCGAGGGAATGCCCGGACCAACCCATCGCAGTTTCGCCCTTGAGGTAGACGTCGTTGCCGACCGTTTCGAACCGCTGGTTGATCTGTGCGACGAGGTTGGCAACGGCCAGATTTTCGACGTGCTTGACGGCGTCAATGCGAGCACCGTCGAGATCAAACGTTTCCATCCACCACAACGCATCGGCGATGAATTGTTCCGATGCGTAGCGGTTTTTCCAATTCACGTCCGGCATGTAGGCGGTGAACTGACAGTCGAGCCGATGTTCGGTCCAGTCGCAGTCGGCCTGCCCGCAAATGCACCCGGAGTTGAACCATTCGGGATGACTCTGGACGTATTCATGGTCTTCATGAACGTGATTTACGACGAAATCCATCATCACGCGAATGCCGCGTTCGTGAGCTGCATCGACCATGGCGTGAAGTTCATCCTCCGTACCCAAACGTGGCTCCACGCCGCGTGCCTCCGTCGGCCAGTAGCCGTGGAAGGCCGAGACGTCATGGACGCCGTCGGCCGCCTTTCCAGTTCCGTCGGCAGCGGTGTTGAACGGCGTCAGCCAGAGCGCGTTCACACCCAAGTCGTCGAAGTAGCCCGATTCGATCATCTGGGTTACGCCCGCAAGGTCACCACCCTGCCAGTCCGCACCCGAAGCCGCTCCCGTGGGTGATTCGTCGTTGCTTTCGTTGCCGTTGACAAAGCGGTCGGTCATGATCATGTACACGAGCGCGTCCTCCCAAACAAACGANGCGTGCGGTCCACGCCAGAACGGAACCAGTACGTCGTACGCAGGGTGTCCCTCGGTGTCGTCAACCTCAACCTTGAGCGTGTGCTTTCCGTCCTCAAACCCGTCGAGAGCGAGGGTCCAACTCGAACTCTGCGCGTCCCACACGGCGCCGTTGAGCGCTGACGGTGTGCCGTCGGGTCCCGCACCGGTGGAGCCCGGGTGGTAGGTGANCACGACCGCTGTTTCGGTCAGCGTGGCCGTGAGGGNGGGACGGAGATGGTCGCGTACNCGAAGCAGCGAGTTCTCGATGCCGTCACAGTAGATGCGTTCTGGGTTGCTGGGGTCCATGATGAACGCACCGTCAACGATGAATTTGTAGCAGTACAGGCCCTCCGACAACTCAACATCCACCGACCACACGCCCCCCGAGAGGTTCATGTCGACCGGTGCGTCCCAATCCCATTCACCCGTGAGTTTCACCGTTGCGGCTTCACCAACGTAGGAAAACGTGGTGGCCGTTGATGCCCGACCTGCCTCGGCCTTTGCGTCGTTGGAAAGCATTGGTGAGCCGACGACCAAAAGCAAAATCAGAACCAAAACCAACGACGACGTTCGTGCGTTCATGTCGTGTCCTCCTGAGGTGCACCGGTTGGCCGCAGCAGGGTGTTGGCGGTTTCAACGAGTTCATCAAGATGGCGACAAAGGAACGAACGAACAAAATCGTTGGCGGGGTTCCTGTACGCCTCAAGCGGCGGTGCGTGCTGTTGAAGGACCCCTTTGTCCAAAATCGCCACTCGATCTGCGAGGGTCATCGCTTCGATCTGATCGTGCGTGACGTAAATCGTGGTCGTTCCCAACTCGTCGTGCAAACGCCGGATTTCATGACGCATTTGGTGGCGAAGCTCAGCATCGAGGTTGGAAAGCGGTTCGTCCATCAGCAAGACCTGGGGGCGTCGGATGAGCGCACGACCGAGCGCCACCCGTTGCCGCTGTCCTCCGCTCAATTCCTTGGGTTTCTTGTCGAGGTGTTCGGACAACTCCAGCATGGTTGCCGTTTCCTTCACACGACCGGCCATGTCGGAATCGGAAATCTTGTCAGCGCCCTTGGCCATTCGAAGTCCAAACGTCAGGTTGTCGCGCACCGTCATGTGAGGGTAAAGGGCGTAGGACTGGAACACCATGCCCAGCCCCCGAGCGCCAGCAGGCAGGTCGTTGACGGCCACGCCGTCGATGGATACGGTCCCTTGCGTGATCTCTTCCAACCCCGCAAGCATGCGGAGCGTGGTTGATTTCCCGCATCCAGAGGGACCGAGCAGAACGAGAAATTCGCCGTCCTTAACCTCAAGATCAAGCTGCTTGACCGCCTCAAAACCGTCTTCATACCGTTTACCAACCCGTTCAAATTTCACGCTCACCATGTCGCATCACCCCTTTACGCCTCCAGCGGAAAGCCCCTCGATGAGGAACTTCTGGAAGAACAAGAACAGCAGAGCCACGGGCAGGCTGACCAACAAACTGGCCGCTGCAAAGTCACCCCATGCTTGACCGGTGCTGGAAATCATCGATGCCAAGCCAACGGGAAGGGTGTACATGTCGTTTGAGGTGTTGAAGGTCAGCGCCAAGAGGAATTCGTTCCACGCAGCGAGGAAGCTGAACAGAGCGGTGACGGCAACGGCAGGGAGCGAGAGGGGCAGCACAACCTTGGTGAACACTTGGAATTGATTGCAACCGTCCAACAAGGCCGCCTCCTCAAGCTCCCTCGGCACCGTGTCGAAGAAACCTTTGAGCATCCAGACGCACAGGGGAAGGGCGGTGACGCAGTAGGCAAGAATCAACCCGAGGTGAGAGTTGAGCAGACCCAGTGATTTCATCACCAAGAAATAGGGTACGAGAATNATGANGCCCGGGAACATCTGAACCAACAGGAAGGCGAACATGGAGACGTCCCTGCCCGTGAATTTGTATCGACTGAAGGCGTATCCAGCCGGAACGGCCACCACCAAACCGAGGAGCGTGGTGCCAACACTGACGATCAGCGAGTTTCGCATCCACGTCCAAAACGCTTCGCTGCCCAGCATGTTGGAAAAATGTTCGGTGGTGTACGGCCCACCCAACGTCCCGCCCAAGGCGTTCCCCGGGGACAGTGCGATGTCCAGAATCCAGACCAGTGGAAGAAGCGTAAGCACGACGAAGTGTCCAAGCACAACGTGAGCACCGAAGGCGCGTAGGCGACCCTCGTTTCGCCGATTTCGAGCCAACCCGTACTCGATGGCTGAAATGGAGAGCGTACGGGTTGACCATGCGGACACGGGGCGGCTGGAGACCCACAGTACGGTCAATGCGCCGGGAACCACGAGCCAAGCCTGCATCCAACCGTCGAACAGCGTCATTGGAGACAACATGAACCGGACGAGGCCCGCCAAGAGAACACCTCCACCCAGAACGAGGGACGCATCGCGTGAAGAGGTTGAGGACTCCTTTGGAAGTGCGTTGACCAAAGCGGCGATCAGCCCCAATCCAAGAAGACCCAACAGCACCGTTGTGGTGCCACCCCGCAGCAGGTCCACCGACAGCAGCAGAAGATTCACCACGAAGCTGACCACGAGCCAGCGGCGTAATGTTGACACCTCCACAGGCGTGTACCATCGGCGAACGGTGGCTTCCGAAATCACAGCGTCCCCTCCGTGGCGTTGGTTCGTTTCATGTAGCTCCACGAGAACGCGAGCAGCATCAGGAAGATGACAACCGACCATGCAGCAGCGACGCCGTAGGCACCGTCTCGGAACGCAACGTCGTAAACGTAGGTGATGAGAATGTCGGTTTGCCCGGGCTCGCCGAAGTAGAGGTCAGGACCTCCGTCTGTGAGCAAATATATGACGTTGAACATGTTGAAAGTCCAAATGAATCCGAGCAGAGAAAGCGGGACAAGCGCGCTTTTGAGATTGGGNAACGTAAGATGTCGAAAGGTGTCCCACGACCCAACACCGTCGAGTTTCGCTGCTTCGTACATCTCCTTCGGCAAGGCCTGGAGAGCTCCGCTCAACGACATCATCATGAACGGAACACCAAGCCATATGTTGACGAAAATAACGACCACCTGAGCACCGGTTGGGTCGCTTAAAAAATTGAGATCGGTCCCCAGCACATCGTTTACCAATCCCTCGGGTTGGAACATCCCCCTCCAGACGAGAACCGAAATGTACGACGGTATCGCCCATGGTAACAACAGGACGGTTCTGTACACCGTCGTTCCGCGTATGTTTCCGTACTGAAGCACCATGGCGAGAAACAATCCCAAACCGATGTGAGCAGAGACGTTGACCACCGTCCACACCAGCGTGAAGAGCGTAACCCGCAGGAAGCCCGACGCCGTGAAGACCTCGATGAAATTGACCAAACCGACGAAGGACTGGTCGCCCAATCGTGTTGCGTCCGCATCCGTGAAGGACAGCCAGAACCCGTACAAAACGGGATAGAACGTGAGCACGGCAAGGGCAAGCATGGCTGGAGCGATGTAAACGTGCGCCGATTTCGCGTGCAAACGACCCGCCTTCACATCGATGTATCGGCCGTAATTCAGCAGCGCAATCAGGGAGACCACGATGGCCCCCAACGCATACAGGACGGCGGAGGTGTCACCCGTCGACGGCAAAACATCGCCCACGTTGGTGCTGAGCTCCGATTCAAACACCGTGCCGTTATCACCCTCAACGTGAATGCGGTGAACGGTCCCGGGGACCATGCCCGTCAAGGTGCACTCAATGCTTGATGCGTCGGACGAAAACACACGCTCGGTCGCCGTGCGCTGCATCTCAACACCGTCAGCAGCGCACACCTCGTAGGGCGGCAAATCCGACAGAGAGGACACGTTTGAGGCAAGGGTGCTGTGGAGTTCTCCGTCAACCAAGACCGTGTAAGCAGAAGAATCATCGGTGCTGAAATTCACCGTGATGGTTCGATACCCCTTGTTTGAGGGCGGTGGAGCAGCACGCTCGAGCCCGTCGATTTGGGACACCAATTCTTGATTTGCTCCGGCGAGGGCATCGACGGACGAGGCCGTTTCGGTGTAGACCTGCTCAAACGCCGTCACCAGCGGACCGTAAACAAGCGCCATGGCACGCGTGGTCGGTGCTGGGGTCCCCACCTGAAGTTGGTCCATGAAGCCGGAAAGAACGGGGTCCTCCCGAATTTCAACATCGTCAACCAGCGATGCATGGGTTGGTAGCGTGTAGGTTTCAAGGGCGAAGGATTTCTGNACGGATTCACTGGAAAGGTGCAGCGCNAACTCAACCGANGCCAGTTTGTGAAGGCTTTGTTTGCTGACCGTCCAGCCTTTGTAGGTGACCAGAGGGGCCACACGTTCACCCGTTTCTTCGATCAGGGGAAGCATGGACTGGCCCACGTTCAGACGACTGGCTTCGTAGGTCGCCCAGTTCCACGGTCCATCGACGATCATGGCGGCTTTGGAGCCAATAAATTGGTTTTTCATGCCCTCGGTTTGGGTTCCCGTGGCGACCACACCGTGTTCGAGTTCCAGGTCCAGCAACCAGTCAAGGGCCTCGGCAGAACCGTTGGAGTTGAGCGTTGGGTCGCCGGATTCGTCAAACAGCGACCCGTTGTAGCCCGCTTGGAATCCAAACCACCAATAGGCAGATTTGACGGGCAACGCGAGGCCTTGGACGTCTTGGTAGGTGAGGGTTTGAGCGGCCTGCAGAAGGTCGTATTGCGTCCACGTTTCATCGGGGTACGAAACACCTCGTGCATCAAAGAGGGCCTTGTTGTACACAAGGGACAGTGAATCTTGGCTCGCCGGCACACCGTAGAGCGCCTCCTCGTACCTCATGGCGTGGAGGGCTTGTTCTTGGAACAGATTGCGTTGCGCAGGTGTGAGGTGTGGACGGAGGTCCTCAAGCAGTGGAAATCCGTCAACGCGAACTTCTCCGATGGCTCCCAACTGATCGCTTGAAAGGCGCATCAAATCCGGAGCTTCTCCGCCTTGAGCGGCCGTCATGAACAAGTTGTCTGCATCGCCAAACGGGACGAGGGCGACATCAACCGTGATGTTGGGGTGCGATGCCTCGAACGACTTGATCGATTGGAGGAAGACGTTTTCCTCCTTGCTTTCAGCAGCGAACGTGTGCCAAACCGTGAGCGTGATGGGGCCGTCGGCGTCGATGGCGGTGGATGCTTCATCCCCGGCGTCTCCCAAACAACCGGACAGAACGACGGCGCATAAGAGCAGGGAGAGGAAGCCGGCCCGGCCGGCCTTCCAATGCCGATGACGACCGGTCATATGTCCCGAGACGGGACCGTGGATTAAACCCCTTGTGGGTCCTTTCACTCAGCGCTGGAGAAACCCATGAGCGGAAGGATGGCCCTCAGGTCTTTTTCAACCACAACGGGGACACCCGCTGTCGCAAAGGCATCCGTCGAACTCTGGCGGCTTGGATTGAAACCGATGAATCGACTGCCCTCGACGTGCATGGAGAGATCCATCTCTGAGTCACCGACGGACACGCATCCCGACGCATCAAGGCCGTTCATGGCCAGAAGCTTGTTGATGACGTCACCCTTTCCACTGGCGTGAAGTCGGCAAACACCCTCGTCCGTCAGGAAGCCGTCGTCGTCAAAGACGAACCCGTTGGCGATCCAATCGTCGACGTTCAGCATGCTGGCGATGGAACTCACGAAAAGGTCCACCCCTGCGCTGACGATGGCGACGAAGACACCCTCGTCCTGCAGGCGCTGCACGGTTTCCCTTGCACCGGGCATGAGCTTGACACCGGCGTAGGCCCGGAACAGCTCGTCCTGATGAATCGGCGTTCTCACGGTCTTCCACATTTGGATGTCGGATCGCATGAACTCAACGTCGCTGAGTTCCCCTCGGATGAACCGGTTGAGGTTCACGGCGTTGTCCGTCCCAAACGAATCGTGGAGCGTACGCCATGAGCTCACGGCGTCGACCAGGACCCCGTCGCAATCGAACACGACGACCGATGGCTTCGATGCATTGTCTGACATGGTACCACCACTGGAGCCCGACTTAACAGGCTTCGCACAACGTAGTGAGCGCGCCAAGGAGAGGAGGCCCCGAAGGGCCTCGCTCCCCGAGGCGTTCGTCCGGTGGACGAATCGCTGGTTCGACGTTTAGGCTCAAGCCTTCCTGTCGTAGCTCAGGTCATCCCAACTTCGGAGCAGAGCACCGTCTCCGTTGATCGGAGCGTAAGTCAGGGTGATCGTAGCGTCTTCAAGAGGCGTGCCGTCCGGTGCGTGGGTTCGCACAAAGATCGTGTCTCCGGAGTTGAAGGTCGAAATCGACCGTGTTTCAGTTTCGGAGATTTGATCCTTGGTCACCGAGTCCACAAAGGTCACGAAGGCGTCGCTGTTGGCGGGATTGAACCCGTACACACCGGCGCTGTCGGCCAGGTTCACCGAAATGGTGTTGAGCGCACCCGTGGCGTTGGTGTAGAGCACCTTCACCACGACCGCCTGGGTTGCAAGCGGTGTTTGGGATTGTTCAACGGTGATGCGCCAGTGTCCCTGATCGGCATCGAGAGCGTTGACGTCCTCAATGTCGAAGGTGACACGGGGCACACCCTTCACGTCGGTTTCAGCGAGGCTCGAAGCCCACACGTAGATGACACCGGAGAGAACCACGGTGATGGCGACCATCAGGATGGTTGCGATCACAGGGCTGACTGCAGCGTCGTCCTCGGCCATCGATTCGACTTCCTCTTCGTCGTCAGCACGGCGGCTGGCGAAGGAGAGCGCACTGACGAAGAGACCCGTGAGGGCCACTGCGACGATGCTTGGGGCGAACGATGGAACGGCGCTTGCACCGATGGTCTCCACAACATCCGGCAGGTTCTGGTCCGTGGACAAGAACGTGCTCGCTGGCTGGTTGGCGTGGTTGCACGCATCAGCGGTTGCGAGCGAGGTCATGATGTTGTTACACCAGTTGCTGTCTTCCAACAGCGGTCGGCGTTCCGACGTCTTGACGGCGTTCTTCCCGTATTGACCGGGCTTGGACCATGGCTCAGTGCTCTGCTGGTTGTTGACGATTGCGTAGTGCGATCCGGGCTCGTCGGCCTGGAAGCGGTCTGCAGCGGTCACCGACATGTCGCAGGGGTTGGCCAGACAGGTCACAACGTCCATCTCAATCCACACATGGGTGGTGTCCTGAGTGATGTAAACGTCCTCGGTGAACTTCACGCTTGCACCGTAGTCGGGCACATCGTAGTAGCGAGTCAGCTCGACATCCTCATGACCGTCCGAGTGGTAGGTGATGGCCAGCATGTGGTCGTAGCGGTATGGACCTTCGTCTCCACCGCCGTTGACGGCGACGGTGACCGGCACGTAGGTTCCGGTCATGACGTTGGTGATGCCGTTGAAGTTGAAGCCGTGCACGTCGTCGAAGTAGTAGTCTGGGACCAGTTCTCGGACGTTCTCGACACGAACACCAATTTCCTTCGTTGCCACACCTTGCTGGTAGTCAGCGATCGGCATCACGCTTGGGTCGTAGTTGGGCACGTAGGTGCTGTACTCGCCTTGCGTGGTTGGTGCCGTTGCGGTGTCTCGGAGGACCAATCGGATCTGACAGTACTCAGAGCCGGACGGGCCGATCTGGTGGATACCGTTGTTGTTCAGGTAGTCGATCTCCCAGTCGTTGGCGTTGGTCGTAGCGTCCTCGATGAGGTCGAACACGAGGTCATCACCGACGATGGTCGTGGTGAAGTAGTTCGTGTAGACGCACTGGTCGGTGGACTCGACCGTCCAATACAGGTCGTCCATCTCGTGGTCGACGTCGGCCTTGATGGCGGACATGTCGTAGGTCAGGTTGTCCAGGTTCTCGTCGTCTTCCATCAAGGAGATGGACCACGGGAGGGCGGGGATCGAACCGTTGTCAGCGACCATGACGGTCTCGGTCGTGCGGTTCCAGTCGAGGATGACCGGAGCGTCGTTGACCGGCGCAACGGAGAAGACCACGTCAAACGTTTCAGCGTCTTGGTTCTCAGCACCGTTGTCGGCAAGGCCGAGCGTGACCGTACACTTTCCACCCAACTCGTTGTTGGTGTTCTCGGTGATGGCCAGCTCGTTGTTCACGATGTCGACGTCGAAGGCGGAACATGCGTCCGTGGTACCAAAGTCTGCAGCGCTGGCGGACCAGGAGTAGACTTGGCGGGTTGGAGCTTGCTCGTTGGCCNTGTCGCGGATGTAGGAACGGGTGGCGTTCGACACATCGCCAAGGAACTTGGTGTGCGTACCAAATCCTTCGGGCAGGATGTTGTAGTTGCCGTCGTCTTCGGAGAAGATCGGCATGCAGTCGGCGCGCTCAACGTTGCAGATTTCCGGAGCGTCGTTCACGTTGACCACCGTGTAGGTGATGTTGTGCGTGTCGCTCAATCCGTTGCTGTCGACAACCTCGAAGGAGAACACCACGTAGCCGAACTGGTCGGTGAGTGGCGTAATCGTGACGTCNTGTCCGTTCTGGGACCAGTCGACGAGGATGTTGTCAAAGGCAACCAGGGTTCCCTCGTCAACGGTCCACGTCAGGTCGGATTCTNCGTCCTGCACGTCGTCAGCCAGGTTGGTCAGGCTGAAGGTGAAGGACNCGGAGTCCTCGTCCNTGCTGAAGTCAACCAGAGCGTCGCTGATGCTGGACCCTTCCGTGTTGATGACTGGACAAGCACGCTTGATGTCAATCGTGCTCTGGACGTTGGTCGTGTCGCCGGTTCCTGCCACGTAGCTGTCGTCGAAGACGACGTTGGTGGCCATCGAGATGTCCTCGACGGTTGCCCAGTCGAAGGCACAGTCTGCTGCGGTCTTGACCATCAGGTCGTAGTTCTTCTGACCGGTGGCGGTGGTGCTGCCCTTGTAGGACTGGTACACCAGGACCTCGGACGACAGGGTGCCGTCAGCGAGGTCGCCGTGGGTCAGCTCAACGGTCATGAACTTCGTGAAGTCCTGGAGCGTCGAGGAACTGTCCATGGTCTGCGTTGGGTGAACAACGCTCACGTCGGCCGTGGTTTCAGCCTGGACGACAGCGAGAATGTCGATCTCGTCGGGCATGCCGCCGATGCGGCTCCATGGCACACCGAACTCAGCCAGTGAGGTGGAGAAGTCCACATCGATGTTGGCCGTGCTCAGCGAGGATGGACTCCAACCGAGGAAACCGTAGCTGTACAGGTCGTAGGAACCGTCGTTGTCGGCCCACAGCACGTAGTTGGCGCTGAAGGGCAGGTCGTGTGCTCCGCCGAGGCCGTTGTATCCAACATCGGAACCACCGCTGCCGGTGTTGAGGTAAATCAACACGTCCGAGGTGGACAGGTCAGCGTTGGTCATACCGAAGTAGATGCCGTCGCCTTCGATGTAGGTCACCAGGAAGTCGTCGGTGCCGTCGCCGCTCATCAC
>FUFK010038172.1_pt1 | contig 16935 bp, 19 predicted proteins | sample 1021851 | NCBI WGS metagenome assembly FUFK01 (sample SAMEA51879418, study PRJEB19060) | metagenome | reverse complement strand
TTCTATAAATATTCCATTATTTGATAATGAAGAGAGATCAATAATCGGAACAATTTATAAAAAACAAGGAAGAGAAAAAGCTGTAATAGAAGGATTAAAATTTTTAGAAAAAAAAATGGAATTACTTCTTGATAATTTATTTATTAATATTGACTCACATAAAACTAAACTTGGTATAAAAAATAATGAATTATCAATCAGAATATATTGTTCTAGGGGAGGTATGCGATCACAAAGTATTTCATGGTTACTAGAAAAATATAAATTTAATCCCATTACGCTTAAAGGAGGATACAAAACCTATAGAAGATGGATATTAGATAGTTTCTCAAAAAAGTGGAATATTGTAATTATTGGAGGCAAAACAGGTACTGGGAAAACAAAGTTATTGACATTACTAGAGAAATATAATTATCAAACTATAGATCTTGAAGGATTTGCTTGTCATAGAGGAAGTACATTTGGTGGTCTAGGGATGAAAGAACAACCTTCAAACGAACAATTTGAAAATAAAATTGCTGAAAAATTAAATTCTTTCATATCGATTAATAAAATTTTTGTAGAAGCTGAAAGTTCAAATATTGGCAAATGCAAAATTCCACATGAATTTTTTAATCAGATGAAAGCTTCAAGGAGAATTGAGATTTTAAGAAGCGAATCAAACAGGTTAGAAGAATTGATAGATACTTATAGTTTTTTTAGTAAAGAGGAACTTCAAGAATCTGTATTAAGAATAAAAAAAAGATTAGGACCTCAAAGAACAAAAATAGCTCTTGAATCAATTAATAATGAGAAATGGGATCTAGTTTGCAGATCAGTTCTAGATTATTATGATAAGTGTTATGAATTTGAAAAGGTTGGTAAAACAAATATAAAGTTATTAGATCTAACCGACAGAAAATATGATGAAAGGATACTAGATTTAATAAATGATGTTTTATAAAATAATTGCAAACAAAAGTGAAAAATATCTCCTAAGATAAAACATTATTATCAGAATATTATGACAGCAAATAAAACTGCAAAAATACAATTTTATCAAGGAACTGATGAACCAGTAGTGCCTGAAATAAGACTGACTAGGAGTAAAGATGGTACTACCGGCCAAGCATTATTTTTGTTTGAAAAACCTCAGGCATTATCTTCAATTACAGACGGTGAAATCACAGGTATGCGAATGATTGATTCCGAAGGTGAAATACTAACTAGAGAAGTTAAAGTAAAGTTTGTTGATGGAGAACCCATATTTTTAGAAGCAGTTTATATTTGGAAGAACACATCAGACTTTGATAGATTTATGAGATTTGCAAATAGTTATGCCAAATCAAATGGATTAGGATATTCTGAGAAGAAGTAGAATATTTTGAAAATTGAGTAGTTCATCATATTTCAAATTAGTAGTAATTTTAATCACTTCGTTAATAATATGGACTTTGAGAGATTTTCTCCTTTTAATAATTTGTTCTTTAGTAATTTCAAATATTGTTTGTAATTTATGTAATCAAATGCAAAAGGGTTTAAAAATCCCGCGATCGCTTTCTTTATTTCTTGTCTTAACTGTTATATCAGTAATAGTATTTACTATTTTTATTCTTGTATTGCCTCCGTTTATAAAAGAATTCAATGAAATACTAGTTGATATTCCAAATGGTTTATCAAAAATAAATATTTTGATTAATACAAATCTGAACAAATTTAATAACCTATTTTATGGTGAACAATCAGAAAATTTTTTAGACATATTCAGTCTTATAGATAATGTAGTTACTATTCCAGATGCCTCAACTATTGCAAAAGCTATTCAAGAAAGTTTAAAGAATTTAATAAATATAGCAGGTAATCTGGGTTCAGGTCTTTTGAAATTAATATTTGTATTGGTAGTGAGTTTGATGATTTCTATTGAACCAAAACAGTATAAAGAAAATATACTTCTATTAATACCAAAAAATTATCGCAACAAATTTAGAAATATTCTGGAAAAGTGCAATATTGCATTAGCAAATTGGACCTTTTCTATGGTCATAAGCTCATTATCAGTAGGTTTATTATCATTAATAGTTTTATCTATATTAGATGTCAAATATGTTGTTTCAAATGCCTTAATAGCAATGGTTCTTAATATAATTCCAAACATAGGACCAGTTATTAGTGGTATATTTCCAATTTCAATTGCACTACTAGATAATTTTTGGAAGCCACTGGCCGTTTTAGGAGCATATGTAATCATTCAAAATATTGAAAGCTATATAATAATGCCATCTATTATGAAGAAAAAAGCAAACTTACTTCCTGGTTTGACATTAATATCACAATTTGGATTCACCTTCATTTTTGGTCCATTAGGCTTAATACTATCTCTTCCATTAGCTGTAGTAATACAGGTTTTAATAAAAGAATCATTTAAAGATATTTAAAGATATTTAAAAACTACTTAATTAATTTCTTATATAAATATGGGTAGGAAAAAAGTATAAAAAAAGCTAAAGGATGTTTACCAATAGCAAAATATAGTGAACTAAAAGTAAAATGATCAAATAATATTCGTAGCTCAGTAGAAAGGTCTATTAAAACTAAAGAAAATAAAATTATCAAATAGTAATTCAATTTCATAAATTAGAAGCTTAAACTCAGTCTTTAAGCAATAAAGATGGAGCCAACAAAATACTTGAATAACTACCAACTATAATTCCAAATGATAAGGCTAAAGAAAACCAAAATAGCGAGTAAGATCCAAACAAAATTATGCTTAATAATGGAATAATGGTTGTAATACTGGTAAAAGTTGTTCTCCTAAATGATTCGTTTACTGATAATTGAATAGTTTCGTTATAGCCTTCTTTCTTTGATTTTAAATTCTCACGAATTCTATCAAAAATAACAACAGTATCATTTACAGAATAACCAGCAATAGTTAACAAGGANACAGCAAATAAACTATTTACCTCGACAGATAATATAATTCCCAACCAAGAGAATATNCCGAAAACAATTAATAAATCATGGAATAAAGCTAATAATGCAAATAATGCATATTTTTTATCAAATCTAATTGTTATATATAAAGATATTGCAAATAAAGAAACTAANAATGAAGTAACACAATTAGTAAGTAATCTTTTCCCAAGCTTTGGACCTATTAATCTTGAATCCTTACTTTCATAATTTAGAGGTCCAANAATATTATCAAGATTAGTAATAAGATTATTTGATTCTTCNATACTCAAATAAGGTGTTCTTATTGAAATTAATTTATTATTATTTTGAAATTGTAATTTAATATTATTTAAAACATTTTTATTTTTAGAAATCTCTCTTAAGTTTTCTAAAACTGAATCAGGGGAAAAATTAGAACATTCCCCTTCACAAACTCTCTCTATTCTCAGTTCATTACCTCCAACAAAATCCATGCCTAAATTTATAGGTTTCTTATAAGAAGTATTGAAAGTAGAATATAAAATTCCTAAAAGACTCAACAAAATAAGAACGGTTGAAAAACCAATTATCTTTCTTTTATTTTTTATTAGTTCAAGATTGTATTTCATGAGAAAATTAGAAATAAAAATTTAATTTGCAAAATCATTCCTGGGTAGATAGAGATCTTTTTGTCTTAAAGATTGATATGTTGTAAAAAATCGCAAAATAGTTTTAGAACAATTTAATGAAGTAAACAAGCTTATTAAGACTCCAATACCTAATGTTGCAGCAAAACCTTTAACAAAATTAGTTCCTAATAAAAACAAAACAAAACAACTTAGAAGAGTTGTAATATGGCCATCAACTATGGATGAATTAGCTCTTTGAAAACCGCTATCAATAGATCTTGTAAGAGTATTACCATCATATAATTCTTCTCTAATTCGCTCAAATATTAGAATATTTGCATCAACAGCCATACCAATACTAAGTATAAGACCAGATATTCCAGGTAAAGTCAAAGTTACAGGAATCAAAGAATATAGGGCTAAGTTAAAGAAGCCATAAAGTACTAGAGAAAGAACAGAAACAAAACCTAAAATTCTATAATTAAAAACCATAAATATACCTACAAAAATTAATCCACTAATAGCTGCATAAAGACTTTTTAAAATATTTTTGGATCCCAACAGAGCCCCTATAGTATTAGTTTCTACTATTTCAATTGGCAATGGCAATGAACCCCCTTTAAGTTGAACTTCTAATTCTCTAGCATTTGCAGCAGTAAAGTTACCGCTTATTGTTGCTGATCCACCTGTAATCCCAGTATTAACAAATTGACTACCAACACTGGCTTCACTTATTGATTCGCCATCAAGAATGATAGCCAACAGTTGATTAGTGCCAGCAATTGATTTTGTAATTTCTGCAAACTTTTCACCTCCTGAATTACTAAAAGTTAATAAAACTTCCCAATTACTATTTGTTTGCTCTTGTCTCCTGCCTGCGTTAATAAGATCCTTACCAGATAAGTCTGTTTTAATAAATAAATTTGTAATTTCTTTATTAACATATTTTTTAATTTCAATTAACTTGCTAAATAAATCATTACTAGTTGATGAGTAATTTAATTCTTGCTCTATCTCTTTAAGATCATCTTGAATAATTTTTGAAAAATTATCGTCATATTGATTTTTTTCTGAAGATAAATATTGTTCAATCAATTCTCTAATATTCAATCTCTGAAGTTGCAAGGTTTTTAAATCTTTAGATGTTCCTTCTTTTTGAGTCCTAAATTCTAATAGAGCAGTCTTACCTAAAACTCTTGAGGCTACTAATGGATTTTGTTCTCCAGGTAATTCTAAAATCAATTGATCTCCACCTAGGGTTTGCAAGTTAGACTCTGAAACCCCTAAATTGTTTACGCGTCTATCAATAACTGAATTAACGGCCTCAAGTTCATCTTTTGTTACCTTCCCTTCCTCTTTAATAATTTGTAGTGTAAGTTGAGAACCCCCTTGCAAATCCAATCCCAACTGTAAGGGATAATTTATTAATAGATAAACAGATAACGTAAGTAGGAATATAATAAAAAAAAGCCAGCCTTGCCTTCTTTTCATTGACTATATACTCCCACTAATTAAATTTTCAACTTTTTCAACTATTTGATGTGGCTGGATTATTGTTAAATTCTCAAGATTGCCATTATAAGGAGTTGGGATATCTTGACTAGATAATCTAATTGGTCTTGCATCAAGATCATCAAAACACTCTTCTGTTATCAAGGCAATCAACTCTGCACCAATACCTCCAGTCTTCATACATTCTTCAACGATAATTACTTTATTTGTTTTTCTTATTGATTTGGCGATAGTTTCCATATCAAATGGTTTTAAACTTATCAAATCAATTAACTCAACATCTATTCCTTTATTATCTAATTCTTCAACAGCTTTAAGACAGTGATGTCTCATCCTTGAATAGGTTAATAAAGTAATATCTTTACCCTCTTTTACGACATCAGCCTGATCTAAAGCGCAGGTATAGTCTCCATCAGGTAATTCCTCAGACAAGTTGTATAAAAGAACATGTTCAAAAAATAGAACAGGATTATCATCTCTTATCGCTGCTTTCATTAAACCTTTAGCATTTGTAGGAGTACTGCATGCCACAATTTTTATGCCAGGAACTGCATGAAAATATGCTTCAAGTCTTTGACTGTGTTCAGCACCGAGCTGTCGACCAACACCCCCAGGACCACGAACTACTGCTGGTATCTTATAATTTCCACCACTTGTATATCTAAGCATCCCCATATTATTTGATATTTGATTAAAAGCTAAAAGCAAAAAACCCATATTCATTCCTTCTACTATTGGTCTTAACCCAGTCATTGCTGCGCCAACAGCCATACCTGTAAAACTATTTTCTGCAATTGGGGTATCTAGGACTCTTAACTCACCATATTTTTCATATAAATCCTTAGTTACCTTGTAAGAACCTCCATATTGTCCGACATCTTCACCCATCACGCAAACATTAACATCATTTGCCATTTCTTCATCAATAGCCTCTTTCAAAGCATTAAACAATAATGTTCCAGCCACAATTAATTACCTAATTAATCACATATACAATCCTACCACTTTGATTAATTCATCCTCCTTCTGCAAATGTAATGAGTAGTAATATTGATAAAATCATTCCTGGTGAAAGCAAAAGAATTAAGAGGCCTAAGTCATGTAAGGACATTCAAAGAAACTGTTTTTTTTATAATATTGGCAATTCAACTTTTCTTCATAAAAAAACTGCGAATAAATACAAAGAAAAGTCCAATACCTATAAAAGCAAAAGAAAAAGTTAGCAAAAAAGATAATCCAATTATTAAGGTATTAATACTAGAAGAGATACTTTGGACTATTTCAGAAGAATTGGATGGTTTGTGTATTGAAAAATATATTGCAATTTTATTACTTAATAAATAAAAAAATACAAATAATGAAAAACTCGTTAATGATCCAATTAAAAAATTTAAAGGTCCTTTTTCAGGAATATTATTTTCGACATTATCATTATTTTTAATATTATCGGCCATAAATTTTTTTGTTAATGGAAAATTTAAATAAATGTTATTCCCTTTTCAAGTAAAGTACAAACCCATGAATCATATCCTTTTTCTTTAAATAATTTATAATTTGAGTTTAATTCTTTTTTAGCTGTCTCAACATCTTTAAAGAGTGCAAAGCAAGTTGGACCTGATCCACTCATTGAATATGTCAGACAATTTTTTAAAGTAGAAAGTAAATATAATGCCTGCTTCACAGAATCATTCTCTTTTTCAACAACTAACTGCAAATCATTTTTTATAATCATATGTTCATTATCAAAATTTAATCTTTTTAAACCATTATCCCTTAAATTTTTTCTTATTTTCTCAATCTTATCTTCACTCATAAAATATTTATCACAAAAACTACTACTATATTTTCTATAAGTATCAGCTGTAGATACTGATACATTTGGATTTTTCAAAAGAAGCACTCCATATTCAAAGTTTGAATCTAATTTCTCTAGAATTTCGCCTCTTCCAAAACATAATTGAATCCCACCATTAATAAAAAAAGGAATGTCTGATCCTAGTTTTGATGACAATGAACATAATTTTTTGTTATCTAGATTTAAATTCCATAATTTATTAAGTCCAATTAGTGTTGCTGCTGCATTACTTGATCCACCAGCTAATCCTGCCCCAATTGGAATATTTTTTCTTAAGAATATATTTGCACCATATTCTATATTTAATTTTTTCCTTAATAGATTTGCTGATTTAACAATTAAGTTATCATTAGAAATGCTTAATTCACTACAATCAGTTTCAAGTTTAATTAGACCTTCATTATTAATTTCCAATTCCAAAAAATCAGAAAGATCAATATTTTGCATAATCATTGCTAATTCGTGGAATCCATCCTCTCTTTTTCCAATAACTTCTAGGTGCAAATTTATTTTGGCAGGAGATTTTATAATAATTTTGCCTTTAGCTAAATCTTGCATATACTTAAACCTTACTTTTTAATTTTAATACAATTTTCTGCAAGCTTAATCCATTGATCAATTGAAATATCTTGTGGTCTTAAATTAAAACAAACTTTTGACGATTCAGATAATTGATTTATCTCTTCATTTGAAAGTATTGAATTAAGAGTATTCCTAAGCATTTTTCTTCTTGAATTGAATGAAATGCGAAGAAGTTTGTCTATATATTTTTCTACACTAATGTCTAATCGTAAATTATTTTTTAGCGGTTCGAAAACTACTAAAGATGAAAAAACCTTAGGAGGTGGACTAAATGATGAAGGGGCTACGTCGCAAATTTTTTTTATTTTTGATAGCAGTTGCATTTTTATACTAAGCGCACCAGCATCCGAACTTCCTTCTTTTGACAAAATCCTATCTACAACGTCTTTCTGCATTAAGAAAATTATTTTTGTGTAATTATAGTCTCTTATTACACCCAATCTCCCTACAAAAATATCCAATATTGGGCCAGTTATGTTGTAGGGGATATTTGCAACCACTTTTGTAATCTTATTGTTAATCGAATCTAAATTTAAAGAAAGAATATCTCCCTGCTGAAGTGAAAACTTATCATTATCATTGAATTTATTATTTAATAAATTAATTAAATCTTTATCCAACTCAATTGCATGCAATTTTTTAATTTCTGAATCTAATAACTTAGAGGTTAAAGCTCCTCTTCCCGGACCAATTTCTAAAATAAAGTCATTTGCATTAAGATCAGCAACTTCCTTAATTTTTTCTAATATTTTTTTATTTATCAACCAATGTTGCCCAAATCTTTTTTTTGGATGATGGTTTTTAAAATTCATCTAAAAGATAAATAATATGTTTAAATTAAATATGAATTTATTTAATCCTTTATATCATGAGCTTATCAAAAAAAAATTTAGATAAACTCAATAAATTTAAAAATAGTAAAAATTTAAATAATGATACTAATAATATAAGTAATTACACAAAAACAGATAACAAAGATAATTCAACCAAAAATAAACTTCAAATAGAAGACCCCAATAAAATCTTCTATACGTTAATTGATAATTCAGAATCTTTAGAAGAGACTTCTAACGTTAATAATTCACTAAGAAAAAGTGAGCTTAATCAAATTAATACGAATTCTAGAAAAGCTAATCTTTCTAAGAAATTAACATCCGAAGAGGAACTATATGATGAATTTAATTATCTTCTTGATGAATAATTAGTTTTAATATTTACTTATGCTTCAGAGTAATAGATTAACAATTTATGCTATCGGCAAAATAAAGAAACTTTGGATTAGAGATGGAATTAATCAATACAAAAAAAGAATGCCTGAACTTATTATTAATGAGTTAAAGACTTTTAATTTAAATAATCTTAGATCCAATAACAATATTATTATATGCCTAAGTGAAGAAGGGAAACAGTTTAATTCAGTTGAACTATGTTCTTTACTCTTAAATTTTAAAAATAAAAAAATTAATTTNTTNATCGGTGATACNGANGGAATTAGTNCAGATATAAAAGATAAATCAGATCTAATACTAAGTCTTTCTCCTTTAACTTTTCCTCATGAACTAGCTAGATTAATCCTAATCGAGCAAATCTATAGAGCTATTTCTATATCTAATAACTCCCCTTACCATCGTTCTTAAAAGATTAAATTTAATCTAAAATTAATCTATAAAAGTTTAACAACTAACTATTTTTGATTTTTTTATTATATAGTACATATATACTATTAATTTAAGTCTTGGATTCTTTTGATTCAACTACTAAAAAGTTTAAAATCCCTTTATTAACTGATTCGGTATCAGCAGGATTTCCTTCTCCCGCAGATGACCATATAGAAGAAAATATTGATTTAAACGAACATTTAATATCTAATCCGTTTAGCACTTTTTTTCTTAGAGTTAAAGGCGACTCAATGATAAATGCAGGAATTAAAGATAAAGATTTAATAATAGTAGACAAGAGTTTAACCGCTAGGCCAGGGAATATTATCATTGCAATGATAGATGGGGAATTTACAATGAAAAGATTATCTATAAAAAATAATGAATTATATTTAAAAGCAGAAAATCATAATTATCCTGATTTTAGATTTAAAAACCATATTAATGTGCAGATATGGGGAGTTGTTATTTATTCAATACATAGCTATTTATGAAAATTTCAAGTAATGACGCGATAGCTCTTATAGATGCTAATAATTTTTACGCATCATGTGAACAAAATATTAATCCTCATTTAAGAAATAAACCAGTAGTAATTTTATCTAATAATGACGGATGTATCATTGCGAGAAGTCCTGAAGCGCGAGCTTTAAAAATTAAAATGGGAGCTCCGTATTTCAAGGTCAAAGAAAGGTTAAATAAATTAGATGTAGCAGTCTTAAGCTCAAACTACTCGCTTTACGGCGATATGAGCAAAAGACTAATGAATTTACTAAAAAATTACTGTCAACAGATAGAAATTTATTCTATTGACGAAGCATTTATCTCGATTTCTAGACCTAATGATAAAAATCTATATCCTTGGGCAAGAAGCATAAGATCATTAATATATCAGAATCTAGGGATTACCATAACAGTAGGAATAGGTGAAAATAAAGTAAGAGCAAAAATTGCTAATAGATTAGCTAAAAATATTGATTATTCAGCTGGAATATTTGATTTAGCTAGAACCAGAAATGAGAATAATTATTTGAAAAGAATTAGTGTAGATAAGATATGGGGAGTCGGGAAACAAACCTCTAATTGGCTGCAAAGTAAAGGTATTAAAAATGCGAGAGAATTAAGAGATATGGAAGAAAATGAAATCATTAAGAAATTAGGCATCGTAGGGAAAAGATTGCAATTAGAACTGAAAGGTCATAGATGTCTGCCTATAGAAAAAAACAAGAAATCAAAAAAAGAGATTCAAGTGAGCAGGAGTTTCGGTACTCCTGTCACAAAATTAGAAGACTTAACTCAAGCACTTGCAACTCACGCAATAAAAGCGTCTGAAAAAATGAGAAGTCAGAATTTGCAATCATCTGATATTAGAGTATTTGCCAGAACCAGTAAATATTCAAGTCAAAATTATCAAAGAAGTGCTCATAGAAAACTTGTAAATGCAACAGATGACACAAATAATATTTTAAAAATAGTAGTTGAACTATCCAAAGAAATTTATAATCCCGAATATAAATTTTCAAAAGCTGGTGTTTTAATGCAGGATTTAACAAATAGCGAATATTTACAGCAGTCAGTTATCAATTACAAATCTCAGAAAGTCCTAAAAAAATCAGCAAATCTTATGAGAACAATTGATTTATTAAATAAAAAATATAATGACAATGCAATTACATGGGCTATTATAAAAAATCCACAAAGTTGGAAGATGAATAATAATTTCTTAAGTCGCTCGTCTACAACTGATATAAAACGGATCCCAACTATAGTTAAGTAAACAAAATAACATGGAATTTATATTATTTTTAAGCAAATTAGATAAAGAGATTCTTGACTTATTAATAAAAGCAAACTACATAGTTGAAGAAAATAAAATTGAATGTCTAATTAACAAAGATATAAAAGGATTACATAATTTTGAAGAAAATAAAATAATAATATGTACTGAAAATGCAAAAAGGAAAACAAATTATAGAAGCAAAAAGCGGGAACCAAACAAGGATAACTTCAAAACAGAAAGGGCAATAAGAAAAGCATTAAGACATGAAGCAACTCATGTGGTACAAAAATGTAATAACAATAAAATATTGGGGGATATAAAAAAATTAGAAAATAAATTACATCCAATGAAGAGAGAAGCATTAATGTTCTCTACCTCAAATTTTTCTGGAACTTATGCAAAAGAAGTAGAAGCTTATGTTCTAGAAGATAAACCCAAAAAGGTAAAAAACTTGATTAAAAAATACTGCCTATAAATTTAAATAAAACATGTTAACTAGCAATAAAATTGCCACAGCGTTGTTTGTCTAAAAAATTAATATGTTGTCTTTCTAAATAATATAATTCTTGAAATTTAATCGCATCTGAATTCAATTCCTTAAATAGATCATCTATTTCTTTATTGGTATTTGAGGAATCTGAAGACGGATTATCAATCAAGATAGATATACAATTTTCTAAAGTTTTCAATCTTTGAGATCCCCAGGATTCAATCAAGTGTCTACATCTTTTTAGAGAATTATATTTCTCAATAAGTGATAAAGTTCCAAGTAAATTGTCTTTAGGATTACTCAGCAATGTTAAAAACAACTCATTTGGATTAATAAAAATATTTATTTTATTTGATGAATCAGGATTATTAAGAGCTAAATAGTCAGGCAGAAGTGAAATTAAGTTAATGGATGAAAACTCTGTTTGATGAATTTGACTATTTGATTGTTTTAATTCATTTAAATAATTTAAACCCAAATTATTTTGTTCAATTTTTGAAATAGCTTCCCATAAATTTTGAATATATTTAGTATTAAAACCATTAATTTCTCTTTTGAGAAATTCATCGCGAATAAAAAGCCGAAGATCAGGACAATGCAAATAATAAAAAATTATTTCAGATTCATTTTTCTCACGCCGAGAAATTTCATTTGGTTGTTCAAATTTTTTTGATCTACCGTGCCAACGAAATCCCTTAACTTGATTACGTAAATCTTGTTCAAACTGTATCGCTAACCTTGCCTGCCCCATACTCAATCTTTCGGAAACTTTTTGTAAATAATGTGTTCTGGTTGATGATTGAGGTAATTTACTCAATAATTTCACCAATAATGAAATAACACTCTGGAAATTTTCAGACTTAGATAAATCTTTATCTTTAAAAATCTGATCAACCTCCCAATCAATCCAAAAGGATGAATTATCAATTAAGTTAAAATAATCTTCTGGAGTATGATTATTCAAAAATTCGTCAGGATCTTTAAAATCATTAAGTTGAAGAATCTTAAGATTAATTTGATCGTGGAGAGATAAGCTTTCGACTTCTTTTATAACTCTTTTTGTAGCTAATTTGCCTGCGTTATCAGAATCGAAATTCAAGATTATATTTTTATTATCTGTACATCTACAAAGTTGAGAAATTTGATACTTATTTAATGCGGTACCGAGAGATGCTACAGAATTAGTAATACCTTTTGAATGAAGAGAAATTACATCAAAGTATCCTTCAACAATAATAGCTTTATCTCTTTTTCTTATATTGCTAGATGCCTTATCAAATGCAAACAACATTTTCCCTTTTTCAAATATCTCTGATTCAGGAGAATTAAGATATTTAGGTTCCTGTCCATCAAGAGATCTTCCACCAAATGCGACTACTCTTCCTTGCATATCATGAATTGGAACTATTAATCTATTTCTAAAACGATCATAAATCTTGTCAGAATTATCTTTAGATATTGCAAGACCTGAAGCCAATATTTGATTAATAGGGAATTTTTCTACTACAGATAGATAGTTAAATAAATCATTCCATGAATTTGGAGCAAAACCCAATTCAAAGTCATCAATAATTTTATTACTCAAGTTTCTCTTGGATGTTAAATATTTCATGGCTTCAACACCTAGAGAATTATTTAATTGAGACTTAAACCAATTTTTTGTGACTCTTAGTATTTTATAAAGCTCTTCTTTTCTAGATAATTGTTTTTTATAAGCCTCTACTTGAGGACCCTCAAGATTTTCAACATTGATATTATTCTTCTTAGCAAGAGAAAGTACAACATCAGAAAAATTTGCACGAGTAAATTCCATTAAAAATTTAATAGAGTTACCACCAGCACCACAAGAAAAACAATAATAAAATTGTTTGCTTGGTGATACTGTCATAGATGGCTTAGTATCGTCATGAAAAGGGCAAATCCCAACAAATTCCTTGCCTTTTTTCTTAAGAACAATATGTTCAGATATAACGTCAACAATATCTGCCTTTTCCTTAACCTCTTGAATAGTTCTTGGGTGTATAGAATGAACCATCGAGATTTTATCAAAAAATAAATAATGATTTATTTGTTATAGATCAAAATCAAATAAGAATCTACTTAATTTCACAATAAAACTATTTTTAAAATGATAAAAATCACAGAATTAGAAAAAAAATTTAATTCATTGAATAAATTTAATTTGGTATTTGCCTCATTCTTCTTTAGTTTGATGACATTGTGCGTAAAAAATATTGATAAAAGAATACCTATTTATGAATTAGTTTTATTCAGATCATTGATAAGTTTAATTATTACATCATCCATAATTAATCTAAAAAATATAAATCCTTGGGGCAAAAATAGACCATTACTTATCTTAAGAGGCGTTTTAGGAACTTTAGCTTTAGTTTGTATTTTTTATGCGATAAGAAATATGCCTCTTAGTATATCTACTGTTATACAGTACACGTATCCTATTTTTATATCTATTTTTGCTGGCATATTTATAAACGAAAAAATAACTAGGAATATAATTTTTGCTTTAATTATTGGCTGGATTGGTATATTAGTGATATTAAATCCAAGTCAATTATCAAATATAAACGTTGAAATTGAAAAACTTTCGATTTGGATAGCATTTCTTGGAGCAATTTGCACTGCATTGGCTTACGTTACAGTTAAGAAACTTTCATTTAATGAAGATGTTTATGTAATTATTGAATATTTTCCACTCGTTTCCTTTATAACTTTATTGCCAATAGTATTAATCAACTGGGTTACCCCAAATTGGAATGAATTAGTTTGGATAATTGGTATTGGCTTATTTACTCAGTTAGGTCAGACTTTCTTAACTATAGGATTAAAAAATTTACCTGCTTCTGAAGCTTCAACAATTAACTATTTACAAGTTTTATTCGGTTCAATTTGGGGGATTTTATTTTTTAATGAAATAATAAACATAAATTTTTTATTAGGTGCCTTACTAGTTTTATTAGGAACCACAATATCTACTACCAAAATAATGAAAAGCACATAGAATGTTAGAAGAATACAAAAAACGGTGAAATTTTTCTATTTAGCATTATTATTTTGTTTCTCTCCTATTGCTCAAGTTAATGCAACAACCCCAAAGTCAGTAACTTGTACCAGAACTGAATATAGAGAGGAGTATATACCGGGAACGAAATCAAATCCAGGCTACGTAAAAAGTTATGAAGTAGACGTTGTAATACCTTGTGGAGGTCAAACTAAAGCTGAAAAAATAGATGATAATGACTGTAGTGAAGGGTCTGTTATTGGGGGTATTCTTGGTGCTGGAATTGCATTATCCTCCTCTAGAGGTAAAGATAGATTTTGGGCCGTACCTGCTGGCGGAACGGCAGGAGCGCTAATCGGATGTCAGGTGGATGGTGGTTAATTGATTAGTTGGATAAATGGAGAGTTGGTTGAATTGTGGCAAACTAATCAAAAATTTTTTGTTTTAATAAATTGTCAAGGCTTAGGATATGAAATACAAATACTAAAATCCTTTTTCCTCAAATTAAAAACAAATCAGATATCTAATAAAAACATAACTCTTTGGATAAAACATATTAAGAAAGAAGATTCAGATTTATTATTTGGCTTTACATCTAAGGATCAAAAGGATTTCTTTATTGAAATTTTAAATGTTCGAGGTGTTGGATCTCAAATTGGTATGGCCATATTAAATAAATTTTCCATTAATGAAGTTATCAAAGCAATAAAAACACAAAACAAAAAATTAATTTGTTCCATACCTGGTATAGGGGAAAAAATGAGTGATCGAATAATTTTAGAATTAAAAAGTAAATTTAAAAGTGAAATGCAATTTGAAGAAGAAAAAGTCAAATATGAATTTGAGATTAACGATCCTGAAATAATAAAAATGATGGAGGACCTTAAGTTAACCCTTCAATCATTAAATTACAAAGATAAAGAAATAAATACTATTTTGCCCATTCTTATTAAAGAAGTAGATCTCCTTTCAAAAAAAGAAAATAATTTATCATTTGAAAATTTATTGAAATTATCTATGAATTATCTAGAGAAAGATAGTAGTAATTTAGCTATGTGACGTAGTATCATAGTTTAAAAGAAAATAAATTTATGTCATTAGATACAGCTGAAAAACAGAAGCTGATTGAAACTCATCAAATACATCCAACTGATACGGGTTCAGCGGAAGTACAAGTTGCAATGCTTTCTAAAAGAATATCGAAATTAAGTGACCACCTTCAAGAAAACATTCATGATTTCGCTTCAAGGCAAGGATTATTAAAAATGATTGGTAAAAGAAAAAGATTGTTATCTTATATAAAGGATAGTAATGTTCAGAAATATCAAGATCTAGTAAAGAAAATTGGAATCAGAGGATGATTTCAATTAATGAAAAAAAAACAATCAAAAAAAAAGACGCAAAATAAAAAGAAAAAAAATTATTCCGAGAAAACTGCGTTTGCTAATTTAGAAAAAACAACTAATACAGTAACTAGCCCAAAGCGGTCATCAAGTGGGATTCCTAAATATGTTGCTGATAGAATGGCAAGAAGAATATTTTTTACTGCAGGAATTCCGACAATACTAGGAATGTCGGTTTTTGTTATCAGCTACATTATCGTTACAAGAAATATTGCTGAAATACCTCCTTCGTCAACAATTGCAATTTCAGCGTTGTTTTTCTTATTAGGTCTAGCAGGACTAAGTTTTGGGATATTATCAGCCAGTTGGGATAAAGAGCCTGGATCATTTTTCGGTATTGAAAATATTCCAATGAATATACAACGAGCAAAAGCAGCTTTCAAACCTGCAACTCAAAATTTTGAAGAAAATGGTTAATTTAGGAAACTAAAGATTTCAAATTAACTTGGAATGATTTATCTTCTAATAATCTGCACGCTCCATGTATATCGCCAATACAAAATTGTTCCCCAAATTTAACGTAGGTAACACTATCTTTATTTCTTACTGCAGCTAAAACTGGAATCTTGATTCCACATCTACCTTTTTCTGGTTTAAATTTAATTAAACAGTTTTTCAAAGTATTTTGTACTCTTATATCTGAAGCTTGAGAACTTTCAAGATTAATAATAAGCAATTTAAGGTTATCTATTTCTCTACAATCATCAATTATTAATTGAGTCTTATCACTTTTTTTATCTATTGTTCCCCATAGCAATAATCTAGTATCAGTCAAAAGAAATTCTGATAATCTGACATAGGTTTTTGGAAATACTATTGCTTCACAACTTCCTGAAAGATCCTCAAGCTGAACTATAGCCATCCTATCTCCTTTTCTCGTTGTTATTTGCTTCAAATCAGGGATCATTCCAACTAAAGAGACTTTGGTTCTATCTTTTATCTCTTCTAACTGCGAAATACTTATGGGAGATATTAGTTTTGCTGGTTTAGTTAAATGTTTTAGAGGATGATCAGATAAATAAAAGCCTAATAGTTGCTTTTCTAACTTTAACTTCTCAATAAGTGAATAATCATCAACCTTAGCTAGTTGTGAA
>FUFK010015783.1_pt1 | contig 16937 bp, 17 predicted proteins | sample 1021851 | NCBI WGS metagenome assembly FUFK01 (sample SAMEA51879418, study PRJEB19060) | metagenome | reverse complement strand
AATAGGTTGAGTGAAGATGAAGGGATTATTGCTACAAAGAAATTACTTGAAAAATTAATTTAAATGAAAACAATAAAAGGTCCCGCAATTTTTTTGGCTCAGTTTTGTAGCGATGATAAACCTTTCAATAATTTGAAAGATATTGCGAAATGGGCAAACAATCTTGGTTATAAAGCTGTTCAAATACCAACATGGGACGCTAGAATTTTTGACTTAAAAAAAGCTGGTTCAAGTAAAGATTATTGTGATGAAGTAAGAGGAATCTTGAAGGATCAAGGGTTGGAAATAAGTGAGCTTTCAACCCATCTTCAAGGTCAATTAGTGGCAAGTCACCCTGCATATGATTTAATGTTTGATGTATTTGCTCCAGAAAATCTTCATGGTAATGTTAAGGAAAGAACAAAATGGGCTGTTGATCAAATGATTGATGCTATCAACGCTAGTAATTTTTTAGGAATTTCTCCCATGGCTTCATTTTCAGGATCATTGCTATTCCATACTTTTTATCCATGGCCACAAAGACCATCGGGTTTAGTTGAAGAAGGATTTAAAGAATTAGCAAAAAGATGGAAACCNATATTAGANCANGCAGATAGTAAAGGTGTTGATATTTGTTATGAAATTCATCCAGGAGAGGACCTTCACGACGGAGTTACTTATGAAAGGTTTTTAAAAGCTACAAATAATCACTCAAGAGCAAAAATTTTGTATGATCCTAGCCATTTTGTACTACAACAATTAGATTACTTACAGTTTATTGATTTTTACAAAGATCACATTAAAATGTTTCACGTTAAGGATGCTGAGTTTAATCCATCGGGGAAAGCTGGCGTGTATGGAGGATATCTTGACTGGAAAGACAGACCCGGTAGATTTAGATCGCCTGGTGATGGTCAAGTTGACTTTAAGTCAATTTTTTCAAAATTAAGTCAATATGGCTTTGATGGATGGGCAGTTTTGGAATGGGAATGTTGTATAAAAAGCCCTGAACAGGGCGCAAAAGAAGGTTCTAAATTCATAACTGATCACATTATTGAAGTTACAGAAAAATCATTTGACGATTTTGCTGGCTCTGAAATAGATAAAGAACAAATCAAAAAACTCCTTGGATTGTGAGATTAAAAGATTTAATTTTTTTATTTATTCCTGTATTAGTTACTTGTCAAGAAGCAAAAGATACCGAAATTTGGGGTCCTGTTCCTGAGGAAGTGTATACAATTTCTGATTCAGCACCACCAACTGATGCCATCATTTTGTTTGATGGATCTGACTTATCAAAATGGAAGCCGAGATGGGGAAAAGATAAAAGTGAATGGCAAATTAATAAAGACGGATCAGTGACAGTTGTATTTGATGACACAGGTGGAATCGAAACAAAAGAAAATTTTGGCTCAGTTCAGTTACATGTCGAGTGGAAAACCAGTGAGGACACATCATTTACTAATCAAAAGAGATCTAATAGTGGAGTCTTTTTGCAAGGTAGATATGAAATTCAAATTTTAGATAGTTACAAGTCGCCAACTTATGTAAATGGCCAAGCAGGTTCTGTTTATAAACAATATATTCCACTTGTTAATGCATCACGAAAGCCTGGAGAATGGCAATCATATGATATTATTTTTGATGCCCCTGAGTTTAATTCGGAAGGAAAAAAAATCAAATCAGGATATTTTACTGTATTTCATAATGGTGTTTTAATTCACAATCATGTAGAAATTTTAGGAACAACTGAAAATGTAGGACCACCTAAGAATATATCACATGGTGATGGTCCAATTGCTCTACAAAATCACTGTTGTTCTCAGATTTCATTTAGAAATATTTGGGTTAGAGAATTAAATTAGGTTGAAAAAAATTTTCATAATATTACTTGCATTATTATCATGCTCTAAAGAAACTAGTTCAGTCAATAATTCAGATGATCAAGTAGTAGTATCTCCTAAATTTTCTGTTCAGACTAACGAGACCAACATTATTGCACCTAATATTCCAGATATTAGATATTTAGTCCCAACTATCTCAGATGTTACTGGGTATACACATTATAACTCCACTGCAAATGAAAATTATATGTTATTCTTTGGTAATGTATGGGATGAGTTTAATTATGATGATATTTCTCAGGTTGAACCAGCACCAAGTATAGTTTTAAAAAAAATAGAGAATGTTTGGGCTTTTCATAAAGTATACTATGAATCAAAATTATGGACTGCCCGTACATTTAAAATTCTTAATGAATACATCACTGTAGGAGACGGAAATGAAATTGGAAATGATTTTCGTAAATGGAAGGGAGACATATGGCGTGCAAAAATTCTTACAAATGGAGATTTAGAATGGGCGAGAGTCAACAGTGATGAAAACAGAGGCTTTTGGCATGGAATATCATCTGGGGACTTAAATGGTGATGGATTACAAGATATTGGAGGAACACCTGGTATAAATCATGATGGAACAAATATTTTTATTCAAAAATCAAATGGTAATTTTGATAGAGATGATTCTTTAATAAATTTTGAGGGAAACCACCCTTTTTGTATTGATTTTCATGATCTCACAGGTGATGGTATTAATGAAATTATTTGGGCAGATTATGGCGGTGGAACTGCTACTGATGATGATGATCATGAAATAAGAGTTTATAAGTTTGATAATTCAACTCAAAAATTCGAATTGTTTTTTAAGGATAATAACCCAGATTTTTATAATTGGGGATTAGGCGGTACATCAATTGTATGTAAAGACTTAAATGGTGATAATCACGATGATATCGTCGTTGCAAGAGAAGATGGTGTAGGAAGTGAATCTAAAAGAGGCTTTGAAGTTTGGTTAAATAATGGAAATGGATCATTTAAACCTAAATTTTCTAAACAATTTTCTTATGAAAATTTATCGTTCCAAGAATTTAAAATTTTTGATGCTAATAATGATGGTTTTGAGGATATTTTATTAAATGGCTATGGGTTTGGAAAAGACTTTAGAATATTTGCACAAGATTGGAATATTGAAGGCTCGAAGGGGGTTAAATTGAATAAATTAATATGGCTTAATAATGGAGACGGGACATTTGAAAGTTACGATTTAAATGATTTAGTTTTTGAAGGTCCAACACCATTTTTTTTACATCCTTATTTAGAAAATGGTATACTACATTTTTTTGGAATTTATCAAAAAAATGAATTTATTAATAATGGATTAAAAGCTTACACGTATGATTTTAAAATCGATATTAAAAATTAATTAGATCCTATAATTTTTTCTTTCTTAAATTTGTACATGCTTCATTCAATGACCGGATATGGGTCAACTTCATTTAAAGTAAAAGATTTAGAAATTGATATTGAGGTTAAATCTTTAAATAGTAGATACTATGATTCTAAAATTTCAATTCCTTCTGCATTATCCACTTATGAACTTGAAATCGATAATATTGCCAAGAATAAACTTGTCAGGGGTAAAGTAGATTTGACCATAAAAATTTCGGGACTTAATAATGATTTAGTCACTTTTAATAAAAAAGTAATTAAAAAATATATTGATGATCTGAGCAAAATAACTGATTTTGAAAGGTCTATGTTNTTAAAATCAGTATTATCTCTTCCAAATTCTATTGAAAAAGGTCAAATTAAAATCAGTAAATCTGAAATCAATGTGATTATTGAAAAAATTAAAAATGTTATTGATGATGTTGTTGATTTTAGAAAAAAAGAAGGTGAAAATATTAAGAAAGATTTTGAAAAAAATATTNATTTATTAAAGNAATTTTCNTCTGTAATTGAAAAAAATAGTAATTCTCACAAAGAAAGAATAAAAGAGGATNTAGAAAATAAATCAAAAAATNTAAATATTGAAAATGACTATGGAAGATTTGANCAGGAATTGTTTTATTATCTAGAAAAAATGGATATAAATGAGGAGATCGTTAGATTAAATAGCCATTTTAAATTTTTTCTAGAAATATTAAATAATAATAAGATTGAAAAAGGAAAAAAGTTGGGGTTTATTTGTCAAGAAATTGGTAGAGAAATAAACACTATAGGATCAAAGTGTAATAATTCTNNAATTCAAAATNGTGTTGTTGAAATGAAATCTTCACTTGAAAAAATTAGAGAACAATCTNTGAACNTATTGTAATGAGTGGAAAAGCGATAATATTATGTGCACCNTCTGGAAGCGGTAAAACAACTTTAGCTAAATTTCTTTTATCAAATAAAGATTTGAATTTAAAATTTTCAGTTTCTGCAACAACCAGAGAAATTAGAAAAAATGAGACGAATTATATTGATTATAATTTTTTAGATGTTAAAACTTTTAAAAACAAGATTAGCAATGGGGAGTTTATAGAGTTTGAGCAAGTTTACACTAATATTTTTTATGGAACATTAAAATCAGAAGTAAAAAAAATGATTAAAAATCATAATTTAATTTTTGATGTTGATGTTGTAGGCGCCACAAGTTTAAAGAAATATTTTTCAAAAAATTCTTTATCGATCTTCATTAACCCACCAAGTATTGGTGAATTAGAAAAAAGATTAATAGATAGAGGAATGAAATTTGATATTATAAAGGAGAGAATTGCTAAAGCAAAATATGAAATTAGTATGGAAGATAAATTTGATTTTTCTATTATCAATGATGACCTAGATTCAGCTAAGAAAGAAATTTTAGACTTAGTTAAGACTTTTTTAAATAATTGATGCAAAAAATAGGTTTATTCTTTGGAACATTTGATCCAATTCATATTGGACATGAAAAAATTGCTAAATATTTCTTGAATAAATATTTTGATGAAGTTTGGTTTGTCATAACGCCATTAAATCCAGATAAGGTAAATGAGAATTTAACTGATCAATCCATTCGTTTAGAAATGACTCAAAAATATTGTGATAATGAGTTAGATTTTAAATATTCTGATATTGAGTTTGGTTTGTCAAAACCTAACTATACTGCTGATACATTAGATGAGTTCAAAAGAAATTATAAAAATTTGAATTTTAGTATTATTATGGGTGAAGATAATCTTGTTGGTCTTGAGAATTGGAAAAATTATAATAAAATTCTTGAAAGTAAGATATACGTTTATCCGAGAGAAAATCAAAAAACTAAGAATTATAAGTTAAAAAATCACGAATCAGTTGTTTTTTCGGATGCCCCCTTTATGCGAATTTCATCTAGTGAAATAAGAGATTTAATAAAAAATAATAATGATATTTCACATCTAGTTCCTGATCAAATTTTTGAATATATTTCAAAAAATGGTCTATATAGATAAGTTTTAAAATAACTTATTTAACCAATATTTAACATTATATAAGAAGAATTTTTAATACTATTGTTTCCCCTAAAAAAATAATTATGGATAAAAGTAAAATTGACATTAGCGCTATTAATGAAAAAATNAAGAANGAAAGTTCATTTATAGATTNANTATTACCTGANGTNAATAAGGTCATAGTAGGTCAACAATACATGATCGAAAGATTGTTAATTGGTTTGTTAGGAAAGGGTCATATTCTCCTNGAGGGAGTACCAGGATTNGCAAAAACCTTAGCNATNAATACACTGAGTCAAGCTGTAAANGGTTCNTTTAGCAGAATTCAGTTTACACCAGACTTACTNCCAGCAGATGTTATTGGAACAATGATNTANAACATGAAAGAAAATGATTTCTCNATTAAAAAAGGACCAATTTTNGCAAATTTTGTTCTNGCAGATGAAATAAACAGAGCTCCTGCAAAAGTTCAATCAGCTCTGCTAGAATCGATGCAAGAAAAGCAGGTGACAATTGGAGATAACACATTTAAATTACAATTACCTTTTCTTGTAATGGCCACACAAAANCCTATTGANCAGGAGGGAACCTACCCATTACCAGAAGCTCAAATGGATAGATTTATGTTAAAATGTGTGATTACTTATCCTGAATTTGATGACGAGCAACAAATCATCAGATCAAATATTAATGAATCATTTGGAAAAGTTAAGCCAGTTGTTTCAATCAAAGAAATTATAAAAGCGCAAGAATCTGTAAAAGATGTATATATGGATGAAAAGATTGAGAAATATATTTTAAAATTGATTTTTGCTACAAGGTTNCCTGAAAAAAATAATTTATCTGAACTTAAACCATTAATTGGATTTGGATCTTCACCAAGGGGAAGTATTAATCTAGCATTAGCAGCGAAATGTAATGCTTTTATACAAAGAAGGGGATACGTAATTCCTGAAGATATTAGGGCAGTAATTCACGATGTTTTAAGACATAGAATAGGTTTAACATATGAAGCAGAAGCAGAAAATGTTACATCTGTAGATGTAATAACTAAAATTGTTAATGCAGTAGAAGTACCATAAATAAGAAAGTTTGTGGAAGCAAAAGATCTTTTAAAGAAAGTTAGAAAAGTTGAAATAAAGACTAAGAGACTTTCAAATAATTTATTTGGGGGTGAGTATCAAAGTGCTTTTAAAGGAAGAGGTATGACTTTTAGTGAGGTCAGAGGTTATGAATTTGGTGATGACGTAAGGTCAATAGATTGGAATGTAACAGCAAGGTATAACCAACCTTTTGTTAAGGTTTTTGAGGAGGAAAGAGAACTAACCTTAATGTTGATTGTTGATATAAGTGGATCAAAATCGTTTGGAACAGATTCTCAAATAAAGAAAGATATCGTTACTGAGATTTCAGCAACTCTTGCATTTTCAGCAATTCAAAATAATGATAAAGTAGGATTAATTTTGTTTTCGGATGAGGTAGAATTATTTATACCTCCAAGCAAAGGAAAAACACATATTTTAAGAATAATAAGAGAATTAATTGAGTTTAAGCCAAAAAGCTCCAAAACAGATATTTCCGTCGCTTTAAAGTTTTTCTCAAACATTGTAACAAAAAAATCAATCGCATTTATCATATCTGATTTTAATTCAAATGATTACTCGAAATCATTATCAGTATCAAGTAAAAAACATGATATAACAGGAATTAGGATATATGATCGTTTTGAAGAAGAGGTTCCAAATATTGGTTTTGTTCCAATGATAGATCAAGAGACTTTAGAATTGAAATATATCGATACTAGCTCTAGAAAAATTAGGACAGAGTACAAAGCAAAATCTATTAAAAGAAAAACAGATTTTGAAAATTTATTTAAGAGAAACGGATCAGGCACTATAAGTTGTAGGACAGATCAAAGCTATGTAAAACTTTTATTAGGGTATTTTAAAAATCGTGGCTAGATTAATTCAAATATTTATTTTATTATTTTTTTTCCAGAGTAGTTTCTCTCAGGATGAATTAAGTATTTTTTCTGATGTTGATTCTACATCCATCAAGGTTGGGCAGCAATTTACCTTTTCTATTAAGGTTGAGTCTGAAAATATTGAAGGTATAATGTTTCCTGAAAAATATAATTTTAGCCCTTTTGAAATTGCAGAGGAATTTAAACTTGATACTACTTTTTTTAAAGGAAAAAAGTCTCTGATTAAAAAGTTTAAATTAACAAATTTTGAGGAGGGAGAATTTACAATACCAAAGCAAACGATTTTATTCAATGAAAAAGATTACCTGACTGATTTGATTCCCATTGATGTAAGGACTATCAAAGTAGATACTGTCTCAAAAAAGTTTTTTGATATAAAAGAAATTATTCTAAACAAAGAACAACGAATTCCATTTATTAAATATTTAANGTCAATTCTTGTTTTAATTCTTGGNGGACTTGTAGTTTTTTTACTTTATAAAAAATTTATTAATTACGAATTTGATAAAAGCATTTTTAAAACTCCATTTGAGAATGCAATTGATAATCTTGTCAGTTTAGAAAAACAAATTTTATCATCACAAGATGATTACAAATTATTTTATTCAAAACTCACTGGAATTGCAAAAGACTACCTAGAAAAGGATATAGAAATTTCGGCAGCAGAAAGTACAACTACTCAGTTAATTGACAAAATTAATCTTTTAAAAAAGAACAATAAAATAAATATTTCAGATGAAACTATTGCNAGTTTTAAAGATGTATTAAGTAATGCTGATTTGGTAAAGTTTGCTAAATATTCGCCAAAAAATGAAACTGCATTAGANGANAATAAAATTNTAAAATCNTTTATTGTCAATACAAAAAAATCTATTCCTAATAATATTGAAAAAGAAAATGAGCAAAGAAAAATAATTGAGAAAAAAATAAATGAAATGCAAAAAAGAAGAAAGACTAAATATCTAATTTTTTCTATTTCATCAATATTTATATCGTTAGTTTCATCAGTCTTTATTTTATTTGGCCCACCTAATTTATCCTCAATTCTTGTATTTAATGAGGATAAAAAAATGCTTAAACAAAACTGGATTAGCAGCACATATACAGATTTAAATTTGTCTATAGATTCACCTGATGCATTATACAGATCTCCTGACTCAACAATCAATAAACTTACATTTATATCGTCAAATAAAAATTTAGAAATTAATTTAATTACTAAACCAATTGATGAAAATTCAGACTTATCAAATGAATTAATTAATGATTTTAAAGAAAGAAATTTTATTAATGTTATAACTAAAAATGAAGATTTTCAAACATTGGATGGAGACAAGGGGGTTAAAATATTTGGATCTTTTGATGATCAAAATCTTAATAGAAAAAAGGATTATTCTACAATATTATTTGTAGTAAATAAGTTATCAATCAAACTTGAAATTATTTTTGAAAGAGGCAATGCAAACCTTCAAAAAATTGTAGACAGAGTTATTAATTCATTAAAATTTAACAAGTAGTGAGTAATATAGAATTTAATAATCCTGAATTTTTATGGCTATTAATCATAGTTCCTTTAATGGCTTATTTTTTTTATAAGTCAAGGCATTTTAGAGTTAATACTTTCAAAATGTCATCAACATCAGATTTTGGTTCTGGAATTAAGGCAACTATTTATCCACTGTTTGATATACTTAAATTAATTACAATAGCTTTGATCATAGTAGGATTAGCTCGGCCACAGGAAATAAGTAACTCAGTTAGAACAAAAACAAGTAGTGGAATTGATATTGTTATTGCAGTTGATATATCATCTAGCATGTTAGCTCAAGATCTAAAACCAAATAGATTAGAGGCGCTCAAAAGTGTNGCGACTGAATTCATTAATGACAGGCAAAATGATAGAATAGGTTTAGTAATTTATGCCGGTGAGAGTTATACAAAAACTCCAGTCACATCTGATAAGACTATTATTATTAAATCATTAAATGATATTGTATTTGATGGCATAATTCAAGATGGAACAGCAATCGGTATGGGCTTGGCAACCTCAGTCAATAGATTAAAAGAAAGTAAAGCAAAAAGTAAGGTAATTATTTTACTTACAGATGGGGTAAACAATTCTGGTTTTATAGATCCTTCAACTGCAGCTGATCTGGCATCAAACTATGGAATTAAAACATATACTATTGGTTTGGGTTCTAATGGAAATGCTTTAGCACCTATTGCCTTAAATCCTGATGGGTCATTTAGATTTGGAATGACAAAAGTTGAAATTGATGAGCAACTATTGGAAGAAATAGCCTCTAAAACTGGAGGTCTTTATTTTCGAGCTACGAATAATAAAAGTCTACAAGATATTTATGATGAAATCAATAAGTTAGAAAAAACAGAAGTTGAGGAAATTAGATATTCTGATGCAGAAGAGAAATATAGATTTTTCATTTTTATTGCTTTGGGCTTAATATTTGTAGATTTTGTTTTTAAAAAAATAATTTTTAAAAGTATAGTTTAATGTATCAGTTAGAGGAAACAACATACTTATATATATTAATTTTATTGCCGATAATTTTATTAGTATTTCTATATAATAAATATTGGCAGAAAANAACAATTAAAAAATATTTCGATGATGCTACTTTCAATTTTTTAAGCCCTGAACTATCATCAACTAAATCATATATAAAAACATCTTTAACCTTACTGATAATTTCCATTTTGGTATTTGGTTTAGTTAATCCAAAGATTGGGACTGAATTAAAAACAGTAAAAAGAGAGGGTGTAGATATAGTTTTTGCCATAGATGTTTCTAAAAGTATGTTAGCAGAGGATATTGCACCTAATAGAATTTTTAAAGCTAAAAGATTAGTTTCAGAGATTTTCAATAAGCTTGGATCTGATAGAGTGGGCATCATTGCATATGCATCTACTGCAATTCCTGTTTTACCAATAACTAATGATTTTTCATCAGCTAAAATGTTTTTAGAAAGTTTGAATACCGATATGTTATCTTCTCAAGGTACATCAATTGTTGAGGCCATTGAATTATCTAAAGGATATTTTGATGATGAAAATCAAACCAATAGGGTACTATGTATTTTATCTGATGGTGAGGATCACGAGTATGATGAGAATCAGTTTATTTCAACTCTCAGCGATAGTGGAATAATAATATTATCTGTTGGTCTTGGATCAACTAAAGGTGCACCAATTCCAATTAAAGAAAATAATATTGTAAAGTCATATAAAAAAGATGATAAAGGAGAGGTAGTAATTACAAAATTAAATGATGAATTATTAAAAAAAATTGCTACTCAATCTAGTGGAAAATATATAAAGGGTGATAACACCAGTTTAGTAGTTGATGAAATAATAAATGAATTAAAAGAGATGGATAAAAAGGAGTTTGAATCTAAACAATTTGTCTCTTTTAAAGATCAATTTCAATGGTTTTTGGGTGCTGGATTACTATTATTTTTAGTTAACTCAATTATTTTTGATAAAAAAACTAAATGGATCGAAAAATTAAATTTGTTCAATGAAAACAACTAGATTATTCACTGCATTATTCTTTATTTTTGCTATCAGCTTTTCCCAAGATGAAGACAAAAAGAGTTCAAATAATTTTGTTTTTGACGGTAATCTTGAATTTCAAAAGGAGCGTTTTTCNGATGCTGAATATAATTATAGAAAAGCAACTTCCTTTGATTCTTTAAATTATAAGGCACCTTATAATTTAGGTAATTCACTATATAAAAATAATTTATCAAATGAGGCAAGATTCAGTTATAACAAATCAATCAAAAAGTTAAATGATAAGGAAGACCTGCACAAAGCATATCATAATTTAGGTAATACATTTATGAAAGATAAAAACTATCAGGGAGCAGTTGATAGTTTTAAAAAAGCATTATTGAATAATCCTGACGATGAAGAAACAAGATACAATTATGTACTAGCAAAAGAGTTATTAAAAAATCAAAATAATAATAAGGACAATAAAGATAATAAGGACAATAAGGACAATAAGGATAAAGAAAAAAACAAGGATCAAAATAAAGATCAAGAAAAAGATGATGATAAAGACAAGAAGGATGAAAAACAGGATAACAAATCAGAGCCGAAAAAAGAACCTTCAAAACAAGAAATTTCTCCTCAGCAACTAAAAAGTATTTTAGAAGCTATGAGCAAAGAAGAGAAAAAAGTTCAAGAAAAAGTTAATAAGAAAAAGTTTAAAGGGAACCCTAAACCTAATAAGAAAGATTGGTAGAATGAAAAATAATTTTTTGTTAATACTCACATTTTTTTATTGCACGTTAACATGGACGCAGGTTAAGTTCGAAGCTGAGGTTAGTAAAAACAAACTTGGTGTAAATGAAAACTTAAGGATAGATTTTAAAATGAATAAGGATGGTGATAATTTTTCTCCTCCAAACTTTGAAGGTTTCAATATTGTCGGAGGNCCAAATCAGTCAGTTAGCAATAGCTGGATAAATGGGACTAGAACATTTTCAAAAACATACTCTTATTTTTTATCACCAATAAAAAGAGGAAGATTTACAATCGGTCAGGCATCAATTGAAATTGAGGGAGATATATATAAAACTTCACCAGTTGATATTCAAGTTGTTGAAGCTGTTGATTCATCTGCTTCTCCAAACAGTACAAGTACGCTAGTTGATGATGATATTCAACTTGTTGCTGAATTATCTAAAAGTAATCCCTATTTGAATGAACCAATTTCCATAGTATATAAATTATTTTTTAGTCCAGAAATTAATGTCAGAAATTTAGGGGAGATTGATTCGCCGGAGTTTAAAAACTTTTGGTCACAAAAAATTGATGTTCCAAGATTAGAGATTAAGCGTTCTTCTTTGAATGGGAAGAGCTATAACTATGTTACCTGGAAAAAAACATTGCTTTATCCACAAAAGGAAGGTAAACTAGAAATTAATCCAATGACTTTAGACGTTTCAATTGATGTTCCTACCAACAGAAGAGATTTTTTTGGAAATATAATTTATACTCAAACATCAAGTAAAGTTTCATCAAATAAAAAGGTAGTTAACGTTAAATCTTTACCTACAGAAAATAAACCAGAAGATTTTTTTGGTGCTGTTGGAGATTTTAATATTTCATTAAATTCTAACAAGAATGAGTTAAAAGCTACAGAATCTTTTCAGGTTGAACTTAAAATTTCTGGTTCTGGAAATTTAAAATTATTTTCAATCCCTGATCTAATTGTTCCATCATCTTTGGAAAAGTATGATCCAGAATATTCAGAAAGTGTAAAAATAGGCTTAGCAGGCATGAATGGAAATATTTCAAATACATATACTATTGTTCCACAATTTCAAGGTAAGTATCCTATTCCAAGAGTAAAGTTCTCATTTTTTAATCCTAGATTAAATAAGTATTCTACAATATTTAGTGATGAAGAAATTGTTGACGTTTATGATGGTCCAATTGTTTCAAATGATAATGGTAATGTTGCTGTTGAGGATAATAAAATTGCTTCAAATTCACTGCAATTTAATTTTATTGAACTTAACTCTGAATTTGATAACATAAGTAAAAGCTATCGAATTTTAGACAAGTATATTACCTATATTATTATTTTGCCTATAGTATTAATTATGTGTGTTTTTATTTATTTGAAAACCAATAAGAAGTCTATTTCGCAAAGTGAGAAGAATGCAGAGGAAGCTAAAAAACTAGCCTATAAGTTTTTAGAAAATGCAAAGAATGATATAACGAATACAGATCTTTTTTATATTTCTTTGGAGAAAGCTTTATTCAACTTCTTAAAATCTAGATTTGATTTTCAGACAACAGAGTTTTCAAAAGAAAAAATTAAATTAAAACTTTCGAAAAAGAACATTCCCGATAGTGTAATAGATTCACTTATTGGAATTTTGAATAGTTGTGAGTATGCTAGATATACACCCTCCTCATCTAAAGAAATGAAAGTTGATTATGATAAAGCTGTTGATGTAATATCTAATATTGAAAAGTCATGAAATTAAACATTATAACCTTGTTGTTTTTCTCATTTTGTATCGGTCAAAACACCGAGTTATTTGATAAGGGAAATGATTTGTACAATCAGGGAAGATATCTAGAGGCAATTGAAAGTTATAGTGATATAATAAAAGATGGTAAGCATTCATCAGAGCTGTATTACAATATGGGAAATTCCTATTATAAGTTGAACGATATTGCAAACTCAATATTTTATTATGAAAAAGCTTTACTACTAAATCCAAAGAGTGAGAAAATAACCAATAATTTATCTTTTGCACAAAACATGTTAATTGATAAAATTGAGCCACTACCTCAGAATCAAATCAATTCTTTTTTTAGTAGTATTATAAATTTATTTGATTATTCTATTTGGCAGTATATTTTTCTGTTTTTTGAATTCACTGCTGTAATATTTTTAATTTTGTACTTAATTAGTAAAACACCTTTAAACAAAAAAAGATATTTTATTTCTGCATTAACATTATCATTATTTTTTGTTTTAAGCTTAATAGCAGCAAATATTTCAAAAAATAATTATGTGAATGACAATCCAGCAATCATATTTGATAAACAGGTTGACTTAAGGACAGAACCAAATTTAAGATCAGAGGAAATAAATACTTTACATGAGGGAACAAAATTGAATATTATTGAAAAGATTGATGATTGGAGTTATATTGAGCTTAAAAACGGAAATAAAGGATGGCTTACTTCATCATCCTACAGGCTAATTAGATAGTCAAAGAGTTATTGTCCAACAACTCTAATAATAAATCACCAATCTTTAAAAGCACAGGATAAATTTTTGAATTATTTGCTTCATCACCGGGTATAATTTCAATCAAAAAAAGATCAGATAAATAATTTATTACCATTGAAATTGAAACAATTATAATAATAAATTTNAGAGAACTAAAGACACCTCCTAATATTCTATTTATAGTTCCTAGGGAAATAAACTTAATCAGTTTTGTGAGGGATTTACCTGCAATTGTAAAGCAAAGTGATGTGANAATGAATAATAAAACAAAACTGATAATATTTAAAAATTTAATATCAATTTCAATATAATTTTCAATTATTTTGGACAAATCATCCGAAAATGTATATGAAATAATAGCTCCGATAAATAAGCCTAGGAAGGATGCTATCTCATTTATAAATCCATTTGAAACTCCCTTTATAAATGCATAAAGAATTATTACAATAATTATTAAATCTATATAAATCAAAATTTAAAGTATAATTTTAATATAGCATAAATTTAAAATTAAAATGGAATACTTTACAGATTTAGGATATTTAGGTTTATTCATATCTTGTTTTTTAGCTGCCACATTTATTATTCCATTTAGTCCTGAAGTTATTTTAGGAATATTAATTGTAAAAGGTTTTAGCCTTCCAGTTACAATTTTTGTTGCAACAATTGGTAATTGGCTTGGTGGAATGACATCATATTTTGTCGGAAGAATAGGTGATTGGAAAAAAATAGAAAAATATTTCAAGATTAAAAAAGAAAAGGTTTTAGCATTTAAAATTAAAATTGATAAATGGGGAAGTATACTGGCATTTTTTACATGGTTCCCATTGGGTGGAGATATTTTAGCTCTGAGCCTAGGATTTTTTAAGGTAGATTCTTACAGGGTTGCTTTGTGGATGCTAATAGGTAAGTTTTTTAGATTTGTAGTATCCGCATTAATAATTTACTATGGATTTGATTTAATTAAATTCTGGTGAAGTTTTAAAATTTAATTTTATTGAGATATTTTAGCAATATTAATGATTGAAGAAATAAATAAACATATAGCTGATTTAGAAAAAATTAAACTTAAGGACAGTGATGAGCTTGAGAANTTTAGAATAAAATATATTTCTAAAAAAGGAATTGTACCCTTTTTATTTTCAAAATTAAAGGAAATACCAGATGCTCAAAAAAGGGAAGTTGGTTTAAAAATTAACTCCATTAAAGAGAAGGTTAATGAAATTTTATCCAAACAAAAGAAAAAGTTTACGAAAACAAGCTCGGATCAAAGTTCTGACGATTTAACTAAACCAGCAAATTTTATAAAGTTAGGGTCTAGACATCCAATATCAATTGTCAAAAATAAAATCATCGATATATTTTTAAAAATAGGATTTGATATTTCAGAAGGTCCTGAAATTGAAGATGATTGGCATAATTTTACTGCTCTTAATTTACCAGAGCATCATCCTGCTAGGGATATGCAGGATACCTTTTATATTAATAAAAACCCTGATTGGCTCCTAAGAACTCATACCTCATCAGTTCAAATAAGACATATGGAAAACAATGATCCGCCAATAAGAACCATATCACCAGGAAGGGTTTACAGAAATGAAGATATTTCTGCTAGGTCACATTGTTTTTTTCATCAGGTTGAAGGTCTATACATTGACAAGGGTGTTTCATTTGTTGATTTAAAACAAACGCTTTTGCATTTTACAAAAGAATTGTTTGGAAAAAGTAAAATTAGATTAAGACCTTCATATTTTCCATTTACTGAGCCTAGTGCAGAACTTGATATATATTGGGGTCTTGAATCTGAGGCTGATTACAGNATAACTAAAGGAACTGGATGGTTAGAGATATTGGGATGTGGTATGGTTGATCCGAATGTTTTACAAAACTGTAAAATTGATACTGAAAAATTTTCTGGATTCGCATTTGGACTTGGTATTGAAAGAATAGCTATGCTTCTTTATCAAATTGAAGATATTAGAACNTTGTATGAAAATGATTTGAGATTTTTAAATCAGTTCAGATCATCAATTTAGTTTTTCAGCTAAAAGCTTTAATTCTAATTCTGCATTTTTATTATTNTACAATATTTCATGTACAACTTTTATAATTTCAAAATTCATATTTTTTGATTTTGAAATCTCATATGCATTTTTTGTAGCATAATAACCCTCAACAATCATTGACATTTTTGAGATAGCTTTTTTTACAGGTAGCCCTTCTCCTATCATTTCGCCAAAAGTCCTATTTCTACTATGTTTAGAGTATGTAGTTACCAATAGGTCGCCAATGTATGCTGAATGGCTNAANTCACGCTTTACGTTATCTATTGATTTAATAAAATTTATCATTTCTTTAGTGCAATGACTAATTAGTACACTTATAAAATTATCTCCATAGCCTAAACCAAAAGAAATTCCAACCAAAATTGAATATATATTTTTTAATGTTGCTGCATATTCAATTCCGATTACATCATTAGATATTGACGTATGAACGTATGGAGAAAATAATTTTTTTGATAAATATTTTGAAATTTCATCGTTTGATGAACCAACGGTTAAGTAGGATAGTTTTCCTTTGGCAATTTCCTCCGCATGAGTTGGACCACTTAAAATACCTAAATTTTTATATGGTATATTATATTCTTTGTGGAGATGCTCAGTAATTACCAAATGGGATTCTGGAATCACGCCTTTTGATCCAGAAAAAATAATTTTATTAGCTAAGGCAGTTTTATGTTCATTTAAACTTTTTTCAATATAAGGTGAAGGAATAGCAATAATTAGAATATCTGAGTTATCAATAATGAAATTTAAATCTGAACTAATACTCATTTTATCAGTATCAATTTCTAAATCTTTTACTTTAAATGAAGTTGACCCATATCCGGTCATTGA